>OGNO01000294.1_pt1 | contig 42455 bp, 46 predicted proteins | sample 1573491 | NCBI WGS metagenome assembly OGNO01 (sample SAMEA2581900, study PRJEB24529) | metagenome | biome: Human gut stool | place: China | collected 2011
CTGCTGTTCTTATTACTTTTTCCGTTTACCGTTCACATTCACACATTAGTATGCCCGGCAATGATTACAGTATAACATAATAGTAAACGTTTACAAGGTATAAACTCTCTGGTACTCGCTAAAATACATATTGTGGCTTTTTATAAAAAGTTTGCTTATCTACTAATTTCCCTTATCATTGAATACTCATTGCACAAGGTTCCGTCATTTTGTCTGATCGAATTAAATTTGATGCCAGTTATCCTGAAGCCCATCTTCTCATAAAGTGCTCTCGCCCTGCTATTGCCCTCAATAAAATCCAATTCCATCTGCAATATATTCGGATTGCTTTCTGCTATTTTTATCATTTCCCGGAACATTCTCGTTCCGATCCCCTGATTCCAGAATTCGCTCAGCAAACCGATTGCCACATTTGCCCTGTGTCCGGTTTTCGCGCGTTTATTCCACCAGACCATGCAATTTCCGGCAATTTTTCCATCTGCTTCACAAACCAGCAGCGTATGTGTATCCGACAAATTGCAGCTATTTATGAAATCAATCTCCTGCTCGATGGTCTTATTCTCACATTCTTCCGGTGTCCTCAGTAAGAAATCCGTTTCACCGGTTGACTTTTTCATGTACTCTATAAGATCTTTGGCATCCTTTTCATTTGCACTTCGCAAAATGGCAGTTCTGCCGTCTTTTAATTTAAATTCGATATCTTTTATTATCATATTTTCTATAGTACCAACTTCCTATTGATTTTTGTATTCTATCTGTGATAAACTATCGACAATTAATGGTAGTTGCAGCTTAGACAGAGCGAGACGAAAGTTTCCCTCTGTCTATTTTTTTGCGCTTTTACGTGCATGAAGCCTTGTATACACTTCAAGCCTTTTTCAATTATCGTAGCTATCAAAAGTCTATCGTAACTACTCGTTACAGCTATATTTATTTTACATAACAGGAGGATTTAAGAAAAATGCCAAAGAACAGATTACAGGAAACCGTTTTTACCATCATGATGGTGCTTGTCATGGTTTATGCCATGATATGCTACAATATTGCCCTTGAAACAGGCGGTATGAAGAACTTTGTTTTTAAGGCCGCATTAGGCGAATTTCCTATCATGATTGTTGCAGGTTTTATCCTTGATACATTCATTGCCGGACCACTTGCCAAAAAATGTGCTTTCAAAATCGTCACACCTGGAAAGGACAGACCTATTGCTATAATCCTTGCAATTTCTGTCTTCTCAATCTGGTTCATGTGCCCTATGATGAGCTTTATCGCTACCATCCTTTTCAATGGTGGTTTTAATTCACAGATATTTGCAACATTCTGTGAGCTCGTCGTAAGAAACTTTCCAATGGCCTTCTTCTGGCAGCTCTTTGTTGCCGGACCACTTGTTAGATTCATCTTTGGAAAAATCTTTCGAGAGAACTAATTTAAATGTAAAAAATGTAAAACCGGGCATAATAGCCTGCCCGGTTTACACTATTCATCGTAACTGTTAAGAATCACACCATGCATATTTTAAAAAAACTCACTGCAGGTGTATTCTCGCTTCTTAAGAAGTTCCTTCTTTGAATACTACTTTTTAGAATACTCCCTCTATAAAGCCCTTCATATCATCCTTAGACACAAGACCAATCTGCTGACCGGCAACCTGACCGCCCTTGATTGCAATAACTGCCGGAATATTCATTATACGATACTCTCTTGCCAGATCAGGATTCTCGTCCACATCAATATTGTAAAACTCCACATCTGTGATTTCATCAGAAAGCTGCTCCATTACCGGCGCAAGCATCTTGCATGGACCGCACCACTCTGCCGAAAAATCAACAATTATAGCCTTATTATTTTTAACCTGTTCAAATTCACTGCTATTAATCTTCTTTACCATAGTTGTTCTCCTTTCATCTGTCGAACGAATTATTTCGTTGCACCCATACAGCAATTAATAATAACTGCTGTACTAGTATAGCATTTTCTAAATAACTGCTATACTAGCACTACTATAATACATAAATCAGATTATGTCACATAAAAATATTATAAACCGTAAAATTTATCATTTACCACGATTAATTCTTTTTGTGCTCTGCCATGTAGGCCTCTATATCCTCTGTGGTTCTGATGATATCCTCCGACAGACACACTGCACCGTCCTCGGTGATAAGCACATCATCCTCAATCCTGATACCGATTTCCCATTCATCTATATACAGTCCCGGCTCGTCACTGATAATTGCTCCCGGACGAAGCCTGCTGTTTGAGTCAACTGTCACGTCATGCACATCAATTCCCAGATGGTGTGACACGCCATGCATGTAATACTTAGAAATCTCTACAGAATTCTTTATAAGTCCAAGCTTCATAAGCCCGTCTGCAAGCACATCCTTACATACTTCATTTAATTCCTTTGTAGTCATTCCCGGCTTTGCAGCCTCGACAATCTTTCGGTTTGCGGCAAGCACAATATCATATACCTGTTTCTGGCGCTCGGTAAACCTGCCATTTACCGGATATGTTCTCGTAATATCCGAATTGTAGCCATCTATTCTGGCTCCAAGGTCAAGAAGGACCAGTGTTCCATCCTCCATCGTCTCACGATTTGTGTCATAATGAAGCATTGTTCCATTCATTCCGCTTCCGGCAATTGTAGGGAAAGCTGTCCACTCTGCCCCACCGCGTCTTATGATATATTCAAAGTCAGCCTGTGCCTGATATTCCTTCATGCCCGGCTTTAAATTAGCCATTACATTGCAAAGTCCGTCCTTTGTGATAGCGATTGCCTTTTTGGTCAGCTCAATCTCATCCTCATCCTTCTGCATACGCTCCTCTGCCACAAGCGGGAAAAGATTCTTCACAGCAACTCCCGGATAATCTGTCTTAAATTCATTTGCTTTTACCACATTGTAATCCGGCAAATCCACTTTCTGATGACGATACGTGTCAAAATATGCTGTGTATACATCCTCGCGCGTCATTATCCTGTCCAGTGTGCTCTCAAGCTCATAAATATATTCTACTTCATCAATTCCTGATATTTCCTCGGCTTCCTCCATAGTCACCTTCCTGCCGTACCAGCGCTCCATCGTAGGGTCTGCCTCCTCTATGAAGAGCATCGTCTTAGCAGGCTCTACACATTTATCCAGGACAAGGACCATGTTGTCACGTCTAAGTCCGGTCAGATAGAAGAAATTGCGGTTAGCCTGTGCTGTAAATAAATCATACTCATCTGCACTCACATGGTGCTCGATGCCTGAGTACAATATTGCTATAGAATTGTACTCCATCTTGTCTAAAATTCTTTGTCTTCTGCTTTCAAAATCCATTTTGCTGCCTCTTATTCATTATTTGTAATGTCTGTCTTCAAAAATCGCTTACATTCATACGCCCTTACGTTATCACAATATGTGTATTTTTACAAGCCATTTGGACCCGCTAATGCAGTCATAGGATGCCAATGTTGACTTTTAAAGGTCTCATTGCAGTATTAATCTATTTCTTCTTAAATATACTACGCAATAAAACATTTCAATAACATGCAGATTTATCACTAAGCTATTTTCTCTTTACAATAGGGAAGTTCATATAATGTATCCGGATCAATATCAATACACTTACAAGTATCTCTATTTCCACCTATATCCCATGCTAATGTATCATTCATAACTGTACATGTATCAGTAAATACCGAAATATCCTTCAATGGTTTAAAAATTTCTTTATCCAACATATTTTTCATATCATAACATACGATTTTTCCATCTTCAAAATACACATATACTGTGTAGTCTTTCATAGGTACTACCTGAACTACCTTCGGAAACATAGACAAACACCTCCTATACAAGTGGATTAATTCTATTTAACGGCTTTCCATCTTTTGATAATTCCCAATTCTGCATCAACTCATCTTGATGTAACACACACCACGCTAAAATCAACTTTAACTGTCTTGATGGCAAAGCTCCCTTGTAACTCGAATTCCATAAAATAAAGAAATTTCCGGCATTTATTTACCTCCTGATAATCTGATTACAATAATATTTTATAGGTAAAATCTTCTTTATTTATTGTACCATAGTTCTTACAAAAAACACCCCAGGCAAAATGTCCTGAGGTGTAATATACTTTTCTGAAGCGTCATAAGACGCACTGGATTGTTGAAATCCTATCTCTTTGATAGCGTTTGTAGAACATGAAAATCCCATGAATTGGGGATTTGTGTCTGGTAGTGTTACATATGTGTTGTATGTGTAGCACTACCCACACATTCCCAGAACTGCATACTTTAATTTTTCTTAAGTGCTTCTAATACATCTGAGGATATATTATTTTTAAACTCTAAACTTTCATATCGTTTTTCAAACACCTTATTATTCTTATAAAGATATATCATCAGATTTCTCATATTAGTGCTAGATGCATTATATTTTTCATCTCCTAATGGGCTATCAAGAATTATGTTTTTAACATCATCATATAATTTCGGCGAATCAAGATTCACGTCAAAATAATGACAAATTACTGCTAATACCATTGAAACTCCTGTTTGAAATTTAGCAACCCTTTTTTCTTCACCTTTAAAAATTGCATTTGAAAAGGGATATTCGGTTTTTTCCGCTAGTTTCAACATAAATTTATTAAATTTACGAAACACATCTTTAGTAGTTTGCAGATCTTTCTCCATTCCATTTTTATAAAGGCTAGAACATTTTTCCAAATAGTAGTCTGCCAACTCAACACCATCTTTACATGCCAAATTTGCACCATCAGTCAAGATGCTCAAAATTATACAAATTTCTTGATGATTTCTCTGTTTATTTTTACGATCTGTTGTCACATTATATATTTTTATCAGTTTAGCTGCATCAGAAGTTTGATCCTTACTTGCCTCATCCATACTATTATTAAGAAAGTTGGTAATATATACACTTGTATTAGAATAATATGTAGCCATCGACATTTCATGCTTTTCCAAGGGTTTAGTATTTCTATTATATCTTTTAAATAACTCTATTTCCATATCATCACTTGAAAAAGCTTCAAACTCCAAAACCGATAAATGACTGCCCAATATTTTAATCTTATTTTCTCGACTTAATTGTGAAAACTTCTTTCCTTTAATATTTTCGTCGTTATTAAGCAACTCCAATTCCGTTAATGGAAATTTATCTTTAACATATCTATAAATAGCTGTCAAACGATGTTGCCCATCCATAACATGTCTAAGTTGAATGCCATCATTTCCTGTTCTAACCAAAAAAATCTCTGGTATAGGAATCCCTACAATTAAAGACTCAATAATTGAACTTTCTTCCTTTGATTTAGATCTATATTCTCTTTGATAATCTGGACTTAAAATTATTCCTTGCAAAAATTCAAATTGTTCTTCTTCTGTTATCTCGCTATCGGCTTTTTTTAAATATTTTTCGCCTTTATCTATAAAATTCACCATGTCCTGAACTGAAATCAGCGGCCGTGTAAATTCAACTTTTAATGGTAACTTCATTATTACCCCTCCTTACATATGTTCTTTTATAAATCTTATTGTTTTAACCATATTATCTTTATCCGGATAAATATTCTCAAAAGTTATCCCTAGCTTAAATAACTCTTTCAAAATATCTTCTTTATGATTTTTATCGATAATAGCGATTTTGGTATATTGTGCTAACATCTGTTCAAGTGAATCACCTGGTTCAACCTTTAAAAAACACCCTTTTTGAAAATGTATTCGTTCATTACAGTTCCCGACACGTATAAAAAATGATTTGTCACTATATTTTCTCTGAATACTCTCTCTTAAATTCTCATCCGAAAAATCGACTAATTTTTCTTCTGTCTTTATCATATCTTGATTATATGATTTTGCATCAACAAAATATACTATAGAATGATTTTCTATATATTCATATTCTTCAACTGCAAATAGTAAAGAAATCAAATGTGCCTCCGTAAAGTCTAAATAATTTGTTGGTAACCCAAAGTGTTGTCCATATGCTCTAATTTCTTCATTATTTTTCTTTTCTACAGTATCATCATAATAAATAATCTTTTGTCTAAATGATGATTCATACTTACTTGCATGTCCTACATAACCTTCTTCATAAAGTCTGTATAAAGATGGAACTAACTTATATGTACAATCTTTTTGTCCTCTTGATACATAATTATTTTCTTCAAATTCACTAATAAAATCTATATATGAGTTCACACTATCTATTAATACGATATTATCCAAAGGAATACCGATATACGAAGACATCGTCTCCTTAACATTCTCTTTATTCCACATTTCTATGCTCTTAACTTTTTTCATCAACTTGCTTTTTTCATCAAATGGTACTGTAATAGTAATATAGTTATTTTTTATAGAAATATTAGCTGGCTCTGCAATCTCAGAAAATATATTATTCACTATTTCTGTAACTTGTGTATCCTCTTGCAACTGTGCACTATTATCAATATTATTTATATACTGTTCAACCTTAATTTTTCGAATAACCGAAACTATAAGTTCCTTCTTCTCTTTAGATATATTCTTTGTGTTAATAAAATCATCTATCTCTTGATCTGTACACTGAACTACATTTTTGCTTCTAAAAGCTTCTATCGTTGGACTTTGTAAAATAAGATCTAAATTACTCTGCTGTTCAGTTACTTGTAAAAGTAAACCATAAAGTATATCAAGCATATTTTTCCTCACCTTTATCTTTTCAATTTTATATAGCTTTTCTATTCAATACAATTTCTCCGTTATAACTTAGATATTCTTCTATACTCTTAGCAATATGCCAAAACATTACAGGCGGAATTGCATTTCCTATTTGTCTATAAGCATCTGTCTCACTTCCTGCAAATATAAATTTATCTGGAAATGATTGGATTCTAGCTGCCTCTAATGGTGTAAATCTTCGATATAATTCCTTTTCAGGATTTACCAAAAGTACCGGATCTCTTGAATTTAAACTCACCTTTGCAAGATGACTTGTAACAGTCAAACAAGGCTTATCTAAATCTTGATACAATCCTCGCTTCATATTATTCTTGGCATTCTTCATTCCTTGAACTGCTCTCTCTGAAAAATAATACTTTTCTTGCTCAATTGCAAGCTTTGGAACCGCTACAGACAAAGGCACCCAATTATTTTTATTGGTTTCTTTTGGAAATTCATATTCCATTACATCATTCAGATCATTTCTAATCCCAACGATAATTACTCTTTCTCTTCTTTGAGGAACACCATAATCAGCTGCATTAAATAATTTAGTATATGTTGTATATCCCACTTCCTCAAATGCTTTTATTATTCTATTAAATATTTGACCTTTATGTAAAGTCATCATTCCCTTTACATTTTCAGCAATAAAAATCTTAGGCTGTTTATCCCTTACAATACGCACCATTTGTTTGTACAAATTTGCCCTATCATCGAATGGATCTTTTGTAGGATTGACCGTGCTAAATGACTGACAAGGAAATCCACCAACTATAATATCACATTCTGGTATTTCATCAGATTTAGTCTCACATATGTCTTTACATACAACATTTTCACATTTAAAATTCTTCATATGTGAATTTAATGCTTTTTGATCAATATCAGTTGCATATACTAATTCAAATGGAAGTATTTCATATTTTTTCTTATTAAAAATAAAATTACCAATTATTCCCTGGTCTGCTCCTCCACAACCTGAAAATAAAGAAACAACTTTATACATTACTATTCACCTCTTTATAACTTTCATCAATAGAATTATTCTGAAAATCAACTCTATAGGTCAGTGGAACAACATCTATAATATTATCCAGCTTCTTTTGATATGGATTTTTGATAATATACATAACAACTCCTCCACGAATAAAATATACTCTATAGATAGAATAAAACTCTTTATGCTGCATTGCAGCAATCCATTCATTTCTTGTTATATTAATCGTATCCGTCCAAACCTCATCTTTCAAATCTGGAGCAGTTACTCTCTTTGTAGATTTCACCTCAATATACTTAACAAACTCAGAGAAATCACCGGGTTCAGCTATTACAGACTGTATGTCATATCCCAACCCTTTTGTCTTTCCTAAGCCTAGAACCTTATTTACTAAATGAGCATTAAATTTAGAGACCCTATCTTTTTCGAAATTAAGTACAAACTCTTCTCCCTCATCTCCTAATTCAATCTTATTATTTGTTCGTTTAAGTTTCTTTGGTTCTTCATCGACAGGAAGTAATAGCGATTCAACCGGAGTCGCTAAATCATCCGCATATTTACTTAATTGACCATAATATATAGCCCAATCCGTTTCAAAACGCTTACGATTTTCTACATTAGATAAATCATATTTATAAACATCAAAACCTAATGGTTTATTTATCAATTCAATAAATCTATTTATTGACTTCATCTCATGCGGATTAATCTTAACTTCTTGTCCATCAATGTAAATAAGGTTTGCGAGCTGTAGATATTTCAGTTGATCTCCAACATGCTGATCATATGAAGTAGATTCTCCATCTGGAATAATAATTTTTCTTGGCGGAATTCCACCTCTTTTATCATTCATTATTTGATCAAAAACTTCATTTGCAGTAGCATTTCCCTTAAGTACATCTTCAGAATTGAAAATATAATATCCTAATTCCTGCTTTAACAATACAATATCGCTTCTTCTTGCATATTCTAATACACGTAACAATATTGAATAAGGATGACAACATAATTTTTCCTCAACCATCTTTAAATAAGTTTGTGATTTTTGCATTCCATTCGGAAATTGCATTTTTAATAGCCAATCTTTGAAAAACGCTGGCTGATCATTATCTTCTAAAAATTTTTTATTACGTTCAGAAGAATACACCATTCCATCGACTTCATAATGCATTCCAAACAGGGATCCACTTACTTCAGTTCTGTGATTATCAAGTGTCTTTTTTATCGCACTTTCATTAGATTTATTTCTTGCCCTGCTAATTGCATATTCTCTAAATGCATCATTAAAGCCTTGTTCAAATTCCTCTTTGGTGCAAGGGCACAAATTATCAATTACCGTTGCATATTTTGGCAACAAATTATCTACATCAGAGATTGCACGAGCTCTGATAATCGCACATTTTAATTGTTTTCTATGATCATACATTACTTAGCATCTCCTATCACTTTAATAACTTCTTCTGCAATTGCTTTTGCCATCAATGGGGGAACCGCATTTCCTACCTGCTTTAATTGGCTAGTTTTTATGCCAATAAACTCAAATCTATCTGGAAAAGATTGAATTCTTGCCGATTCCCTTACAGTTGGAACTCTGTTTTCCTTATAATGAAAATGATGATTATGACCTGTGTCAATTGTAAAACAAGGCTTTTCACTATTCATTCTTGTCCATGCTATATGAACCTTTCTCGTATTCTGCAACTCTATTGGTAAATCTTTGTAATTCCCCCCATCTGGAACCATAGCGATTATTTTTTTCGTCTGCTCTTTGTGTATAGTTATCGAGTGATTTTTTATGCTATCACTATCTTTCCTCATTAAATTCTGATATTCTGATTGTGCTGGAATTTTATATGCTATATTTTCACCTAATGATACATCATCTGGTACAAAATCTAGATCAGAAATAGCCTCTTTACATGTAATATATGGTTTCTTTCCGTCTCCATATTCTGCCTTAGGAAATTCAAACTTTACATTTGGTGGTATTTTTTTCTCATTTACTCCTACAAAAAACACTCTCTTTCTTTGTTGCGGAACTCCATAATCATCTGATGATAATTGCTGTACTTTAACTCCGTATCCTAATGAAGAAAAATCATATAAAACCTGTTCTTTCACTTTTCCTCCGAATAGCCTTATTAACCCCGGTACATTCTCCATAACAAACACTTTAGGTCTAATTTCATCCACTAATCCCACAAAAGATTTATATAATTTATTTCTCGGATCATCTATCATACGTTTTCCAGAAACAGAAAAGCCCTGACATGGTGGTCCTCCAATAATTACATCTATATCATCTGCACTCATATTAAGTTTTGACAATATATCATCTGATGAAATACTTGTAATATCCTCATTTATTACACACGCATTTGGGAAATTATGCTTATATGTAACTGTTGCATCTTTCCACATATCAATTCCCAATGCCATATCAAATCCAGCTTGTTGAAAACCATATGAAAATCCACCACAACCACAAAATAAATCTATTGCAACTAATTTATTATTTTTCATTTTATTTATTTCCTTTTTTCTATTGTCTATTGGTTTTTTAGCATTATCTGGAATTGCCCAATTTTCACCAAGTTTAAATACTCCATCTATTCGATTTTGCGAACAAAGAATTTGAACTCTTCTTTGTGAAATATTCCATTTTTCTGCTGCTTGGCTAGCTGTCATATATCCCATTATATTTACCTCTTTCCCCATCCATTATATTCGATGGGGCGAACAATATCAACTACTTGTTTTTATTATATCATACAGTATTATCGAACGCAAGTTCGATAATTATTAAAAAACTCACATTTGATTTAACCTCTACCAAATGTGAGCTTTATCTATCTCCCTTTATACACCTCCCACAATCTCTTCTGCTCCGCCCCAATTCTCAATATCTCCTGCAAATCCCTAGCCATAGCCTCGACATTGGCATCCATCTGCTCAACTGTACCATCCTATTACCAGCCTTAATCTCCCTCTGGATTGTTTCTTTATCGTAATATTCCTTGGTCTCCACATTCATATATCCATACACCAAATATGAATATCCATTGCTTTTCTCTATGAATACCGGAACTACTTCGCCCTTAGAAGTTTTCCACCTCATAAGCCTTGGAAACCAGCATCATCCTTCTTTTATCAGTTCCTTAAATGTCTCCAACAGCTTTCCTATCTCATACAATATCCCTCTGAATGAGTTTCCTGCTTCTATCGTCTTATCTGATTCAACATGATTAGCATATTCTTCTATTGTCGGAGCGAACAATCTGAATGATGATACAAAAGCATTGATCTTATCAAGCAATTCTACTGCTTCATTTGCTTTGTCTGTCACACTTGCCAGTTTTTGCTTTACCGATTGAAGTTCTGACCGCTTTTCATTTAGTTCCTTAGTCTGTCTACGCTCCAATTCCTTATAAGCAATTTGTGAAGCAAACAACTTAATATCCGCATCATTCACCTGTTCCTGTATCTGCTCCAAATGCTCTGTTTCCTGTGCTACTTTATATTCCGCAACTGTCAGATCATGATTACGTCCTTTCGACTTTTCCTCTATTTGTTCTCCAAACCAATCATTGACCTCTTTATTGACTACCACCCTTAACTTGTCCTGCAGCACTCGCGAAAGCACTTCTTTTGTAAGCACTATCCTCTTTGATACCTGCTTGCTAAGTTCTTTTTATACCCATCTGCTACTGGAACTCCTACTATATGCATATAAGGACTATCCTCGTCAAGATGAACCACTGCATTTGCCTCAACGAATTGTGGAAGTTTCTTTATTAATTCACCCAAAATTATCTTATACGATAGCTTTATATATGATTTCATATCATCATACTCTTTCCAGAACTCCCTGCCGCCTATCTGAATGATTATTACTAAAAAAGCACAGAGTAGAGCAACGCAAGTTACAAATGGCTATCAGTTCTGATTTTGCACACCCCGAAATGGTGTTTACTTCTGCTACTAGCAATTATAAAGACCGCAGTAGTCTTAATACATCATTAAAGCGTTTTCTTAAAGGTACTGACTTTGAATATCTTACATTACATAAATTAAGACATACAAATGCAACATTGTTATTAAATAATGGAATTGATTTAAAGATTGTATCAGAGCATTTAGGTCACACTGACATTCAGATAACAGCAGGCACATACACCGCTGTTTTAGATATTTCAAGAAAGAAAAATGCTGACCTTATGGAGCAGATTTTAACAGAACAAACACCAAATCAGCACCAAATGCTTGGAATTGGGTAAAAAGGAACCCCTGCAAACCAGTGTTTACAAGGGTTTCCGATGTTCTGCTTATTATCTCTTTGTGAACTACAAGCCCCATAAAATAAGGCTTTCTAGCCGTTTTGTGTGCTACAAGAGTGCTACGAAAAAACATTTATCACCATGTTTTAACACTTATAAACACTTGCGCTTTATGATTCACAATGTATTATTTCCGCTAACCTCTTCTCATATTCTTCTTTTAATTCATATTTAGATAATGCGATTTTTTCAACAGTAGACGTAAAATTATTATTACTATATTTTTGCATTCCGTTTCTATATAATCCGCTTTCTGCATTTTCAAAATTATGTAATAATTCCTCTTTCGCTTGCCCCGATCTCAATCTACGGAAACCGCGCGCTTTTACTTGTTTAATACGTGAAATAGATAAATTCTCTTTATCTGCAATCATTGCTAGTGACTTGTTATGTAAATAATATTCCCTTATTACACGTTTTTCTAATTGCCCTGTGTAACGCTCTACAATGCGCCATAGTTCGCTTTTTGTGTAATCGTCATACATTTTATCAATAACACTGTTTTCTAGTTCAAAATCGCTTTTAACACTATCCGATAACGTTGATTCTGAATCTTCATTTATCGGAACATCTAGGCTTGCTATGCTTTGCGAATAATATTCAAGCTCTTCAAGCTCTTTTTCATTGATTTTCATATAATCAGCAATTTCAATATTTGCAGGAGTCCGCCCCAATTTCTGCGATAGCTCCTGAATCGCTTTATTGTAACGAATTATCTTTTGCTGCTTAACACCAGGTATTCTAATTACAGAACCGCAGTTTTCTATATATCGTCTTACTGCCTGTCTTATCCAGAAGCCAGCATATGTCATAAATAACACATTTTCCGATGTTTCATATCTTTGTACTGCTTCCCATAATCCGAAATATGCTTCTTGTAATAAATCCTCTTCATTTTCGTATAATGTAAACGGTCTAATCATTATTTTTATCAAAGGTAAATTCTTTTGATATAACCACTGCATATTTTCCGTTACATCAAAACCGTTTTGTATTGCTTTAACTATATCTTCATTTGTCATATTATGCACACCGCCTTTTTTATTTTTGTCGATATTTGAGGGGCTAAGTGGGGTGGTTTGTTGCTTTTCATATACACCCCTAGGGCACCCCATAAAAGAAAAGAACAGGGCTTTTAATAATAGCTCTGTTCCTCTTTGTTATTTGTTCTCATACCTCTTTACAAGATTATAAAACGTATTCTTTTTTAGATTAGTTTGCTTCATTGCCTGAACTGCTGTTATATTGTGCGATTTCCACTCATTATATACAGCTTCCCAATTATCCGGAAACTCTGCTGCAGGTCTGCCTAAATGCTTTCCCTGCTCCTTTGCGACTGCAATTCCTTGCGACTGCCTAACCTTTATGTTTTCGCGTTCTTTCTGCGCCACATATGATAATATCTGTAATACAAGGTCTGCAACAAAACGACTATCTAAACTATCGCCATTATTGCGTGTATCAAGTAACGGCATGTCTAACACTCTAATATCAGCTTTAATCTCTTGTGTTATATATTGCCATTGCTTCATTATTTCAGTGTAATTTCTACCTAATCTATCAATGCTATATACTGTTAATACATCGCCCTCACGTAATAGTGGGGCTGTGGTATCTGTTCCAACTAATAGATTATATGACTTTCTGTTAAAGTCTTTTCCACTCTGCTTATCCATGAGTATATTTCTTTCTTCTACTCCTGCGCCTTTTAACTCCTTAATCTGTCTCTCTAAATTCTGCTCTTTGCTTGAAACCCTAGCATATCCATAAATCATAATAATCCCTCACTTTCAAATATTGTTTTGTCGTGGTATATGTCTATTATATCAAAGTGTTTATAAATGTCAATGTATTTTATAAACGTTTGTAAATAATCATATAGGGTTTTATAAACTATAAATATGCTAGTTTTTCTATGCTTTAAAGTAGTTTATAAAGGTGTACCTTTTTAAACGCTTTCTTCAAGTGCTTTTGACACGCTTTCACTGTAACGCTCATCGAGTAACAGCAAACTTGCCATTTCTGCATTTGTTTTCGCTATTTCTGCAGCTTGACGCTTTGAGCCTATAGGGTACTTGTCATAATCCGGCAAAATAGCATTTATCAAAGATTTTTCATCGTCTGACAATTCCTCATTAGGTCTGTTGCCTTTATCTAATATGTCATTTGCGCCACTCATTGCCTTTATAAATGTTTTATAACTATCGTTTCTATCAATATCAAAGCACTTTATTGCATGTGTTATATTGCTTGTATTGATATAATCGTTACAATCACAATTAATGTACTCTTTTAGCGATAAATCATCCCCACAATAAAAATTAAAAGCATTATCGACATTTTCCCTCATATGGTTATATGCTCCATATATACTATCAATATTAGGCACTTCTGCGGATAAATGCATATCGAGCTTGTCCGCATCGTCTGCACTGCTTGCCACTAACTCATTTAATAATCTACGTTCCATATAGCTTGTGGCCTGCTTCTGTAAAAGCTCGTATTCTCTTTTTGATAACTGCATACCGGTTGACTTAATAGCCATTATCTTGTTTGCAAAATCTGCACTTACAGGAGCCTGAAAATATTTATCAATCTGATTTTTCATTATGTCTAAATTGTGATTCGCTAATTTCTGCTTCTTTGCTCTCTCCTTATCAAGCATATCTTTGTAATTGTTTGAAGCTCTCCATTTGCTATCATATTCCTTTATATACTCATCTGTATATTTGCCTTGCATATCCTTTAACTCTCTGTCATGCTTTGCCTTGTCGCTGTCGTAAATTGCTTTTACTCCATTAACTGAGTCTCTGTAATCCTGTAATAGCTTTAATACATTGTTTAAATAATTCTGATACTTCATAATTAACCTACTTTCCGCTCATTTGAGCTATATATAAATTTTAATAGTTACCGTTACAATAAAACCGTGTGTTATTCTTCTGCGCCTAATTTTGGCAAATCTTCCGCTCTTAACGCTTCTTGTGTGCTTGTCATTGGTAAACTCTCTTCAAGAGATATGCTATCATGATAACCTAGCCAATTTTTACAATAAAATATACCTGTAGCCGGGTTTACTTTGCCTGATAGCATTGCTTGTTCTAAAAATGAATCTATAATAGATTTTGCGCCTTGTATTATCTCCGCTCTTTCAGATGAGCAATTACGGCCTTGTGACCATTCATATAAAGTTGACCTTGACACATGTAAAGCCGTTCTAAGTGTTTCTACTCCAGGTCTAAGGCTTGAAGCTTGGCAATACTCAAAGTATTCGTTTACTCTCTGCCTTACTTCATTATCTGTTTTTGGCTTGCCCTTGTTATACAAATCGACTAATGACATTGTTATCGCTTGTACTGTCTTAGGATCTATCTTTTCAAGCCCTGCTTGTGGAAAATTATTTGCTCTTGCCATGTTATTTACCTACTTTCTATATATTTCATGCACATTTTGTGTTCTGTGTCTTTTTATGATGTGTATATACTTGTTGAGCTTGGTTATTCCGGTGCTTGCCTGCGTCTAAGCATATTATGTATTTTTCTATGACATATAGGGCATAGCGTAACTAAATCTTTCCATGTATCCTCATTACCTAATCTTGCATATGTTAAATGATGTACCATTAATACATTAGGTTTTGCAGAATATCCGCAGGCTGTGCATTTATAACCGTCTATCTTTAATCTTTCGCGTTTTTTGTGCTCCCATGAATCAGATTTCATGTATTCTCTGTACTCTTTACTTTGTCCGCTCATGATGCAACCTCTCAAATTCTTCTAGCTCTGCCATGACTAAATTTTTGATAAACTTGCAGTTATCATATTTTTTCGTTAGCTCGTCCGCTTCAACTATAATGCTTTTCCATATCTCATCATCTCTTAAATCGACTTTATCAATGTACTTTTTATGCAGTTCCCATATGTCTTTATACATTTTGAAATAATCCATTGTTTCACCTGCTTTCAAATACCGTTACAAAAAACATGTATTTTTTATGTGTTAAATTCAGATTTAATAATTAACTAAAAGCCTTTATTTTAGGGATTTTGTGCAAAATGTGCATTTTTAATGTTAATTTTCTATGTTTTTTACTATATGTTTTTTACATGTAAATTGCATATTTTGCACATTTACTAACAAAAAGGTATTTCAGAATCATCATTTACAGTTTGAAAATCAGTATCTATTACATAACCTTTAATCACATTCTTTACGGTTTTTCCTGTAACGGTTCCGCTTGTCGCAAATAATCCTTTATTCTTCATTTCTGCAAAGAAATTGCCTTTGTTTTCGATGCCGTAACCATTATCAGCGCACCATTTAACATAACAATCGTAAATTTCTTTTGCTTTGCTGTTTGTGTCTGTCTTTTTCAAGCACTCATTAATAAAATTTCCGATTTTATCAGAATCCGCCCTGTACGCGTTCGTTGCTTTTTGTACTGCTTCCGGGGCTTTTAATCCGTCTTTGCGATATAGTCTTAATCCCTCTAAGCACCAATTTAAAATTCCTGATAGCTCCTCTTTTCTGCGTAGCTTGTCTTTTAAATGCTTGTCCTGTTCGTGTGGTTCAAAATGCCTATCGAAAGAAACCACATTTAAACGACCGCTTGAAAAAATCGTGTCATCTGTAATTACAGGTAAATAATTTGTGTTAATTACTAGCTTGAATTTAGGTATAAACTCAAATTCTCTTTGATGCAGGAAACGCGCAGTAATTGAGTCTCGACCTAACAGTGACTTTAACAATGCTGTATCAAATAACATTCTTTTTGTTGGCTCGCTTGCGTTTACAAAGCGACAACCACAAAGCCTGGCTATATCTCCATTTGCTTGCCGTGAATCTGTGTTTTGTTTAGTTGCTAATGTTTCCGGTCTCATAGTTAGAGCATAATCGCCTAAAAGATATATCAATGTTTCGCAAAGAGTGGATTTGCCGTTTCGTGTCGTACTTCCATATAGGATAAAAGCTGTTTCTTCCGATGTGTTGCCAGTTAATGACAATCCGGCTATTTTCTGCAGATACTCGATTTTGCTTTTATCATTCTGCATGATTTCGTTTATAAATTTTTCCCATACCTCACACTTTGCGCTTGGTTCATAATTTACATTACAGATTTTTGATAATAGCATATCCGGGCTATGTTCCATAAATATAGGTTTATCGCCTGATAAATCAAGTGTGCCATTCTGTACGTTTAAAATATAGTCATTTACATCTAATTGCTCATTCGTGAAGTATGATAAATCCCTTGAATCCTGCAACATGTTATTTCTGTTTCTAAGATTGCATAATGGTGTAACCGCTTTTAGATATTTTCCGTCTGTATCAACTGTTACAGCATATCTAATAAGTGCATCTGAAAGCTCCTTTGCAGATTTTCTTGCAGATAGTCCCTCTAAATCATCAATCCAACGCTTACCGTCAAATAACATAAAGTCTTTACGTGTAGAGCAATACCGATGTTTGTCCTTGAATATGTCCGTAAATAGCCTTGCATTGCCCTTATCTGATGTTTCATAATTCTCGGCATGTATTTCTTTCAATGTGCTTTCAAGAGTCTTTTTAGGTGCTTTTTTGCCCTCTATACGGTTACTTGTAACGGCATTATTAATTAATTTTTCAAAATCTGCGTTCGTTTTTCCGCTCTCAAAATAATCTGTAATGTCTGCCTTGGGTATGTCCGGCATTGGTACTATGATTTTTGCACTCTTTGCAACAGGCACGACATCTTCATAAATCCTATTTGCTATGTCTATTCCCGGTTTATCATTGTCAGCGAGAATTATCACCATTGCACCATTTACAAGTTCTGCAAAATCGCTTTGCCAATCGTTCACACCGCCATATGTAAAACTTATGTAGCCGTGTTTAGTTAGCGTATTTACATCTTTTTCGCCCTCGACAATAAATATAGGCTTATTATCATCAATCGCCTTTTTTATGTCGCTTAAATTGCCATATACCGCCCGATAACTTTTCCTCGGTTTGTTGCGAGATAAACCATATGTAAATCTCTCATTTTCTAATCTGCCATAAATAATATGTTTTCCATGTAACCTTACTTTTGTAAAAGCATATTGGCCGTTACAGGAAACGTAATTATAAACTGCTTCAATCCTGTTATTCTCACGCTTTTCAATGAACGTTCGCCAGCTAGCTGTATTTTGCAAAGTCTCATAAAAAATATCTTTTTTCTCTAGACCTGCAGCATTTAAAATATCGTCTAGCTGACAACCGGCATGACAATATAGCAATGTGCATTTACAGCCTTTTGTAACGGTCAATGAAGCTTGTTTGTCCTGATGTGCAGGACATTTGCACTGTGCTTTATCTTGATATTTTTTGACTACTTGAAAGTGCGTTAAATTGTTTTCAAATATTTCATTATCAGTCAATCGGTACACCCCATTTCATATAGTTTATGCCTTATCTCGTCCGCGCGTTCCTTGCATAATTGTGCTAACCTGTCGTATTTGTGCCATTCTTGGCTTTTGCAGTCTTGTTTATCTCGTTGCTCTTCATACTCTTTACAAGTTTTAAGATAAAATTTTTGCTCGTCTTTTAATTCCTGCTTATCTTTCATTATTGTTTATCTCCATTTCCGTACTCGTATAAATCGGATATATACAATTTAGGCATTTTACCCCTTGAAAATTCTATTGATAAATCTTGTAATAGCTCGTTTCCGTCATTGTCGATAATCTGAAATGTTAAAGTAAACAAACTCCCGGAGCGTTCACAACCCACACAATCAAACGCGCTTAGGTTCTTTAACTGCGATATTTTTCGTAATGGCTTTAATTTGACTCTTGTTAACATTTTATTTATCCTCGCTTTCCCCGGTGTACTTGTAGCCGGTCAACTCTTCAAATTGTTTTGCATAAATAAGATATGTAAATTTGTGGCTTCCTTTTCGTTTAAAACAGATTCCCCACGGTACAAGATTTTGTTGTATTAACAATCTGACTGTTTGAGAATCCATTTTTAAAACCTTTGCAGCCACATTTACAGGAACATTGCCCATTGTTTCATCATTCATATTGCACCGCCTTTATTCTGCCAACTCATCAATAATTTTGTAAATTTCTGCTTTCTTTTCATCTGATAGCTCGTGTCTTAATGCTTTAGAAAAAGCTGTATCGTGCGCATATCCTAACTTTTCTGATACTTGCCATAATTTTACTTTTTTTACCTTTGCATACTTTTTAATATCAAGATTGCTCATATTAAAACTCACTTTCTTTAAATGTAATAATAATAATTTTCTTGACGAACGCTCGTTGTAGGATTATAATAACAATAAATAAAAGTTAGATAAAGTCCTCTTATTTATCATGTTTTGTATTTTTTATCTTTGAAATAAGTGATATTATCTAACTTTGATATGCAATGAGGAAATAATATGGAATTACATAAAATGAATTTTGAAACAAAATTAAGAAATCTCATAAAATCAAAGTATGCTAAAAATACTGATTTCTATAAAGATTTTTTTGATAAAACTAATGTCGATATTGAAAAGAAATGTAAGCAATGGTTGGCAGGAAATAATTTCCCCACTATTGAATCTGCAATTAAAATATGTGATTTTTTCGGCTGTGATCTAGAATATTTATTTACGGAACAAAATGAATTTTCAAGAAATGTTAGTAATTTAGCATTAGAACTTGGATTAGACTATGACACTATTAAAAGAATACAATCATTATCATTAGAAGAAAAGCATATTATCGACGCTATGTTTAATACTAGTTTTTTTCAAGAAAAATTAATCAAATCAATACAGGAAATGTTATATTACGCACATTCTAAAAATAAGACATATATAAAACTTGACACTGCATTATCACAGAAAGATGAAAGTTTTAAAGAATTGGAACGACTAGTTAACGAAAGTGATTTAATAGATATTTTTTCTAATCGATTGGTTATTGAAATGCATAATTTATTGGAAGCTTTATATCAGGACAAAACATTATGTGATGAAATTAGTTCATATTATAGTAAAAAGTATTTTACAAGTCATAAAAAAATATTGGCAGCAGATGAATTACCACAACTTAACCCTAACGGTTCTCTTAATACCCCAAGGGAAATAGAACGACTTGAGGACAGAATTTTAAAACGACTTGAGGAACGAGAAAAAAACGGAAATTATTGGCCATATAAATGCGAAGAAGTACAGACATCAAGTGATTTAAGCAAAATCATGAGCGAATTTAGGAGTCCTCACAATATTACAGAAGATGAATATCTAAAAAAATTACAATATATAGATGAAATGACAAAATAAAAGGAGTGATAATTAATGAAGTTACCTAATGGTTACGGTTCAGTTTATAAGTTACCAGGCAAGCGCAGATGTCCATATAGGGCTATTGTTACAGAACGTTGGCTGCTTGATGTAGAAACCGGAAAAAAGCAGATACGAAAAACAATCGGCTATTATGAAACTAAAAATAAGGCACTTGAAGCACTTGCAGAATATAACAAATCACCATTTGATTTAGAATCGTCTAAAATCACGTTACAAGAAGTGTATGACCGTTGGAGCGCCGAACATTTCCCGACTGTATCAGAAAGTAATATAAAAGGATACAAGGCCGCATTTCTTCTATGCGCTCCGCTAGTCAATAAACGTTTTGTTGATATTACATTAGATGATTTACAATATATAGCCGATAATTCCGGAAAAAATACACCTACGCTTAAAAAATACAAGGTTTTAGTAGGCATGTTATACAAATACGCTGTAATACATGACATAATATCGGCCGACCGCAACAAAGTGCAATATATCGACATTAATAAAGCCGGGAACCCTAACGCATATAATCGCGAGCCGTTTAGTACTTCTGAAATCGCTAAATTATGGACTTGTAAAGATGCTAACGAATATTACACGGTTATGCTAATGCTTATATATACAGGTGTCAGAGTATCGGAGCTATTGGATTTAAAGAAAGAAAATATAAATCTAAAAGAACGTTGGTTTGATGTAACGGAATCCAAAACACAAGCCGGTATTAGAAAAGTACCAATTAGTAAAAAGGTCTTGCCGTTCTTTGAATATTGGTATAACAAGAATGATTGCGAATACTTATTAAGTACACCTGACAGTAAACACTTTGAATACCGTAACTATTATGATAGTTATTGGAAACCACTATTATTACCGCTTAATATGAAGCATAGACCGCACGACTGCCGGCATACATGCGTTTCACTTTTAACGGCTGTAAATGTCGATGAGCGTACAATAAAGCGCATTGTAGGGCATAAAGGGCAAGGAGTAACACAGCAAGTTTATACACATTTTGAAATAGAAACATTACTTGAAGCAATCGACAAAATTTGAAAGGAGTGTGATGCAGTATGATTGATTCAAAAAATGCTCTATGATAATAAATACCATAGAGCACAACCCAAAATAACATAACCACGACGAAACATTATAAGGGATTATTTTATTATATCATATCCCTTGAATTAAGTAAAAGGAGATTTAACAATGAAAGCAACTAAGAATATGAACATAGCAGAAATTAAGACGGCACTGGATAAGTACACAGCAAAGCACCCTGTAACAGATAAATTTGATTTACAGGGCTTACAATTATGCGAGTATGCCGAAAATATAAAGGCAGCCGTACAGAGTGGTAACGATGAAGCATTAATGCAGACAATAGCCGATATTTTCAATTATGGCTATATGAACGGCACAAAACAGGCTATAAAGAGTGAATCCGATAAACATAATGAAATATTCAACAGGAGTGAAGAAAAGCACCATAAAGACTTAGTCGAACTCGCCTATTATCTGCCTGCCGGAATAGGTGCAGACTGCCTTTATATGTATTCTGTTGTTTCTCTTAATCGCTATTATGGTAAAAGCCTCATAGACCTTTTACCGCTTAGACAACGAAGATTATGCTACAAGACACTAGAAGCCTATGAACAGCAAAGCAAAGCATAGTATACCACATATAATAAACCGTTACATAAAAACCGTATAGTTAATTAGAGGTATGTTTCCAAAAAAGAATATACCTCTTTTATTTTTGCGTAAACTTAATATAACATATTGTCTGTATATATGCTTTAAGTTTTGGTTTTCCTGTACTATATTGGATTATTGCCCCTAAATCCTCTACAGTTGCCCCACAAGAAAGCCTTTTATTAGATTGTACGCATAATATCAGCATTTTCAAAATTTGTCAAGCAAATTTGTGTGCTACGTGTGTGCTACGTGTGTGCTACTGAAAAAAATCGACCACTTTTCACGACTTTTTATAAAAACGTAGACATAAAGAAAACCCTTGAAAATACTGGATTTCCAAGGGTTTTGATGTTCTTCTGATATTCGTTTGAACTATCTCTTTGAGAACTGAGGAGCTCTACGAGCTGCTTTGAGACCGTATTTCTTACGCTCTTTCATACGTGGATCACGTGTTAAGAATCCAGCAGACTTAAGAACCGGTCTGTACTCTGAATCTACCTGAAGGAGTGCACGAGCGATTCCGTGACGGATTGCTCCGGCCTGTCCTGTGTATCCACCACCACGAACATTAACTAAAACGTCGAACTTGTCAACTGTCTCAGTTGCAACTAATGGCTGGCGAACAACTACCTTTAATGTCTCAAGACCAAGGTACTCATCGATATCTCTTTTATTGATTGTAATCTTTCCTGTTCCAGGTACTAAATATACTCTAGCAACAGATGATTTTCTTCTTCCTGTTCCGTAATACTTTGTAGTAGCCAATTTACTTTACCTCCTATTAAAACTCTAATGTCTCAGGCTTCTGAGCTGCATGTTTGTGATCTGGTCCAGCGTATACGAATAACTTTGTATACATCTGACGTCCAAGAGGTCCCTTTGGAAGCATTCCCTTTACAGCGTACTCGATAACGCGCTCTGGGTGCTTGTTCATCATCTCTCTTAATGTTGTCTCTTTCATACCACCGATATAATCTGAGTGATGATAGTAAATCTTCTGGTCTAATTTCTTACCAGTAACCTTAACCTTGTCAGCATTGACAACGATTACATAATCACCTGTGTCAATGTGTGGTGTAAAGATTGCTTTATTCTTTCCTCTTAATACTTTAGCAACTTCTGATGCTAAACGTCCTAATGTCTTACCTTCAGCGTCTACTACGTACCATTTTCTGTCGATTGTAGCAGGACTAGCCATAAATGTTTTCATCGGTTTTCCTCCTTAAATGATTCGATTACTTTTAATGCCGATGCCTCTTGAAATCGCGTATGTCCGGACGCCACTTCCTTTTTGACATCTTATAGTCCTCTGTTCCATCTCAGATGACTATCATTATCTATACTAAATGGTTGCCGGGGCTTTGGCTTCCATTTATCTACTTTTACAGACCTAGATATTATACTTGCGTAACCGACTGTTGTCAAGTGTTTTTTACCCTTATTTTCGGCTTTTTCTTTAAGCTTTTTCTTTAAGCTATTTCTTGAAACTTTTTCTTTAAGTTTTTTCTTTATGTTTATACTTTTTCTTTAAACTTTTATTTTAAAACTGCATATATACAAAATCCGCCGGATTCACACCCGGTCCGTAGTAACCGAATATTATTACTATAAAGATGCCAAGATATATTATCGCCCAGCGAAGCGGCAGCTTTCTTGAAAGTATGAAATCGCGCATGTCGAGCTTTTTATTTTCCTCAACGAAGCTGATGAAGAACCACAGCAGCGTACATATTATAAGTAAAAGTATATCGTACTCGTCCAGTCCGCATGCTCCTAGATTCAAAATGATGTTGTTTATTCCAAGCTCGCTGATATGGAAATCCGTGACTGACTTAAAAAGCATGTGAAATGCTGTCGACGCATTTGCAGCTATGTCAAAATAGTAGCCTACCAGTATGAGCATAAAGGTCCAAAGCACTGATATAATCGTTGCAAATATGCCCTTTTCCCTGAGGCCGGTCAGCTTAAAAAAGCCGCCTGCCACCTTTTTGTTTACCGGAGCAAAAAGCTCTGCAAGCATGATGACAATGCCGTTCCAGAGTCCGAAATACAGGTATTTCATATTGGCACCGTGCCATACTCCGATGACAATAAATGTGATGACACTCGCGATGCAGCCCGGCAGCACCTTACTGATATGCGCACCAAATCTCGGCTTTAGCCATTTGCCAAAGTTCAGGAAACGCTTTGAGATTGAAAGCGGGTAGAAGATATAGTTTCTGCACCAGTCTCCAAGAGTCATATGCCAGCGGTGCCAGTACTCTGTGAGTGAGCGCGAAAAATACGGGTGGTTGAAGTTTGTCAACATTGTTATGCCAAACATCTCCGCAATACCACGCACTATATCGATTCCTCCCGAGAAATCCGCATATAGCTGCAGCGCATACACTACTGCCGCAAAAAATACATAGGTGCCCGAAAAATCCATCGGCTTATCCATTACTAAATTGATGATATTTACCGCGCGGTCTGCTATCACAAGCTTTTTCATGACTCCCCAAAGCACCAGAAGCGCACCCTTTTGCAGATTTTCCAGCCTCAGCGAGTGTCCCTCGTAGAGCTGTCCCGCAAACTTATCATATATCGCTATCGGTCCCTGTATTATCTGAGGGAAAAACGATACAAACAGTGCTACCTTAAGAAAATTCTTTTCAGGCTCGACAATTTCCCTGTATACATCCATCACATAGCCCATGGACTGGAAGGTGTAGAAGGATATGCCAAGTGGAAGCAAAAGTCCAAGCTCCCCCGCATATGGTATATATTTAAGGAATGCCAGGATGCCGAAATTGCATAGCAGCGCAAAAAGCATGACTGTTACTCTCTTTTTTCTGCCCTTTTCCTTGTATTCCTTTCTTGTCTGTCTGTCCCAGTCCTCCTTGTGGCTTTTTACGACGGCATTCTGCTTCTTTAACAGCTTGTCAATCCATATTGTCGAGCCATAGGTGGTGCATATTGTAAAAACGATAAACAGCACATACCACTTACATATAATCACATAGTATGCCATGCTTCCCGCCAGAAGCACATACCAGCGGTATTTCTTCGGAAAGCAATAATATAATACAAGCAATGCGATTACAAATATCGCATATTTTAATGAAATGAGTTCCATTTTACTTACTCCAAATCTATTTTCTAATGTAATACTGCCAGTCACACTTTAATTGACCGGCAGTATTTATTTTAAAGTCCATACACTATCATGCTATTTTTTAACCGGGGTATTTAACTCCTTAACCGGCTTTGCGTCGTTGTTTGTATCTGCTACCTTATTTGTCGCAAGACTTGACGAAAAATTATAAGGCAGATAAACTGACATCTCAAAATAATGATTGCCCAGACTCAGATCCGTATCCTTTGCGCAGGCACTCATCACCCTGTCAGCGCGCCTTGCGCACTCGCCCCATGCACTCTGAAGCTCCGGTGAGTGGTCTGCATTAAGCCTGTAATTATCAGACAGATATTTCCCCATATATGCAGTGAATTTGCGGCTTCCATTTATATTCAGATGCTCTGAATTGTAGAAATCATCCCTCTCATTGATTCCGATAAATTCCTTATCACCTTCAAAGCTTGCAAAATCATAGCCATAGGACTCCACAAGCTCCTTCACGTCGCAAAGCACCTGCGGATTCTTTATCTCCTTCTCATGAGGAAACCTTGCAAAAAGCACCTTTTTTACGCCCTGCGCTTTACAATACTCAAGCAGCTCAGTCATATACGCTCTGCTCTTGTCGGTAAAATAGAGAGTTTTCTGCTTGCCTGATGGACAATCGGAATATTTAGCAATAGATGAAAAGCCCTTCATGCATGATGTTTTTGTAAAATACATTCCAACTCTTGTGGCAAAGGTGTGTGCACATTTGTCTATATCCTTCCAGTTGCTGTGATACAGTTTTAAAGGATTTGTAAAGTTGTCCTGCTCATCCTTTGGCACAATCTCTTTTATTGTATCAAGCCTGTTTTCCTCATTGTGGATATTGTCTATCCAGCTGTGCAGCTTTACCGTCCTGTCGTAGTAGCTGTCTTTTTGTAAAAAGCCATTCACCTCAAACACCACAACCTTCGGATGCTGTCTGGTGAGAGCTTCCCTGAGCATTGATTTGTACAGGCTGCCGGGCGCTCCGGATACCCCCAGTGAGTATGAGGTGTATCCATAATTCTTCCAGGCCTCTGTTGCGCTGTAATCAGCGTATACCTCGCTGGCTCCTATCATCATCACATCAATTGAGTCCTTCGGCTCCTTATAAAAGCCCTCTATAGTCGCAATATTGACAGCATCCGTCATCTTAAAAAATGTCGAGACAAACGAAAACAGCACAACAAATACCAGGGCAAACGCTCCTATACGGATCACTCTATGGTGTCTGCCTTTTACTTTGTCTGTGCTGTTTATGGCTTTGTTTTTTATAATTTTCTCTTTAACTTCTGTAAATCTCATAACCATCTTCATCTCCAAGCTTCTTTTTACCGTACCATGTCTTAACCGTAACGACATTATAACCTATTATTGAAGCTAAAAACGGATATTCCAAAAATCTTAATATAATATTAAAAATCTAAAGCTGTTACTCGTACTCCAGTCCTATCATTGTAAGCCCATGTGCCGGGGCTGTAGGACCTGCTGCTGCCCTGTCTGTTGCGGCTATTATGCCCTTCATCGCATCGGCCGGCATATCGCTTCCACCTATCTTCACAAGTGTTCCTGCGATTATGCGCACCATATTGTACAAAAAGCCGTTTCCTGTCACACGTATTGTGATGATGTCACCGGCCTTTGACACCGTACAGTCATATATCGTGCGGACTGTGGTCTGTGCCTGCGAGTTTGCCGAGCAGAAGCTTGCAAAATCATGCTCTCCTATAAGATATTTTGCAGCCTCACCCATCTTTTCTGTGTCAAGCGGATAATGATAGAAATATGTGTCAAGCCTGCGTGTCGGATTTCTGAACCTCGCATTTAATATGCGGTATTCATAGGTTTTACGGCTCTTTGAGAAGCGCGGATGAAAATCATCGCTTACCTCACAGGAATCGACCACCACTATATCCTCCGGCAGCTTCTGATTCAGTGCATACGATATCTTTTCCGCCGGCATGCGGGTATTGGTGTCAAACATACACACATTTCCAAGTGAATGCACTCCCGCATCGGTGCGGCTTGCTCCTGTCACCTTTATATCCTCCTTTAACAGGCGGCTCAGGTGCTCGTTTAATACCTGCTCAATTGTTATGCCGTTTGGCTGTATCTGCCAGCCGCAGTAATTTGTGCCATCGTAGGCTACAATCATTTTTACACGCATATATCTCTCCTGTTTTGCCTGCACTATCTATTTCACTATCTGAAAATAAGATTGCCCAGATTCACCGGCAGAAGGATTCTAAGCACTATCACAACCGCTAAAAACGCAAATATGAAAAGATATGCTATTTTATCATCCTTGTCATATACGAGCGGCTTCATCTTTGTCCTGCCCTCTCCACCATTGTAGCATCTGGCCTCCATGGCCATTGCGAGGTCATCCGCACGCCTGAATGCCGATACGAAAAGCGGCACTAAAAGAGGCACCATGCTCTTTGCTCTTTTTATGATATTTCCATGCTCAAAATCAGCTCCTCTTGCCATCTGTGCTTTCATTATTTTGTCCGTCTCCTCAATAAGGATTGGAATGAAACGAAGCGCTATCGACATCATCATGGCTATCGCATGCACCGGAACATGTATTTTGTTTAAAAAGCCCAGTGATTTCTCAAGACCGTCCGTGAGCTGGTTTGGGGTGGTGGTGAGTGTCATGAGCGAGGTTCCTATAATGAGCAACACAAGTCGTATCATCATGGTTGCTGCATTTATCAGTCCGGTGTCAGAAATATGCAGTATACCGTACTCCCAGATTGTGTACTCTCCCTGTGTGAAAAACACGCTGAAGCATGCTGTAAAAAGCAGCAGTATTATAATGGATTTGAGTCCCTTTACCATGAACTTAAAGGGCACCTTCGATATCTTTATAACTGCGGCAAGCGCGGCAACTATAAACAGCACACCGGCTATTCCCTTGTAGGAAAACAGCGCAATAATATATATAAGTGTTGCGAAAAGCTTTACTCTTGGGTCCAGTTTATGTATTGGCGACTGAGCCGGATAATACTGGCCTATGGTAATATCACGAATCATTTTTGCATTCCTTCCTCATGTATTGTATCAAAATATCAGCATTGGTGAGCTATTTAAAGGCTTTTAGTATTGAGTCCCTCGCCTCCGCAACTGTCGTTGCCGAAAGGTCAACCGGTATGCCCTTTTCCGCCAGATCATGCATCAGATATGTGACCTGCGGTGCTGCAAGTCCGACTGCCTCGAGCTCCTTGTAGTGTGAGAATACCTCCTTCGGCACTCCGTCAAACATCACCTCTCCTGAATTCATAACAATGATGCGATCCACATACTCCGCAACATCCTCCATGCTGTGTGATACGAGTATGATTGTGATACCCAGATCCTTTTTCATCTGTAAAAGCAGTCCCAGTATCTCATCTCTGCCCGCAGGATCGAGTCCCGCTGTCGGCTCGTCGAGTATGAGTACGTCAGGGTGCATTGCAAGTACTCCTGCTATGGCTACACGCCTCTTCTGTCCTCCGGATAAATCAAAAGGCGGCTGATAGTAGAGATCCTCCGGAAAATGTACATTCTGCAGTGCCTCATAGGCTCTTAGCTCCACTGTTTTCCTATCGAGTCCCTGATTTTTCGGTCCAAAGCATACATCCTCAAAGTTGGTTGTCTCAAAAAGCTGATGCTCCGGATACTGGAACACCATCCCCACCTTGTGACGCAGCTTGCTTAAATCATAATCATTGTCATATATATCCTGTCCATTGTAGTATATATGACCGCTTGTCGCCTTCAAAAGGCCGTTCATATGCTGGATAAGTGTGGATTTTCCCGAACCGGTGTGACCGATTATTCCGATAAACTCTCCATCATTTATCTCAAGGCTTACATCCTTAAGTGCCTGCACCTTGTAGGCTGAGTCGGCACTGTAGCAATAGTTTATGTGATCTAGAATTATTGACATATTTTCTCCCGCCTATCTGTTTTTCAGCGCAACAAGCGCATTTACAAGCTCTTCCCTCGTCAGGATTCCATCAGGGATATCAAGCCCTGCCTTTTTGAGCTCATCGGCTACCAGTGTCACCTGCGGCACATCAAGCCTGTGCTCCTTCAGCTCGTCCACCCTTGAAAAAATCTCACGCGGTGTACCGTCCATGACCACCCTGCCCTTTTCCATGACATAGACATGGTCTGCGCCGACCACCTCCTCCATGTAATGGGTGATGAGAATGATGGTCACGCCCTTTTTCTTATTGAGCTCATGGGCTGTGGCTATGACCTCCTTGCGGCCGTTTGGGTCAAGCATGGCTGTAGGCTCGTCAAATACTATACATTTTGGCTCCATTGCCACAACTCCCGCGATTGCCACACGCTGCTTCTGTCCTCCGGAGAGCTTGTTCGGTGAATGTGTGCGGTACTTTGTCATACCGACAGCCCTTAGCGCATAGTCCACACGCTGCCAGATTTCATCTGTCGGCACACCGATATTCTCAGGTCCAAAGCCCACATCCTCCTCCACGACATTGGCGATAATCTGATTGTCGGGATTCTGGAAAACCATACCTGCACTTTTCCTGACAGGTATGACATTCTCTTCCTTTGACACATCCATGCCATCCACCCATATGGTGCCGTCGCTCGGCGCAAGAAGTGCATTGATATGCTTTGCAAGAGTTGATTTTCCTGAACCATTGTGACCGAGGATTGCAATAAACTGTCCCTCTTTTATGTCGAGGTTTACGTTGTCGAGTGCTGTAGTGATTGACTCTACATTGCCTTCCTCGTCTCTTCGTATAAATTCATGTACTAATTTGCTTGTTTTAATTATGCCCATTTCTTTTTCCTAAAAATCAACCGTATTTACAATTATCATAGCTGTTAAAGCCCAAATAGCAGCCAAAAATATGCGCTTTGCCGCTTTATTTAGTCATCCCAGCTCAGGTGATGAAGCTCTCCCTCAAGCCTCATATGATCAAAATTGTTCTGTCTCAATGCCTCGTAGAGCACGATAGCTACTGAATTTGACAGATTAAGTGACCTTGTCTCACCTATCATCGGTATCCTGATGCACGCATCCGGATGCTCCTTTAGTATCTCCTCCGGAATGCCTGCGCTTTCCTTGCCAAACATAATATAGCAGTCGGGCTCAAAATGAGCATCAGAGTACACATGTCTGCCCTTTGTTGTCGCATAATATATCTTTGCGCCCGGATTTCTCTCAAGGAAATCCTCCCAGTCCACATATGTGGTGACGTCGAGGTCCTTCCAGTAATCCATTCCGGCTCTCTTTAGTGCCTTCTCTGAAAGTGAGAATCCAAGCGGCTCTATAAGATGAAGCCTCGTGCCTGTCGCGACGCAGGTTCTTCCGATATTTCCTGTATTTGCCGGAATTTCCGGCTCATGTAACACTATGTTCAGCTTTGCCATTTTGTCTCCTGTCAATTTAAACTATTTATTATCCATCCCGGCGCGAAGCTCTGTGACAAACTCCTCAATGCGGCCGAGCGCCTCCTTTAAATCATCAAGCGAATATGCATATGATATACGTAAAAATCCCTCGCCGCACTCTCCGAATGCAGTTCCCGGAACCACGGCAATCTTCTTGCTGTTTAGAAGCTTTGTGGCAAACTCATCGGATGTCATGCCAAACTCCTTGATGCTTGGGAACGCATAAAAGGCCCCGAAAGGCTCAAAGCACTTAAGCCCCATCTCCTTAAAGCGGTGAAGAACATAGCGTCTGCGGCCGTTGTACTCCTCCCTCATCTGCGCAACATCCTCATCGCCGTTTTTCATAGCCTCGACAGCCGCATACTGGCTCGTGGTCGGCGCACACATGATTGCAAACTGATGAATCTTTAGCATCTGCTTTAAAATGGTCTCAGGTGCACATGCATATCCAAGCCTCCAGCCTGTCATGGCATAAGCCTTGGAAAAACCGTTTATGAGCACTGTGCGCTCCTTCATTCCCGGAAACGATGCTATAGACACATGCTTATCCACATATGTAAGCTCCGAATAAATCTCGTCACTTATCACAAACAGATCATGCTCCTTAACCACCTGAACGATTGCTTCAAGGTCTGCTTTTTCCATGATAGCGCCTGTAGGGTTATTAGGGAAAGGCATGATAAGTATCTTTGTCTTTGGAGTGATAACAGCCTCAAGCTCCTCGGCTGTAAGCCTGAAATCATTTTCCTCCTTGAGCTCCACGATCACAGGTGTGCCACCTGCCAAAACAGTACATGGCACATATGAAACATAGCTTGGCTGCGGGATAATCACTTCATCTCCAGGATCGAGCATGGCGCGCAGTGCGATATCTATAGCCTCGCTGCCACCGACAGTTACCATGATCTCTTTGTTGTAATCATATGTCATGCCGTATCTTCTGTCGAGATATCTTGCAATCTCAACCTTTAACTCCTTGAGTCCGGCATTTGAGGTGTAGAAGGTGCGTCCCTTTTCAAGGGAATATATGCCCTCATCCCTGATATGCCACGGTGTGTCAAAATCAGGCTCACCTACTCCAAGCGAAATCGCATCCTTCATCTCGCTCACTATATCAAAAAACTTACGGATGCCCGATGGCTGGATAGTCTTTATTGTACTGGATAAAGGGTCTCTCATTATGACATAATTCCCCTTTCATCGGATTTGACAGGTGCCGCCATGATAGTTCCATGGTCCTTGTATTTCTTCAGAATAAAGTTTGTCTTTGTCGAAAGCACCTGATCCAGTGTAGAAAGCTTATCTGTCACAAACTGTGATACCTCGCGCAGAGTCTTGCCCTCGAGTGTGACCATGAGGTCGAAGCCGCCTGAGATAAGGTATACAGACTTCACCTCAGGATAGTTGTATATACGCTCGGCAATCTTGTCGAAGCCCATGCCGCGCTGTGGTGTCACTCTGACCTCTATCATGGCTGTGACCTTCTCAAGGCCTGCCTTGTCCCAGTCAATCAGTGTGTGATATCCGCAGATGACATTCTCCTGCTCCATGGCAGCAATCTCGTTTGCCACACTTGCCTCATCCACACCAAGCATGATTGCAAGCTCCTTCAGGTTTATCCTGCTGTTTTTCTCTATAAATGTTAATATCTTTTCTCTCATGATATATAATCTCCTGATTCAAATATATTAGTTGAAAACCTTGTATATCTCGTCAGTCTGGGCAGTCTCCAAAAATCGTCTTTCCTCGCCGGAAATCAGCACTCTGTCGTTTGAATCGGTTGTGGCACCGACTATAACAGCATTTTGTCCTGTTTTCTCAAGCTCTCTGAGCACGCGGGTACCATCTGCAGCTATGATTATCAGACTTCCTCCTGACAAAAGCTTATACGGGTTTATGTCAAAAAATTCACTTATTTCAATCGTATCCTGCCTGATAGGGAGCTTCTTTAAATCGATGTCAAGACCAATTCCCGAAGCCTCTGCCATATCCCAGAGTGCTCCAAAGATGCCTCCCTGCGAAGCGTCATGGATTGCCGCCACACCGGCGCCAATCGCGGATGCAGCCTCCATTGCGGTGGAAATATGGTCTATATATGCTGCTGATTTATCTATAAATGCCTTGGAAAATCTCGTTTCAAGCTCGGCTCTTTTCTCATTTGCAAGAATTGCGGTGCCCTCAAGCCCCACATAGCCTGTCACTATTACGTCCATGCCCGGTGCTGCTTTAGATGATGGTGTAAGCGCCTGCTCACAGGCCTCACCTATTGCTGTAACTGTCACCACGATATTCTTCACCGCACGGCTCACCTGTGTATGTCCGCCAAGCACCACAATGCCTGCTTCCTCACATACAGCATCGATCGCTCTCACTGTCTCGCGAAGCACGGCTTCGTTTTCTGTGGTAGGTACAAGCAGTGCCAGCTCTATCCCAACAGGGCCTGCCCCCATGGCATAAATATTGTTCAATGCATCATAAACTGCACAGTTAGCACGCACATGCTTATCCGATACATCAAGTGTGAACGTCTGAGTAGCAGTAACTAACTTGGTTTGGCCGCCTGCCTGCATGGAAATCACCGCACAGTCCTCACCTACTGCCGGTTTAAAAAGTATTCTGTCGCTTGTGGTATGAAGTTGTTTTAAGACAGAGCGCTTTAAAACTGACTCTGATATTTTACCGTTTTTCATGTGTTTTCCTGTTCCTAATAATATGCTGTGTATACTGTTGCAGCCCGGTGCATTGATTGCAAATAACTACATCAGAAACAACTACCTGCGGGCATTTACTGCGTCTGTGCTCCCTGTGTCTGTCCTGCCGGCTGCTGCGGCTGCGTGCTCTGTGTCTGACCTGCTGCATTCGGATCTGTGGTCTGTGTCTGCGCGCCCTGTGTCTGACCTGCTGCATTCGGGTCTGTCGTCTGTGTCTGCGCTGCCTGTGCCGCTGCTGCCTGTGCCGCTGCTGCCGCAGATGCAGCAATAGATTTAACCGAGCCCTCATCATTAGCCGCTGCTGCCGCCTGAAGCTGCGCAACAACCTCCGCTGATGCTCCTGCTGTACCAACCGTCACGATTTTTGGTGATGACTTGTACTTGCTGTTGTTGAATATCTCATCACTCTGCACTGTACCATCGACTGTGACCGTCTTCCAGAGCCTTGCAGTCACTCCCTTGTGCGCAGACTGCTCGGTGTTGAAATAACCGATTGGCTGACCTGCATCAAACTTAAACTGCGTAACCGGATCCTCCTCGGAAAGTGTCTCACTTCTAAAAGAAATTTCCCTGTTTGCGGGTCTCGTCTCCACTCCGTACACATTGAAGGTAATGATTCCTCCACTGCAATAGCCCTCTATATACACCGGATTATCCAGATTATTTTTAAACTTAAGATCCTTGTAGGTACCTGCGATTGCCGCATCGTCAGATGGCTTTACGTAGCTTACTATCATGGAATGGTTGTAGCGCTGCACTATCTCAAGCTCAGCCCTTATAACCGCATTGTAGAGTGTGGTAGCAACCTGGCACACGCCTCCGCCTACCGAGTCCACTACCTGACCGTTCTCGTATGCGCCTGCTATCTGATAGCCGTTGTCAGTTGTGATAGGGCTGATAGCCTCGTAAACCGAGAACTGCTCACCCGGATATATGACACTGCCGTTTATCAGGCTGCACGCGTTCTTTACATTAGCTGCACGCCCTGCTGCCGAGCTGCTGAAATCTGTAGAAAAGCCTCCCAGATTATCCTTAATCTTTAAGAGCTCCTCCTTTGATCCCCTCGGCTGAACCGTATTTGTGACCAGCTCTATCTCATTCGCCGAACCATCCCAGCTATTCTGCAAAAAATCATTTATGGCATAGACAGATTTTACCACATCAACCTCTTTGCCTTCCTGTCCCGGGACAAAATCGAAGCTGTCACCGTTTCTCTGCAGCGAATTGTCAACTGCCTTTATATTGAGCTCGTCGCTCTTGTCATAAATCATATTTGCGGTCTTTTGTTTATCAACCGACAGATACATATTGACGGCAACATTGCCCTTTTTGAGCTCCTCTGACTCCACAAATCTGTCAATCAGGCTGCCCTCATGGCACACTGAAAGAGCCTCGTCCACCGCCGCATCAGTGTCCGCTGAAACAGACATTTCCTGTGCTGTTGCATCAAATGAACTATTGGCGCCCTTTAATGAAAAGGATGTATCCTTTATGCTGTCAACATAGGCATCAACTGCTTTTTTTGCTTCTTCCTTTGTCATACCGCCTACATCCACACTGCCAATGCACACACCCTCTGTAATTGTCTGTACCTTTGCCTTCTTTGTGCCTGACGAACCGCTTGCATATGCACTTACCATGCCCGATGCTGCCACAAGCACAAATGCCATTGTACCCAGTAATAATGCTTTTTTATTAATCTTCATTTCCGCTTCCTTTTCCTGAGGCTGTTAAAAGCGCCCCTGTCATCGCTTAACTGAACTGCATTTTATATCATATTATCATATTTTTTCCATATTTCAAGAAAAGCTATACAAGACTTGACACAAATGTTGTCACAAGCATCGCTGCTATAACCACTATTATCACTATAGCAACCACCTTCTGATTTCTTTTTTTATTAAAATCGTACATACTATTCACCTCTGTTCAAAAATGAGTTATACTATTTTCATATATGAGAAAGGATTTTCCAACATATGATTCCAATTTGTCTAATTTTATTCATTTTATTTATTGCAGTGATTACTTTTGCCATAAAGAGGGCTGATTCTGCCCAGGCAAAGGTCACCGAGGAGTTCTGGGAAAAGGAGCGTAAAGCCAACTCAACCCTCCGCGGAGATACCACTGACCTGTGTTATATTACCATACCGGAAAAGTTTTTTCCATTAAATAATGATAAAATAAATGATTTAAGGGATAAAACCCTTGTCAATCTCACCGGAATGACAAACACTGATTTAAAGCTTAAATATGGCATTCTCAATTTTAAAAAGCTGTCTGAATATGATGATAATTTCACGAAATTTGTTTCAATGCTGCCTGACTATTACAACAGGCTTAAGGAAGCAGGCTATGAATCGCTGGCCAATGAACTGCTTGATTTTGCAGTGGAGCAGGGTGCCGATTCAAAGAACGTATACAGTCTGTTAGCCAACGCCTTCATCAGCATGTCAAAAGCTGACCGGCTTGCAGAGCTTATCGAGAAAGCAAAACAGCTCAATTCTCTTTCAAGGGATGGAATCGTTTCTATGCTTGAGAGCCTACAGACTGATACCGCCTCGGCCGGTAATTAATTTGCGTTATAGCTTATTGTATTATAACTTATTGTATTGAAACTTATTCCAAGCCATCCACACACCTATTAATATATCTGCTACGATATTCATCGTACAGCCTTGAGGCCTGACTTCTGGTCAGGTTGTCCCACGATATGACATCTGCTATCCCATACTCAGCCATCAGCTCCTTTAGCTGTCTGACCTGATGTGCTGTGGCAGGTGTCTGTTTTTTTGCCTTGTATACAAGCGGCTTTGACTCCACCGGCTCACCCTTTTCATCCATCAGTGCAAGAAGCTTTTCAAATATCTGCTTTGTCTCTATCGCATCGTCGAGTGCCCTGTGCGCATTTTCCCTGCCCACACCAAAATACTCACACAAATCCTCCAGCTTCTTCGACTGCTCAGCAGGCAGACATTTTCTGGCTATTTTCAGAGTATCATATGCATTCAGCGAGAGGGTTCTCTTGTGATTTACCGCCCACTGCTTTAAAAAGCTGTAATCAAAGGTCACATTCTGCCCGAGTATGATGTCATCCCCTATAAAATCCAGCAGGTTATCCACAGCCTCATCCATATCTGCCGCGTTTTCCACATCACTGTCGGTGATTCCCGTTAATTGCTGCACATGCTGTGGAATATGCTGCTTAGGATTTACCAGTGTGGATATCGTATCCACTATCTCGCCGCCACGCACGCGTGCCGCACCTATCTCTATTATCTTGTCATTTTTAGCTGAAAGCCCTGTCATTTCAAGGTCAATCACCGTGTAATTTTTTATATTATCTATGTTGCTCATATTTTAGTCCGTAAACCTTTCCGGCTTTTACCGCTATAGTCGTATCGCTTTACTGCTTTTTTATATACTCCGCTATAGCCATATCGCGTTACTGTTATTCTATATACTCCACAAGCGCCTGGTGATCAAGCGGGTCTCTCATGTCGTAGTGGAAAAGCGCCCACACCGGCTCCTTATGATACTTTGGCAGCTCATCCAGCTTGCGCGTGTGCTTGTCCGGAAAAATATAGTGAAACGGCTCCACATGCGACAACTTTCCATTTTTACAGTATGCATGTGTCATATGCTTGAATTTGCCTATATCCGTGGCCCACCTCGGGCGGCTCTTGCAGTTTTCTCGATAGTACAAATCAAAGATAAGCGATTCCTGAATCATGCTGTAAATCTGCGCATTTTCATCAAAATCAGTATTTTCTCCGGCATTTTCTCTATCTATGGCATGTTCGTCACAATCAGTATTCTCTCTATCTACGGCATTTTCTGATAATACCATAGAAGCCATATCATCGCTGTCACAGCCATGCAGGTATAAAGCCAGAAATTCAAGCAGTATCTCGCACCTTCTGATACGCGAATGGCTCATTCCAAAATAGCCGTTTGCCTCATAAAAATCTCCAAGCTCCTGAAAAAACTCAAACGCACTGTCAAAGATACACTCCATGAGCTTCATCGTAATCTCAAACTGTCCGCTGTTGTAATACACCTCAAGCATCTCCTCGACGCGCTTAATCTTTATCACATCATCAAACGAAAGCCACTTCGTGGACATGACCTCATACGGTGGCTTGTCATGGTACACAATACCATATTCCGCGGCATGCTCAAACATATACGAGCCCTTGAGTACCTTTAAAAATCCAAGCTGCAGCTGATTTGGCTTAAGCTCATAAATCTCATCAAAGGAACGCCCAAAGCTGTCGTAATCCTCATACGGAAGCCCTGCAATCAGATCCAGATGCTCATGGATATTGTTGCCGCTTTGAATGAGCCTCACAACCTCCTTAAGCCTCTCAAGCTTCATAGTCCTGTGAATCTCCTTAATCGTGACCTCATTGGTGGACTGCACACCGATTTCAAGCTGTATAAGCCCCGGCCTCATATCAGAAATCAGCTCAAGTTCCTCCTGATTCAGCAGATCTGCCGATATCTCAAAGTGAAAATTTGTCACCCCATTGTCATTTGCCTTTATAAAACGCCACAGCTCCATTGCATGAGCATGATTGCAGTTGAAAGTTCTGTCCACAAACTTAATCTGCGGCACCTTCTGGTCTATAAAAAACTTAAGCTCCCTTTTGACAATCTCAGTATCCCTGAAACGCAGTGTCTTATCCACCGAAGACAGACAATAGCTGCACGAAAACGGACATCCCCTGCTGCTCTCGTAGTAGATGATGCGGTTTGAAAAATCGTCAAGCGTATCATAGCAGAATGGGATTTCACTCATGTTTTTGATTGGGCGTGGACTTGTGAATACTATTTCATCCGCTTTGCAGCCTGCGTTGTTCACACTTGTTCTATTACTTGTACTATTACCTGTGCTGTTTTTTCTGAAAGCAATGCCTGCAATATCACTCAGCTTTCTTTTATGCGCATAATAACCGCACAGCTCTCTAAAGGTATCCTCACCCTCACCTATCATCACACCGTCTATGTATGGATTTTCCCGCAAAAATGCCTCCACCTCGTAAGACACCTCAGGGCCTCCAACCCATATCGGCACTGACGGACAAAGCTTTTTATACTCGCGTGCAATATCAGTCACATAATCAATATTCCATATATAGCATGAAAAACAAAGTACATAGGGCTTTCTCTTGTAAAGTTCCTCAAGAATGTAATCCTTCTGATTGTTTATCGTGTATTCCGCAAGCTCCACAGCATCCCTGTACTCCCCGGCACAGGCGCGCAGTGAGTAAACTGCGAGGTTTGAATGTATGTATTTCGCATTTATTGCTGTCAGTAAAATGTTCATGGTTTCTCCTTAAAAAATGACCCTTGAATGTAGACTTTATGCGACATTCAAAGGTCTGCTTCGTATTATTGCAGCATTGACATATTAACAAGCCTGTCGTACATGCCACTTGCAAACAGCACCATCATGCCAATCGTGCAGATGACCGACAGCACAAAGCCTATTATCGATGTAATCATACCGGCAGTTGCTATTGCATTGTTATACTGCTTTGCCTTTTTTGACATTTTGGAAGCAAGCATGCCGACAATTCCAAGCCCCATCAGATATCCAAAAAACGAGAAAATAATACTGCAAATACCAAGCACCAGTGAAACCACTGCAAGCTTAGCGCCCTCCCTCTCGTCATCTATGATAGTCTCATTATTGTAGAGCATCTCAAGACGGATACGCCTTGATTTACGCAACATAACAAGCATAGGAATACCGAGCACGATAAACGCGATACAGTTCATTGCCGAAAACTCATTAATCCTGTCGGCCACTCCTCCTCCCTCAAATATTCCCGATGATAAAAGTCCTCCCATATCTACAACAGTATGAAAAATGGCAAGCATCCAGAAATTGCGTGTAGACGCGTATATCATGCAAAACAGCACACCCATGAGACCTGCTGAAATAACCTGTATCAGACAACTGCTGAACTTAACCCCTGCGCCCATATTGGAAAAATGCATCAATCCAAACAGTACGCCTCCCAAAACTACGGCTCCTGTGATTCCACCTTTCGTCTTTGGAAAAGCTCTCAGCAGCAGATTAAACACCACGCCTCTGAACACCAGCTCCTCAACGAGCCCTACAAGGCAGACCGCAATAAAGAAAAAGATGATGTTGTAAAATGCCTTCACATCACCATGCTCACCCAAAAAGCACAAATAAATGCCTGAAACAACAGCATACAAACAGTACACTATGAAAAAACCGCCTGTGTATAAGCTTCTTGTCCATCCTGCTGCATTTTCCTTAAAGATATCCCACAGCCCAAATAAATATGTGATGCCCAGAAAAATAACTAAAACAACGGTCTCCACAATAGCTTGCAGCAGATAGTCATCCGCCTTTTCCATGCCGGGAATCAGGCCCAAAACTTTTCCGCTCCACTGCAAGGGTGCAATGAAAAGAAAGACTGCAAGAATGGCAAATATTATATTTGCCGGTGCCGAAAGGTTTCTCAATTTCTGTTTCATAACTTTAAATCTCCTCATTTGTGTTTAATTTGATATAAAAATATTCTATAGCATTTACTTTGACATTACAAGCTCCGGATAATCAAAATTCCTATCTATTATTTTACTTGAATTGAGCACTCCGTCAATGTCTAAAAAAAATCAGCCATTTACTGTCTTTCCGTAATGGTTAATGACACTCCGATTTCTGCCACAGGCGAGGAAATTGAGGATATAAAATGGACATTCAGAAGGACAAGAAAACCAAAGAAAATATAAAAGGAAAAAGAAAGAGAGGGCTCATCGTCCCTCTCTTTCTCGCCTATCAGTATGTCATCTACCGATGTGTGCAACAACCTGCTCAAGGCATACAGATTGTCGACCGTCGGAAGGCTCTCACCGTTCTCCCATTTCGACACCGCCTGTCTTGTCACATTACATGCCTCAGCAATGTCATCCTGTGTAAGCTGATTTTTTTTCTGTAAAACTTAATATTGTCACCTATCAAAATAAATACCTCCAATTCAATTTATACCCAAAATTATACCTACAGGTGGCTGAAAGTAAAGAAAACATTGGTTGCAAATGCACAACTTTGGGAGGGTTGCTATTCAATCTTGCTTTTTATGTCTATAAAGCATATATCTTTTCTGTCCCAAGATGCTCAAATGGTCTAAACAGTTCTCTTAAGGAATCTGACTTCGACCAATCAATCTTAGAAACAAATGTTCCAAATGAGCGCATTGCATTTTTAGGATTTACCTGATTGAGAAGAAATTTCCATTTCCATTCCCATACACGCCTTCTGCTTTGATTCCGTCTGTGTCTTTTCTTTCGCCTCTTCCGCAGCGTACACTCCCTGTTGTGTTTTCTTTGAAGAAAAGACGGACATACATGCCCGCCTTCTCCATGGTTATTTTCTCGTTTTATTTTTTAACGATCGTTTCTATGAATTCAAATTTTCTCTGCGTTTCTTTACGGTAATAATCAATCCCGTTCCGGAAAGAATTGATAGTATAAACAGCCATACACTCGGTGTGTTGTCTCCGGTTTTAGGTGCAGTCACATCCTTCTTATCAGTTCCACTCGATGGCTTGTCATCAGAGGAATTGCTATTGTTATTATCATTCTGGTTGTTATTACTGTTATCAGAGATATTTGCTTTGGTGGTAAATGTGGTGCTTGCAGAACCATCCGTCCAAAGGATTTCAACTGTATGGTTTCCTGCCGAAAGTGTATTCAGGTAGGAAGCTTTCAGTGTGATAATGGTAGAGCCTTCCTTTGCAGTGTAGTTGCTCTTGTCTATCAAATTTCCGTCCACCTTAACTCCGGTAAACTTGGAGAAGTCTCCGTTACCCCGGATGGTGATATTACCATCACTGTCATGCGTCCAACTACTGTTTGCTCCATCAATAATCTGATAGGTGTTATTCGGTGTGTCAGGATTATCGGAACCGCCCGCATCCTGTACGGTCAATGTTGCAGAATTACTCTCTACGTTTCCTGCGCTGTTTGAAACAACACACTTATACTTAAATCCGTTGCAGCTTATATTGACTGTGGATGTGGTATAGCTCGTTGCCGTTGCACCGTCAATGTTTACCCATCCTTTCCCATCATTTCTGTCTATCTGCCACTGATAGGTAAGATCTGTACCGCTTGCTGCTATGGTAAAGGACGCAGTCTCACCTACCTTCACTGTCGCATTTCCAGGCTGTGTGGTTATGCTTGGTGCAATCACATCCGGCACATCCGGTGTCTGGCTTTCCTGTTTAAAGGTAACTTCTATGGTGTGATCAGTATTCACATCACTAAAGGTGTAGCTTGTGGTTGCTGTCACTTCCGAACCATCCACCTTTACGTCCGCAATATAATATCCTTCGTTCGCCTTGATTGTATATGTAAGCTGACCTGCGGCAGATACCGTTGTCGTGCCACCGGGAGAGATTGTTCCACCGATACCTGCCGTTGCGGTAATCTTGTAGCTTGCTGTACCGCTCGGAGGCGTTATCGGCGCTGTATCCGCCGTAAAACTCCAACTTCCACGGAATACCACGGTTGTGCCGTTTAGGTTGCCGGCATCCCAGCCCGAAAAAGCCCATGTGCCGTTTTTACCATCCTTTTGTGCCTGAATGCGTGTTGTGGAGGTATATTTCTTATCCACAGCCGCCTTCGCCTGTTGCACACTCGAATAGGAGCTGCTATTTAGCGGCAGCGTTGCGCCTGTCGGGAATACAGAGCCCCAATTGTATTGCACCGTATAATTTTTTGTCACCGGCGGCTCGGGGCGTTCCTCAGACCTTTTATAAATATAACGAATCGTCATACCACTGTTCGGGACAGCATTTTCCATCCCCTCCGCTTTAACAAAAGTGTAGCCGTGCAGTTCCTGCGGCGGCTGCCAATCAACCTTTTTGCCTACCGGAACAGTAAAGGTAGTCGGCATGGTGTTTGGAACATCTGTGCCATCCTCCAGCTGATATTGGATGGTGACATTGACATAGCGCTGCTGCTCCGTATCATCATCAGCCAATACCTCGCCTGTCGCATGATCTACAATCTCAAAGCCGATGGTATCGCCGAATTGCAGAATGGCATTCTCCGGAATCGTGTAAACCAGAGAGCAGTTGACAAGGCCGGAAT
>OGNO01000295.1_pt1 | contig 42431 bp, 27 predicted proteins | sample 1573491 | NCBI WGS metagenome assembly OGNO01 (sample SAMEA2581900, study PRJEB24529) | metagenome | biome: Human gut stool | place: China | collected 2011
ATCCAGAGGATAATCGGATGAAAAAGAATTTTAATGTGCAGTTTTGAAGGAACAGATTTTTTGTTCTTATCATATAGGGGTGTGGTGAAGTGGTATCATAGGGGTCTCCAAAACCTTTGGTGGGAGTTCGATTCTCTCCACCCCTGTTTATAAAGTTTAGTGATGAAGCGGTAACGCTTCTTTTTTTTATATTTTTATAATTTTAGCAAATACGGCATACGCATCTAGTGTATATATATTTGCTGAAATATGTATTATTCAGCCGTATTCGGGCAGTTATTTCCCAATTTACATTTATCAGAACAAAATCTATAACAGATGTTACATTCTCATCTTCTTTAATTACAAATTATTAAACTGTAAATGAATATTCATTTAGGTAAATTTTGGTTCTTTACAAATAAAAGGTTATATGCTATTCTAACTAACGTTAGTTTAGGCAAACATAAATTTGGAAAAACTAATATAAATTAATTAGAACTAATATGAACATTAAAGAGGAATGAAAACGAAGATGAAAAAAACATTATATCAATTAACTGCCGCATTTTTTGCGATTGTAGTATCATTTGCCGCAGTACTGGCACTAGCAGGCTGCGGTTCATCAAAAACAACAGATTCAAGTAACAGCAGTAAAACGGATAAAAAAGCGGTTGAAGCTGTTGCAGGAGATTATTATCTGGATTTATCAGAGCTGGGAATGAAACTGGTGATTTATCTGCGGCTGACAGAAAACGGTACATTTCAGTTTTCTAATACAACGGATTTTGAAATCAATAAAAGCTCAGGTGTCGTTCAGAAAGGTGCAAATGACTATGTAATGGTTTATGAATCGGTAAACGGTGCGGATAAGAGCATTTCGGATGGTTTGACAAGCAGCTTTTTTGTAGATGACGAGGGCAGACTGGATTTTACCCATTGTGAAAAAATTTATTATGGTTCGGCATCAGCAACAACAACGAACGACAGCTCCGATGCGAAACTGCTTGCAGTAAAAATTCCGGAAGGATATGAACAGCCGGATACCGAATCAGCATTTACAACGGGAACTTACACGGCAACAGGTGCGAACAGAACGTATACAGCAACTTTTTATGTGGACAATACATATGTAGTGACAGAAAGCCGGACGGAAAACGGTGAGAAGCAGTATTTTTCGGAAACGGGAACATACGGTGTGAACACATCACAGCTGGCATTGACACCGGAGGGAAAAGAGCGAATTTCATGTGAGGTGCTGAGTGATTTGGAATTACAGATTCAGGTTTTAACAGGAGTGGATACAGACAGCCGCGAAACATTGACATTCAAAAAGCAGGAAGTTAAGGAAGTTACGGCAAAACTGACAGGAACAGGAACGGTTACGGGAACGAATGAAAGCTTTGATGTGACGGTGCTGTTATATTCGGACGGCAGTTATACCAGCCGGGCAGGCAGTTTTACGGAAAATGGTGTGATTGTCCCGGACAGTAAAGACGGAACATTTAAAATTTATCCGGATAACAACGAAACCAAACTGCGCGGTTTAAATCAGATTGCAACCGTACCTGCAGGTACATTAAGCAGTGAAAGCGGCAGTTTAAAGCTTGAGGGCTTTCGTGTCAGAAACTCAGACAATCTGACACGATATAAGTGTGAAATTTCAGAAAATTGAAATAAAAGAAACAAAGAAACTAAAATAAAGGAGAATACTATGCAGTCATCAAAAAAATTTTTTAACTGGGCGTTTAATACGAGGGCAGAAAATGTTATCAAATTACAGAAAGGGGAAATGACATCACCGGAGAAGATGTTTTTAAGCTTCTGTTCACATGAACCGGCATTTGTATCCTACGGTCCGGCGGGCTTAAACGCATCGGTAAAGGGTGTCGGATTTTTACCGAAGGACGAATATCTTGAGGAAACGCTGGAGATTTATTTAAAGCATATTGCAACATATGAGCCGGGCGATAAAAGCTACGGTGAGCGTGGTTTAAAGCTTTTAGTGGAGCAGATGTACGGCGAAGAAGCCAGAAAGCGGATTGATTTTACAAAGCTTGGCAGTCTTGAAATGGCAAAAAAGCAGAGCTGGACAAACTATCAGGTAAACCCCGAAGCGTGTCTGATTTTTCATCAGCCGCCGATGATTTCCTATAAGCTGAAAGGAAAAGTAGAGATTTACGATGAGAATTTATCCGGAAAGCGGGAGCTTTACCAGCAGTTTATCAATGCACAGCATGACGTATACCACAATCCGACCGGAATGAAACGCTGGAAAGAACAGCCGGCATACATTTTTAGAATTGAAGAAGTTTACGACAACAGTGCAACAAAAGACGGTTTTGGAGAACGGTTAGAATATCCGTATGTGGAAGAATAAAATGCAGAGATTAAAAAAACTGGCGGGAGTGCTTGCCATGGTATTTGTGGTGTCGTTTTTATTTAGCGGGTGCGCGGACGCCTCGATTGCGGAGCGCAGGCAGGATACGTCATCGACCTTGTATACAGGATACGTGGGAACGTCTTTTCCGACTTCATTTATGCCGTGGCTGTCGAGGGACGGTATTGCGCCGACCGTTGCCAGCATGATTTACAACACACTGTTTTCATATGACACGGACAGCGGCACGTATGCGCCACTGACAGCAAAAAGCTGGTGCTATGTGGATTTGGAAGGGCAGCCGCTGACACAGGATCAGACATTTCAGACTGCGAATGACAATGAGGCAGTAGAAAATTATTACAGCACACGCAAAGAAGATTATATGGCGGTGCGGATTGAACTGTATGACAATGTGTACTGGTCGGACGGTGAAAAACTGACAGTGGAAGATGTGTATTATTCCTTTGACCTTGCAACCGATTATGCGCTGTCTAATCATGCAGGCGCGCTGGCGTGGACTGCCGATTTAAAGCATGAATCAGACGGCGGAAAGCTTGTCACACAGGGCATGTTTACGGCAAAACACCCGGATTTAAGCGGTACATACGGGATTCTGCCGGGAGAGGAAGATACGGTGATGTATCTTCTGGTGAATAAATATTTCGGTGCGGTAACAACGCTGTTTAATACGATTCTGATACTGCCGGAGCATATCTGGGAACCGATTGTAAGCAGTGAGTGTCAGTTAAACAGTAAAAATCCGCAGGGTGAGCTTTTAAAACAGTATGAAAATCCTGTCGGAAGCGGTGCGTGGATATTGGAAAAGGACGAAACGAATACGCAGGTGATTACACTGGTGCAGAATCCCAATTATCATCTGAAAGCGCAAGACGGTTCGGCACTGTATAAAGTGGATAAAATCAAAATTTTATTGTATCTGGATTCCAATACCGCCATTTTTGCCCTGCGCAAAGGCTATATTGACATTCTGGATTCGGCGGTAAGCAGTAATTATCTGAATCTGCTGTCCGGGGAAAAAGACATTTTCGTATCGAATGCACCGGGAAACGGTATCAGTTGTCTGGTGTTCAATGTCAATCCGTCAAAGCCGTATGATTCCGGCATGAAAATGCTGTTACAGGATATTGAAGTCAGAAAAGCGATTGCACTTGCGGTTCATCAGGAAGAACTGATTGCAAATGTGCTGGACGGTGCGGGAAAAGCGGCATCGGCGGGACTGATTTCGGTAAATGACGAACTGCTGTATGAACCGCAGGCGGATATTTTATCCGGACCGGTTGAGGAGCGGCTTACTCAGGCAAATGCGATTTTAGATGAACGTTTTCAGGATAAGGACGAGAGCGGATACCGTTTATACAACGGGGAGCGGATTCATTTTCAGATTGTGACGGCGGCGGCAAATCAGGATTTGGTGTCTTATTTACAGCGCCAGTTACAAAAAATCGGAATTGAAGTGACATTGCAGGCGGCGGGCTCGACACCGGAAACAACATATCTGTACAACAGTAATTTTGACATGACGGTACAGTCGGTGATTTTGTCCATGGCAAATGCAGATGTCATGTATAAGGCACATTTTGTGACGACAGAGCGCTCGTCCAATTACGGAAAAATACAGAATGAAGAATTGACAGATGAAATCAATGCCATGCGTAAAACGTTGAATCAGGAAGCGCGTATTGCAAGGATTCACCATTTGCAGGTGCTGACGGCACAGCAGTATTACAAGATTCCGCTGTATTCGTCCAATGTATTGTCCGTTGCGCGTACCGACAGATTTACAGGGTATGTGGTATCGGACGGCCAAACGGTTTTTAACAATGAAACACTAAAGAATCTGGTACAGGTAACAGGAGAGTAAAAAGATGAAAAATACTTATATCATACAGCGCATTTTATATACGCTTTTTATCTTTGCACTGGTTGTTACTTTGTGCTTTTTTATTCCGCGGATCGGCGTGGAAGACCCGTGTGCAAGATATTATCCGGCGCAGGGCAATATGAGCGATGAAAATTATGAAATGATTAAGGAGTTGACAAGACAGCAGTACGGGTTAGACGGCTCGAACTGGTCGCAGTATGTACGGTATGTCAAAAATCTTTTAAAGGGTGATTTAGGCACGTCCTATCAGGCGGGTTCGCCAAAGGTGTGGAGCCTGATAGCACAAAGACTGCCGTGGACACTGGTGCTTTCGGTGTCGAGTATGCTTATCAGTCTGTTTTTTGGAATCCTTATCGGTGCGGCATGTGCCGCAAAACGCGGCGGCATGGCAGACAGGATGCTGATGAATGCTTCCACGGTAACAACGGCGGTTCCGTCCTTTTTTATCGCACTGCTGTTGTCCTTTTTTCTGGGATTTCAGTTAGAGTGGCTTCCGGCATATACAGACCAGAATATGGTATCGGAATTTGCATGGAATTTAAAAAGCGTGGAAATGGTTGCCTACAATGCCGCCCTGCCGGTGTTATCGACAGTGGTTGGCGGTATTGTATCGTATGCGCAGAGTACCAGAAACAGTGTGATTGCCGTTGCCAATGAAAATTTTATCGTTACGGCAAAAGCAAAAGGTGTATCGCAGAATGGTGTTGTTTACAAACACATTTTAAGAAATGCACTGCTTCCGATTGTGACGGGGCTTGGAATGGGGCTGTCCGGACTGATTGGTGGTGCGGTGGTTATCGAAAAAATATTTAACTGGCAGGGAATCGGCATGCTGTATCTGGAAGCGAATAACAATAACGATTATCCACTGATGATGGGCATTATGATATTTATGGCGGCGGTGGCACTGCTTGGCAATCTGATTACCGATTTGTGTCTGGGGCTGTTAGACCCGCGCGTTACGGTAGAGTAGGACTGAGAAGTTACAAAGAAACGAAAATAGAGGATTAAGATGAAGGGATTCAGACTGATAAAAAAGATTGCACAGAATAAACAGGGCAGAATCGGACTGATTATTTTGCTGGTGCTGGCGGTAACTGCCGTATTTGCACCGCTCATTGCGCCGTTTGACCCGTATGATGTGACCATGCGCGATGCAAAGGGGCTTGCCCCGGATAAAATCCATTGGCTGGGGACAACGATTACAACCGGACAGGATGTATTCAGCATGTTAATTTACGGAACGCGCGTGTCGCTTGGCATCGGTATTATTACCGGGATAGCAATTTCTGTGCTGGGGTCGCTCTTAGGCGTTGCCGCAGGGTATCTGGGACGAGCCGTCGATATGATTATCATGCGGATTGTCGATGTGATGTTAGTCATACCGACACTGCCGCTGACAATTCTTATCACCAACATTTTTGGCAAAAGCTATGCTGTGATTGTGCTTGTTTTTGTGCTGTTTGGGTGGCCGGGGCTGGCAAGAACCGTGCGTTCCCAGGTTTTGCAGATGAAAAATGCGGATTACGTCAAGGCAGCGGAGCTTTCGGGTGCGAAAAAGGGCTATATTATGTTGAAACATATTCTTCCCGGTGTATCTAACCTTGTAGTCATGAATACGGCACTTACCAGCGCGGGCATTATGATTGCGGAGGCGGGATTGAGTTTTCTGGGACTGGGGAATCCCACAATGATCAGCTGGGGGAAAATGCTTTCGGAAGCGCAGAGCAGTGGCGCGGTGCTGTTTGGACAGTGGTGGATGATTGTTGCGCCGGGAATCGGAATCTTTTTATCGGTGTATTCATTTATGCGTGTCGGATTTGCGATTGAAGAAGTCTTAAATCCGAAAATGCACGGACAGGGCAGTGTAAAAAAGCTGTGGAAGCATATGAACGGCACTTATTTGGACGAGGTTTTTGACACAATGGAGGAACCATGCAAAACGCAATCGAAGTAAAGAATTTAAAAGTGGTATTTCCTGACAGGGGCAGAATGATTCGTGCGGTCGAGGGTGTAGATTTAACGGTAAAAAAAGGGGAATGTCTTGCGCTGGTGGGAGAAAGCGGCTGCGGTAAAAGCATGACTTCCTTATCGTGCATGAAGTTACAGCCGTCTTTGGCAGCGGTGCGGTTGGATCAGCTGTGTATCTGCGGGGAAGATGTCACAGACTACACAGACCGTCAGATGCAGGCACTGCGCGGCAGTAAGATTTCCATGATTTTTCAGGACGCACTGACGGCATTAAATCCTGTGATGACGATTGGAAAACAGATGGACGAGATTTATCGCTGTCATGAAAAAATCAGCAAAAAAGAAGCAAAAATGCGTTCGATTAAAGCTTTAAAAGCTGTCAGCATTCCGGATGCAGAACTGCGGTATCACGCATTTCCACACGAATTATCCGGTGGTATGCGCCAGCGTGTACTGATAGCCATGGCATTTGCCTGTGAACCGGAGGTTATCATCGCAGATGAACCGACAACGGCATTGGACGTCACGATACAGGCGCAGATTCTGGAGCTGCTTTCAAAAATGCAGAAGGAAAAGCAGACGGCACTGCTTTTGATTACGCATGATTTGAGTGTGGTACGCAGTATGGCGGACAGAATCGCCGTGATGTACAGCGGAAAGATTGTTGAGGAAGCACCGGCAAAGGAACTGCTTGAAAATCCGCTTCACCCGTATACAAAAGGGCTTATGGCGGCAGTGGCGCGCCTTGATGACGACAAAAAAGAATTTGTACAGATACCCGGACATCTGCCGGACCCGGCGGATAAGCCGGCAGGCTGTTATTTCCACCCGCGCTGTCCGTATGCGGCGGCAGCGTGTAAAAAGGCAATGCCGTTACTGACACAGAATCAACAGGGAAGAAAGGTGCGCTGTTATGAGGCAGGAAAATTTAAAGAATAACAGGGATATTTTGCTGGAAACCAGAAATTTAAGCGTTGAATTTCCTGTGAAGAAAAAGTCTTTTTTTGAAAAACAAAAAATGCTGTCTGCCGTATCGGACGTATCCATACAAATCCGGAAGGGAGAAACGTTTGGACTGGTCGGGGAGAGCGGCTGCGGCAAATCAACGTTTGCCAATGCAACGCTTGGTTTTATAAAGCCCCGGTCGGGAGAAATTTATTTTAACGGACAGCCGCTTTATGCCGAAAAAAAGACGGTGCAGGAAGCAAGGCTTCATATGCAGAAGATATTTCAGGACCCGGCATCGTCTTTAAATCCCCGCTTTACGGTGCGGGAAGCGGTTTGCGAACCTATGCGGATACGCGGCGGATTTGACAAAAATGAGGTGGAGCAGAAAGCGCGGGAAATGATTACGGCGGTCGGACTGACCGGGAAAGATTTAGACCGCTATACTTCGCAGTTTTCGGGCGGACAGCAGCAGCGTATTTCAATAGCAAGAGCATTGATATTAAACCCGGAATATATCGTGTGTGACGAACCGGTCAGCGCATTGGATGTGTCGGTTCACGCACAGATTTTAAATCTGCTTATGGAAATGCAGGAAAAGACACAGACGACCTATTTATTCATTTCCCATAATCTGGCGGCGGTGAAAAAGCTCTGCTCACGACTGGCGATTATGTATTTGGGCAAGGTGGTGGAATACGGTGACGCGGCAAAAATATTTGCAAATCCCGTGCATCCTTACACGAAAGCCCTGTTATCGGCGGTGCTTACAGTCAATCAGAAAGAGGAAACGAAGCGTATTGTGTTAAAGGGCGATGTTTCAAGTCCCATCAATCCGCCGTCCGGGTGTCGTTTTTGCAGCCGGTGTTATCAGGCACAGGCAGGCTGCGCAGACCGGGAATGTGTGCTGACAGAGGTCGAGCCGGAGCATTTTGCGGCGTGTTCGGTGATAATAAAAACACATGCGCAGACAAAAGAGGTGTGAAACAGCAGAAAGAAACCGGATATAAAAAAAGGGCTGGAGATAGAAGCATTGAAGCATCAAAAGGAACAGACGGATAATGCCAAAATAAATATATAATAATTGAATTAAAAAGATACAAAAAGGAGAGAAAGATGAGAAAGACGACATTGGCGGTGGCAGGACTGGTTATCGGTCTGAGCGTGGGACTGGCGGCGTGCGGCTCAAAAGATTCAGCAGACCAGAGCGCTTCAAAAAGCACAACTGCGGTGGTAACGACAGCAGAAAGTAAGACAGCAACGCAGACGACAGGAAAAGAAGGTGCTGAGGGCAGCAGTGAAGTACAGCAGAAAGAACAAAATGACACAGAAGCGGCACAGCAGGAAGAACAAAAGCCGGATACACAGCCGGCAGAGGGCAAAGAAGATGATACAGAAAGAGCGGTCGTTGTATCCGAACAGGAAGCACCTGCGGTACAAGCCGGGGAAACGATAGAATCACCGGCAGGAGAAGATGTGACGGAAGCACCTGCACCGGCTGCACAGGAAGAAAAACAGGAGCGCAGCGTGGAAGGAATTTATACCGGTTCAACCGATAAATACGTAGATGCAATGGGCAGTTACATTCACTATGAGGTAACACTGACACTGTCCGGCGGAAGCTATCAGTATGCGGTCAGCATTACGGTATCGGGCGGTCAGCAGTACAGTTCAAGCGAGAATTATGACGGCAGTTATACGGTAAACGGCGATAACATTTCAATGACAGGAAAGTTAGAAAGCGCCAAAGCATACGACGGTGCCATGACGATTACGGGACATTTGTCCAGTTTTGCGGGAAGCAGTGACAGTATTACAGTGTATCAGATGTAAAAGACCGATACATTTATTTTAAAATTTAGGCTTTACAAATGACATAGATAATGATAAACTTAGTCACGACTAACGGATATTAGAAATATCTAACGAAAACAATAAGGAGAAAGAGGTTTATGAAAAAAAGAGGAACAGCCGGACTTTTAGGCGGTGCGCTTGCGGCAGTGTTACTTGCAGGCAATGTATTTGGCGGCAGTTATCCGGCTTATGCGCAGGATACACAGTATCATGACGGAAACTATACAGCTTCGGCACACGTAGAATTCCATGAAGCAGTTGTCAATTATGATTTGTATGTGACGGTCAGCGTTAAAGACGGTGTAATCAGTAAAGTAGCTTTAAATGATGCGAAAAATGCAGATATTGAAGCAGTCAATGTGCCGTATGTCAATTATGCGATGACAGCGATGGCACAGTCTTATATTGGTACAACCGGTACAGCAGCAGATACGGTCAGTGGTGCAACGTATTCAGCCAATGCGATTAACGAAGCGGTTGCAAAGGCAATGGTTAAATCACAGGCAAATGAAGCCGATGCCGATACGGCAGATACCCCTTCCGGTGACAACGGACAGAACGATAACCAGAACGGCAGTGACAACACAAATGATACACAAAAGCCTTCTGATGATAAAACCAATTCCGGCGATACAGGAAACGGCAGTTATAAACGCGTGTTAAAGACAGGCGCTTATGAACTCACAGCAGACAGCTATGATGCTTCTGCCATGATGAAGATGCCTGCATTTATCTGTATTGATGCAGAAAATAATACCTTCAGTGTACATCCGTATAAGAACGGTGTCGTTGATTATACAACCAATAAGGGTTCAGGTTCGATTTCTTTTGATTCTACAACCGGTGTATACACGATGACGTATGAATCCGGTGTAACGGTTGTGGCAATTGGCGCAACAACAACATTTACAGCAGATGCGGACAGCATTACATTTACAAGTCCGTTACGCTACGGTGCGGCACAGATGAATACAACCGATGCAGACGGTAATTTTCTTTCTTACACAGCAAAGACATCTGCTTATGAAGGCACATTGACAAGCGGCGCATATGTACTGACAGCAGACAGCTATGATGCTTCTGCCATGATGAAGATGCCTGCATACATCGGAATTGATATGGAAAATAAGACATTTGTAGTTCGTCCATATAAGAATAATGTGGTAGACACAGATACGAATAAGGGTTCAGGTTCGATTTCCTTTGATGCACGCACCGGTGTGTATACAATGACTTATGAATCCGGTGTGACAGTTGTTGCAGTCGGCAGTACAACAACATTTACAGCCGCAGACAACGGCATCACATTTACAAGTCCGTTACGTTACGGAGCAGCACAGATGAATACTACCGATGCAGACGGAAATTTCCTTTCTTATACAGCAGTACCTTATACACAGGAAACACCGGATAATGGTGCGGCTGATGACACACAGGGCAAAGAAGAACAGGGAAATACATCAAATGGTGGTGCATCAAATGACAGCACACAGTCGGGAGAAGCATCAGAAAACAATACATCAGAGAGTGGTGCGCAGGAACAGGGTTCAGATAATGCACAGTCCGGCACACAGACATCAGCTAACAGTACTGTAAAGACAGGTGATTCAGCGATGACAGGCATTTATGCTGTATCAGCCGTTGTATCAATTGGTCTTCTCATTGCGGCGGCAGTATTGAAGAAACGTAAAAGAGTACTGTAGGACATGATACGCAGACAGAGGTATGTTTAAAAAAATAAAAAATATAAAACAGCACAGAGGTGTAATGGCAGCAGCGTCTGTATGGTTATGCGGGCGCTGTTTTGCACATTTTTTTTCAGAAAAGAATTGAAGTTATGCGGCTGATACGGTATAATTCAATATGAAAATTTATGTTTAAGTTTATTGATAGATGGAGGACAAAGAAATGACAAGAACATATCAGGTAAAATATAAGAGCAAGAGTAAAATGCTGACAACACCGGAGAAAGTTGAAGATACAAAAAAGACGATTTTAGAAGTACCGCGTGTAAAATCTGTAGAAATTAAAGATGACGGACAGATTGTCAGCATCGAAGTAGAAAAAGAAGAAGATTTTGAAGAAGTGATGAACCGTGTGGTAAATGTATTCAGAAGAATCGATGACAAATCCGAGGTTTCTTATAAATTTGCATTAAATGCATAGTACTGGGCGAAGAACAGTGAAAAGGGCTGTCACACTAAGGTGAAACATTGCGTTAGTGCGGCACCCTTTCATCATTTCAGGCAGATAGAAAATAAGAAGTAAAACAAGGAGAAATAAAATTGGCTGACATTAGAAGCGAGATTGAAAAAAGAAGAACATTTGCCATTATATCCCACCCGGATGCCGGTAAAACCACACTGACGGAAAAGTTTCTGCTCTACGGCGGAGCGATTAACCTGGCAGGGTCGGTAAAGGGTAAAAAGACCGCAAAACACGCGGTTTCAGACTGGATGGAGATTGAAAAGGAAAGAGGTATTTCCGTAACGTCATCTGTATTGCAGTTTAATTATGACGGATACTGCATTAATATTCTGGATACGCCGGGTCATGAAGACTTCTCAGAAGATACGTACAGAACCTTAATGGCAGCGGATTCGGCGGTCATGGTAATTGATGCGTCAAAGGGTGTGGAAAAACAGACAATTAAGCTGTTTAAGGTCTGTGTAATGCGCCATATCCCGATTTTTACATTTATCAACAAAATGGACCGGGAAGCCAATGACCCGTTTGAACTGCTAGATGAAATTGAAAGTGTATTGGGTATCAGTACCTGTCCTGTCAACTGGCCAATCGGCTGCGGCAAGGAATTTAAGGGCGTATATGACCGCAATACAAAAGACGTTTCCTTATTTAAAGCGGCAATGAACGGACAAAAAGAGGTTGAAACAAAGGAAATCGCCGTAGATGATGAAGCACTTCTTGCAGAAATCGGACAGGGCTATTTTGACAAGCTCACAGAAGATATTGAACTGTTAGACGGCGCGAGTGCGGAATTTGATTTAGAGCAGGTGCAGGCAGGAAACTTAACACCGGTATTTTTTGGTTCGGCGCTGACGAATTTCGGTGTGGAAACTTTCTTAAAGCACTTTCTGGACATGACAACATCACCACTGCCAAGACATTCTTCAATTGGGGAGATTAATCCGTTTGAAGAAGACTTTTCGGCATTTGTGTTTAAGATTCAGGCAAATATGAATAAGGCGCACCGCGACAGAATCGCATTTATGCGAATCTGTTCCGGAAAGTTTGAAGCGGGCATGGAAGCCAACCACGTACAGGGTGGCAAAAAAATCCGTCTTGCCCAGCCACAGCAGATGATGGCACAGGAACGCCACATTGTTGAAGAAGCCTATGCGGGAGATATTATCGGTGTTTTTGATCCGGGTATTTTCTCTATCGGAGATACAATCTGCAAGTCCAACCAGAAGTTTGAATTTGATGGAATCCCGACATTTGCACCGGAACATTTTGCGCGTGTCAGACAGATGGATACGATGAAAAGAAAGCAGTTTATCAAGGGAATCAGCCAGATTGCACAGGAAGGTGCGATTCAGATTTTTCAGGAATTTAATACCGGTATGGAAGAAATCATTGTCGGTGTTGTCGGTGTCTTGCAGTTTGAAGTGCTTGAATACCGCCTGAAAAACGAATACAACGTAGAGATTAAACTGGAACAGCTTCCGTATGAATATATCCGCTGGATTGAAAATCCGGAAGAAATCGATGTAAACCGCATTGTCGGTACTTCCGATATGAAGAAGATTAAGGACTTAAAGGACAATCCGCTGTTAATCTTTGTGAACAGCTGGAGTGTCAATATGGTACTGGAAAGAAATGAAGGTTTAAAACTTTCTGAATTTGGTAAGAACAATTAACTTGTAAACGGCAGAGTAAGTGCAGGAAACAGTACAGAAATGAGGACACTATGGGGAAGAACGTACATGAAAAAAGAAAACGTTTACTGACAAAAATGAAAGCTGCGTGTCTGGCGGTGGTGATGTGTGTTTCAACGCTGCCGGTGCTTACGGCACAGATACAGCCGGTGACGGCTTATGCACAGGAGAAGACAGGAACGGTCAATGCCGGTGTCACAGGACTTCGTATCCGTTCATCGACAGATACCTCCAGTACGGCAAATGTCATTACAAAGGTCAGCGGCGGATTCCATTTTGAAATTCTGGATACGGTGCAGACGAGTGATACCTACGCGTGGTATCAGGTGGGTTTTTATTTAAACGGTACTTACACCAAGGGCTATGTGACGAGTGAATATGTCACGGTAGACAGTACGGATATTGACTATTCGGACGATACGGATTTTGAGAGCTATCTTTCAAGTCAGGGCTTCCCGGAATCTTATAAGGAAGATTTGCGCAGTCTGCATGCGAAGTATCCAAAGTGGATATTTGTTGCGGATTTTGTGGACAAGGACTGGGATACGGTCGTTGAAAATGAAAATGTACTTGGCCGGAGCCTGATTTATGCTTCGGCAAAAAGCTCGTGGAAGTCAACGGCGGATGGCGCATACGACTGGGAGAGCGGTTCGTGGTATGAATTGGACAGCGGCGGCTGGGTACAGGCTTCAAGCGCATTGGTGCAGTATGCCCTTGACCCGCGTAACTTCTTAAACGAAACAAATGTGTTTATGTTTGAGGATTTGTCCTATAACAGCTCCGTGCAGAGTGAAACCGGCGTAAGCAGTATTATTGAAGATACGTTTATGGACGGTTCGTCCCATGACTTGTCGTATGACGGAACGGATTTTAGTTATCCTTCGGCGCTGATGTATGCAGGACGGGCATCGGGTGTCAGTCCGTATCATCTGGCAACGCGCATTATCCAGGAGCAGGGCAGAAAAGGACAGGGCAACAGCATTTCCGGAACGGTGAGCGGCTATGAGGGGTATTACAATTACTACAATCAGGGCGCTTATAAAACCGCAACGGCAAGTGCGGTGGTCAACGGCTTAAAGTATGCCGCCAAAACCGATGTGGCGACATTAAGACCGTGGAATACCCGTATGAAATCTGTTATCGGCGGTGCGATTTACATAGGAAGCCGTTACATTAACCGTGGACAGAATACGATTTATTATGAAAAATTTGATATGGTAACACCGTATACCCATCAGTATATGACAAATGTCTTAGCACCGAGAAGTGAGTCTTCGACCGCTTCACAGGCATACAGCGATACGACTAAGAAAAATACGGCACTGGTGTTTAAGATTCCGGTTTATAAAAATATGCCGGACAGTGCGTGCGAGCTTCCGACAGGGGAGGGCAGTCCAAACAATGCCTTAACAAGTCTTTCTGTTTCAGGTTATTCGCTGACACCGACGTTTGATATGTTTACAACTGAGTATGGTGTAATTGTGGAAAATGAAATTTCTTCTGTGGATATCGAAGCACAAACAGCAGATTCCGGTGCAAAACTTACAGGAACCGGCAGTCATGCGCTAAAGGTCGGCACGAATGAGATTGAAGTGACGGTTACATCACAAAGCGGCGAAACAAAGACGTATATCATCCGTGTTGTGCGCAAAGAAGCGGCTTCCGGTGATAGTGGAAACAACAGTAACAACGGCGGTACAGATTCCGGAAACAGCGGCGGTGACAGCGGCACGGATAACGGAAACAGTGGCGGCGATTCGGAAAAGGGCGGATATTCGACAGATTTTCTGCTTGAAAACGGCAAGATATCCAGAGTCGGTGTCGGGAGTGCCGCACAGGACGTTTTAAATCACATTTCCTTTACGGGCGGCGCATACGGAAAAGTAACACACAGTGACGGCAGTGCCAATGACGGTATTGTGGGAACTGGCGATGTGCTTACGATTTACGATAAAAACGGCGGTGAAATGGCACGCTACACGTTTGTGATTTACGGTGATGTCAACGGCGACGGAGCGGTGACGAGCATGGATTTACTGTATGTGAAGCGCCACATTTTAGGAACAAAGCTGCTGGAAGAACCGTATCTGACGGCGGCAGATGCAAACCGTGGAAATGACGGCATTACATCAATAGACTTGTTATATATTAAAAGACACATTTTGGATATCCGGTACATTGAACAGTAGGATTCAGACAGTAGTGGGAGTTGCCAAAGAAATGTGATTGAGGTGAAAAATGACGGGAAAATGGAAAAAGGCAGCCGCAGTGCTGCTGACAGCAGTAATGGCAGTTTTGCTGGTACCGCTACCAACGTATGCAAAAGAAACAGCAAAGATATCCGTAGGCTCAGGCTCTTGTGATATTGGTGATGAAGTGACGATATCGGTCAGTGTCAGCAGCAGTGTGGACATTTATATGTGTGACATCTGGCTCAGTTATGATTCAGGCGTGCTACAGCCGGTTTCCGGCTACAGCGGTGGGGGCGGCGGCAGTGTGCGCCTGCTCTCTACTGACAGTACCTCATTCAGCGTGCGGTTTAAAGCAGTATCGGCGGGAAGTTCTTCGATTTCTGTAAGCACTTCCAATACGATTATCAGTTCGGCAGATGAGGATTATATGGCAGTCAGTGCCGGTTCGGGTTCAGTAACCGTAAAAGCACCGGTCAGCTATTCAACCGATAATACGCTTGCATCGTTAGATATCAGTCCGGGCGTGTTATCTCCGGCATTTTCACCGAATGTCACATCGTATACGACGACAGTCGGTTCAGACTGTTCACAGCTGGTTGTCAGTGCGGTTGCAAATGATGAAAATGCTTCGGTATCTGTCCGCGGAACGCGCATGGACCCCGGCAGTAATACGACAACGATTACGGTAACGGCACAGGACGGCTCTAAAAAGGTCTATACGATTTCAACAACAAAGGACGATTCTGCGGCGGCGACAACCAAAGCGGACGAACAGGAAACGACCAAAGCCGGAGAGCAGGAAACAACGACTGTCAGTTCGGAAGAACCGACACAGAGTGAGGAACAAATCCGCAGTATACAGGTAGCAGGTGCACAGTATGAACTGGCTGATGACTATACGGCAAATCCGCTTCCGTCCGGTTATGATGAAGTGGATTATGAATATAACGGCATTACCGTTAAAGCCGGAAAAGGCGTGAATACGAAGCTTATTCTGATGTATCTGAAAAATACGGACGGCAAAGGCACATCGGGCTTTTATGTGTATGATTCAGTTGCGAAAACATTTTCATTATATATAGAAGCAAGTGAACCGGATATTACTTATGCGGTGCTTCCGATTACGGATTCCATGGAAAAACCGGATGGATATAAAAAGACGACTTATACGATTGGCGGACAGACGGCAGATGTATTAATGTCTGAGGATGGCAGTTACTGTCTGTTCTATGGTGTCAGTTCGCTGGGCGTTACAGGGTGGTTCCGTTATGACTGCAATGACAATACAATACAGGTATACAGTGTGATGTCCGCTCCGGCGGGAAATCTCACGACACAGACCGAATCACAGGGAGTAAGCGCTGCTTCTGACAGAATGTGGGAAGTAGTGGCACTGGTGCTTTCGGCAGTTGTGGTTCTTTGTATCATTGCGATTGTAATGCTTGCAGTGAAGCTTTCAAAGAGTAAGCGGGCATTTGCAGCGGCGGCAGATGACGGCTATGACGGATATGATGACGATGAATATGATTTTGATTCTTATGAAGAAGATGATGATGAAGATTTATCGGAGGACGTGCTGGCAGATAAAGAAGATGAAATCCAGGAAGACGATGAAGATGAGGTCGTACGTTCGATTTCAGAAGCATTGAAAAAAAATGAGGATGATCTGGAAGTGTTAGACATTCAGGATGTAGATGACGTTGATGATGTGAAACGGACATAACAGAAAAAGGAACAGACTGCTGCAGAAATGCGGTGGCCTGTTCTTTTTTGACATTTTTCGGTATAAAGTGTAATTTACTGAATATATTACTGGAATATATATAATACAAATATTAGATTGCCGCCTTCCAGTGTTCTGCCTGCGCCTGATAATCCTCAGCCTGTGATAAAAAAGCGGCAGAAAGTTCGGCATTTTTATCCTGTTTGGCTTGTGCGGCAAGCGTGCTGTAACATTTTGAAAGACAGGCAAGCGGCGCATCGCCGGACGAGTGGATGTCGATAATGCTCGGTGTTTCGGAAGCTGCGTTTAAATACCAAAGAACAGCTTCTTCATAATCCTTTAATCCGTAAAAATAGTGTCCGAGTTCCATGCAGATTTCCGCACACGGATTCTGTGCCATATCCTTTAAGCAGATTTTAAAGAATTCATTGTATGCGTTTGTCAGGCGGTAAATGCGCGCCAGCACGCAGGCAATGTTTTTGCGGCAGTCTTCGGGACGGTCTTCCTTTGCAAGCACATTTTCAAAAATTTCACGGACACTTAAAAAGTCTTCATCTGTTCCAGAAATAAAAAGTTCCTTGCAGAACATAATCACGACATAATTTTCAAGGCGCACACCGCGGCGGACAGCATCGGCAAACACACCGAAATCCCGTTTGGTATGGCTTTGTTCAGGTAGATGTAAAATCTTAATATCACTGTCAAATACAACCGGCTCTAATCGTACGGTTTCGTGAATCGGAGAAATCCATTCAAACGTACGCAGGCGCTTAAACAGCTTCGGGCGGTATTCTTCTTCAAAATTATAAACGGTGTTGTGCGATTTGCTGTTGACGTAAATCATCTGTACAATGTCAATTTCCGGAACAAGCACCTGTTTTAAATTTAAAAACTGGCGGCGGTTTTCCTCGTCTAAGACCTCGTCCGCATCGGCAGAAAAAATGTAGTCGCAGTTTGCTTTTGAAAAGGCAAAATTTCTTGCGGCGGCAAAATCGTTGTTCCATGGATAATCATAAATCAAATCCGTATATCCGGCGGCGATTTCTTTGGTGCGGTCGGTTGAGCCGGTATCTACGATAACAATTTCATCGCAGACCGAGCAGTACGAATCCAGACAGCGTTTTAATAACTTTTCTTCATTTTTAACAATCATGCAAAGACTGATTGAAATCATAACGTACTCCTATCTGCCAAACGGCGTATATTCCAAATCTTTTATTACTGTAAGTATGACATTTTTGTGGGAAGACTGTCAACGGGAAGTTTCACAATGGGGAAAAGTATGGTATACTGTTTTTAATCATGTAAATACAACAAGCACAGAGGAAAGCTTAGAAACGAGGATAAATATGAAGGCAAAGTGGCGGGCAGTGCTGGCAGGCGGCGCGGTAGCGGCGTGCATACTGGCGGGAGCAGGAAAAACAAATGTACAGGCAGAGGTAAAAAACGGTGCGTATTTAGAAGACGGCGGCTGGAACTGCTATGTAGACGGAGAAATCCGGACAGATTATAACGGCTGGATAGAAGATGCGGTAACAGGCAGTCAGTACTGGTTTGATGACGGTGTGCGTGCGGAAAGCAAAGAAATATATGACGTATCGGAAGATGCGTGGTGTTGGATAGAGACCGATGGAACAAAGGCAGTGGATAAAGATGTATTTATTCCATATAATGTGGCTGCGGATAATACGGAAGCAGGCGGTACTGTGGATAACGGCGGCACAGATTTTGGAGCAGTGGGCAAATGGGTGCGTTATGATGAAAACGGTAAGATGATAAAAGGAGAAGATTACCGTTATGGCGGCTGGTATTATTTTGATGAAACGACCGGTGCGATGAATAAAGGCTTTGTCTATCTGCCGGGTGAAGACAGTGAAGAAGATGCCGGCAGTACCGGGAAATGGGTTTATTATGACGAAACAACCGGTCAGATGCAGAAAGGTGAAAGTTACTTAAATGGTGGCTGGTACCGATTTGATGATATCACCGGAAAAATGCAGCATGGAGAATACTGCACACAGGATAACTGGTATTATTATGATGAAATCACGGGTATCATGCAGAAGAGTGAAATATGCCGCAATGACAACTGGTATTACTATGACGAAATTACAGGCATTATGCAGAAAGGCGAAGTTTATCATCATGAGAACTGGTATTATTATGATTTAATTACGGGCATCATGCAGAAGGGCGAAGTATACCACGATGATAACTGGTATTACTATGATGAAACAACAGGCGTCATGCAGAAAGGCGAAGTCTATCATGACGACAACTGGTACTATTATGATGAAATCACCGGAACAATGCAGAAAGGTGCGGTTTATCATGACGGACACTGGTATTATTACGATGAAACAACCGGTGTTATGCAGACCGGCGCGGTAGCGCATGACGGAAATACATATTATTATAATCCGCATCTGGGTACACGACAGTACGGACTGGTGTATTATGACGGACGGTGGCATTTGTTTGACGATGCAACAGGGGCAGAAAGAGAATACCCGAATATTGTAATTGTGCTGGACCCGGGACATGACAGCCGTCACACCGGCGCTTACGAAAACGGCATGGCGGAACAGGAACTTAATTTCAAGATTGCACAGGCATGTAAGGCAGAGCTGGAGCAGTATAAAGGGGTTACCGTCTATATGACACATGATACGATTGCATGTCCGTTCCCGGGCAGTACAACGAAAAATGATTTGATTCAGAGAACGGATTATGCACAGTCTGTCGGTGCGGATTTATATTTAAGCCTGCATAATAATGCGGGAAAGGATTTATCTGGTTTTGAAATCTATTATCCGAATGATAACTACGATGACGGTGAGCATGAAAAGGGACAGGCAATCGCTGAATGTATCGCAGAGCAGTTATCGGGTCTTGGCATTGACCGGCTGGACGTCGTATCCAAAAACAGTGACGGCGATGAAGATGACGATACGAATTGGTACCCGGACGGCAGTAGGGCAGATTATTACAGTGTTATCCGCAATTCCAAATACCGCGGTATCACGGGCATGATTGTGGAACACGCTTATTTAAGCAATCCGTATGATGCAGAGGCGTATTTATCAAGCAATGAAAAACTCGAAGCACTGGGGATTGCCGATGCGACCGGTGTTGCTGCTTATTACGGACTGCGTAAGAGTTAAATGTAAAACGGACATTAAGGAAAATACATGGAAGTTCAGGAAGAATATATACAGCAGGAGCGTTTTTTAAAGGCAAAAGAAGCGGTGCTTTCTGCACAGCGGCATAATAAAGGGATTGGAACACTTTCCGAAAAGACGGTACATAGTGTACTGAAAAAATTCTTTGAGCCGGAAGAAGACAACCATGAAGTTGCGCTTGAGGGTTATTTTGCGGATATTTACAATGAAAACGGGGTTATTGAAATCCAGACAAGAAGCTTTGAGCGGCTTCGTGAAAAGCTGGCAGTCTTTTTGAACCACTATCCGGTAACAATTGTCTATCCGATGCCCTGCAACAAATGGGTGTTCTGGGTTGATGAACAGACAGGGGAGGTGAGTGAACCAAGAAAATCACCGCGCCACTACACGGTCTACGATGCTTTTACGGAGCTGTATAAAATCAAACAGTATCTGCATCACCCACAGCTGACGGTCAAACTGGTATTAATGGATATGCAGGAGTATAAGACGTTACAGCAGCGGATTCGTACCAAAAAAGGAATCCGCAGGCACGGCGAAAAAAAGGACAGAATCCCGATAGGCATACGGGAGATAGTGACAATTGAGCAGCTTGAAGACTATATGCAGTTTGTGCCGTATGAACTGGATGGCACGTTTACTTCGGCGGATTTTGCAAAAGCTGCCCATATTCCGGTGGATACGGCAAGGATAACGCTTAATATTTTAAGGGATACGCAGACGGTTACAAGAGTAGGAAAGCAGGGCAGGTCGTATCTTTACGAGGTGAAGGAAAACAATAGATGTATGTAATAAAGGACAACGTAATTAAACTTTCAGTCCGCGGACTGGTTGAATTTATCTGCCGCAGCGGTGATATTGATAACAGAACCGGCGGATTTTCAGATGTGCGTCTGATGCAGGAGGGTACGCGCATGCACAAAAAAATACAAAAAAGCATGGGCGCATCTTACAGGGCGGAAGTTCCGTTAAAAATTGAACTGCCGGAAACGGTGGAGAATATTGATTACATCATACGTCTGGAGGGCAGGGCGGACGGTATTATCAGTGATTTCCACGAAGAAGCGGACGGCAGTAAGACACCGGTTGGAAAGGTTATTATTGATGAGATTAAAACCATGCAGTCCGATGTGGAAAAGTTAGAACAGCCGGTGTCAGTACATGAAGCGCAGGCAAAGGTGTACGGCTATATTTATATGGTACAGAACCATCTTTCCGGTATCGGCGTACAGATGACCTATGCCAATCCTGAAACAGAAAAAATAAAGCGTTTTACAAAAGAATATTCAAAAGAAGAACTGACAGAATGGTTTGAAACGCTGATCAACAGCTTTAAACGGTGGTCAGATTTTGTCTTTTGCGAACGTGAAAAAAGGACGGCATCGATTAGGGAGCTGTCCTTTCCGTTTGAATACCGCAAAGGACAGAAAAAACTGGTAACAGGTGTTTATCACTGCATCGGGGAAGCAAGAAATCTTTTTATTCAGGCATCAACCGGTGTTGGAAAAACCATTTCCACTATTTATCCGGCAGTCTGTGCCATGGGACAGAGTAAGGCAGACAAAATCTTTTATCTGACCTCTAAGACGATTACAAGAACCGTTGCCGAAGAAACCTTTTCAATTCTGCGCAGGCAGGGGCTTTCTATGCGGACAGTGACACTGACGGCAAAAGATAAAATCTGCATTCTGGAGGAAAGAAACTGCAATCCTGTTAAATGCGAGAGGGCAGCAGGACATTTTGACAGGATTAACGATGCGGTCTATGACATGATCACACATGAAATGGTGATTGACCGTGAAAAAGTGATGGAATATGCAAAGAAACATTGTGTCTGTCCGTTTGAGATGTCGCTGGATATTTCATACTGGTGTGACGGCATTATCTGTGATTATAATTACGTTTTTGACCCAAATGTGGCACTCAAGCGCTACTTTGGTGAAGGAAACAGGGGCGAGTATATTTTTCTGGTGGACGAAGCACACAATCTGGTTGACAGGGCAAGGCAGATGTACAGTGCTATTCTTGTAAAAGAGGATTTTCTGACAATAAAAAAATATGTAAAAGATACAGACAGGGCATTGTATAACAGCCTTGAAAAGTGCAATGCCGGATTGTTGGAATATAAAAGAAAATGTGATACAATAGATGTGATTGATTATCTGGGAACTTTTCCTGCGGCACTGGAACGGTGTTATGTAAGATTACAGCATTTTCTGGAACATCATAAAAATCATCCGCAGCAGGAGGAAATTTTGCAGTTTTTCTTTACACTGCGGCATTTTCTGAATATGTATGACTGCATGGATGAAAAATATCTGATTTATACAAAGCATGATGAGAACAATCATTTTTATATGAAATTGTTCTGTGTAGACCCGTCAACGAATCTGTCGGAAAGACTGGCACAGGGAAGAAGTGCCGTGTTTTTTTCGGCGACGCTGCTTCCGGTCAATTATTTTAAAGAAATGCTGACTGCAGATACACAGGATTATGCAGTGTATGCACAGTCTTCGTTTGACAGTAAAAAGCGCAGAATTGTTATCGGAAAAGATGTCAGCAGCAGATATACAAGAAGAAATGCAGGGGAATACCGGAAAGTATGCCGCTACATTGCCGAAACGGTACAGGTGCATCCGGGACGGTATCTCGTATTTTTTCCATCATATGGATATTTGCAGCAGGTAAAAGAAAACTATGAACAGATGTATAAACCGGATGAAATCATCATGGGCGCAGAGGGCGGTACACCAAAGCTTACAGCAGAACAGAATCTGATTGTGCAGCTTCCGTCGATGAAAGAACAGGAAAAAGAAAATTTTCTGTCTTTATTTGAAAATGTGCAGGGAAGAGGAAGCCTTTTAGGATTTTGTGTAATGGGCGGCATTTTTTCAGAAGGAATTGACTTAAAAAGAGAAAGCCTTATTGGGACGATTATTGTCGGAACGGGAATTCCTATGATATCAAAGGAAAGAAATCTGTTGCGGGATTACTTTGACGGATGCGGAAAAGACGGCTATGCGTATGCGTATGTCTATCCCGGCATGAATAAGGTATTGCAGTCGGCAGGGCGCGTTATCCGCACGGAGGAGGACTGTGGAGTGATTATTTTACTCGATGACAGATTCTTAACACCCGGATATGAAAAGCTGTATCCGAGGGAGTGGAATGAGGTCTATCCGGCAACAAAGCACAATTTTAAAAATATATTAGCAGATTTTTGGAAAAATTTAGTGCAATAAAGTTAAATATATTGTATAATAATTAAAAGAATTAATGTAAGCTGTATATACAAGTATGGCTCGTGAGTGAAAAATCCAACGCAATATTAGGAACGTCTGACAAAATAATTGGCAGTGAGTGGAGAATAGCATATGGAGAATAGTATTAAGAATCAATTAGAAGAAAGCAGAAAAGATGGTACTTTAAAGGAAACGCTTCAGGGGATGGGGTTTAACCGTTTACAGTCTGTAGAGATTGCAAAGGGTCTGAATAATGAAGTGGATATTACAAAATATGCGGATAAAAAGTATGACGCAGCGCAGATGAAGTCTATCCGGCTGGCACTCGAAGAAGGCATGGATATCACACCGTTTGCAGATAACCGTTATAATTATATGCAGATGGAGGAAATTAAAGCGGTTATCAGGGAACATATGGATTTAGATGCGGTATGCAATCCGGCATATGATTATTCGGTCATGAAAGAGATCCGTTTATCGGAACGGATGAATTATGATATTACAAAATACGCAAAACGGGGATTTTCAGGAAATGTTCTTAGACAGATCCGCAAGGCAAGGGAAAAAGAGATTGATTTATCGTTCTTTGTCAATGAAGGATTTGATGAATATCAGCTGCGGGAAATCCGTCTTGGTATTGAACACTGTGTAGATATTACAAAATATCTGCTGCATGAATATACGGGGGACCAGATGAAGCAGCTGCGGCTTGGATTACAGGCCGGTCTTGATGTCAGCTGGTATTCGATGGTTGGATTTTCATCCGCCCAGATGGAACAGGTACGGCTGGGACTGGAAGCCGGAATTGATGTTTCAGGCTATGCAGATCCGTTTATCGATGCACTGGAAATGGAAGATATGAGGTTAAAGCTTGAGGGCAAATCCGAAGGCGGCGGGCTGGATGAATTGCAGAGCCAGGAAGTCCTTTTGGGACTGGAAAGCGGTGTGAATGTTAATCTCTATGCAGATGCAGCATATGATTTTAAACAGATGGAGCAGATAAGACTTGGGCTGGAACATGGGATTGATGTGACAAAGCTGCTCAATCCGCTGATACCAAGTGATGTTATGATGAATATGAGGCTTGAGTCAGAAGCATTAAAAAAGTAGGATATTGATGAAATAGGATATGAGGCCTTTTGGGGCAGAATTGAGGTACATATGGGAACACCTGAACTTTTTGATGAAATGGGACAACTTAATAAAAAAGATATTCAGGTCATAATAGCCGATGACAATATGTCTGCGACCCTTTTTTTAAGTGAACCTGCAAAAGAGGAAGACCCCTATACATATGAAGAAGTGATGCGGGCTTTGTCTAATGCCGGCGTAAAGATGGGGTTGGATGATGCCAGGATTCATCATATGGTGGAGGAGCAGATTTATAATACAGCGGTAGTCGTTGCACAGGGGAAGATGGTGCAGGATGGCGCAGACGGTTACTATGAATTTGAATTTGAAACGGATTTGAAGGCAAAACCGTCTGTGCGTGAAGACGGCTCGGTTGACTATTATAATATGAAGCTGTATGAAAAGGTGAGTGAGGGTGATAAGCTTGCACAGTATTATCCGCCGACGAAAGGTGTGTTTGGATTTGATGTAAAGGGGAAACTTTTAGCACCGAAGGCGGGCAAACCAAAATCCAATCTGCGCGGCAAAGGATTTACCGTGTCAGAGGACGGTAATACCTATTATGCAGCCATTGACGGTAAAGTTGAATACTGTAACTATGATTTGCGTATCGTGAATGTATTGGACATCAGTGGTGACGTTGATTTGAATATTGGTAATATTGATTTTAATGGGGATGTCAATATCACCGGAAATGTTATTACCGGTGTAACAATCCGGGCAATGGGCAGCATCTATATCGGTGGCTATGTAGAGGGTGCGGTGATTAAGTCAAATAAAGATATCGTTTTAAATAAAGGCGTCAACGCCAATGGCATCGGACAGATTGAAGCCAAAGGAAATGTTTCGGCACGTTTTTTTGAGAATGCGATTGTTTATGCGGAAGGCGATGTCAATGCAGGCTATATTTTAAGCAGTAAGATTATGGCACTTGGCAAAGTCATTGTACAGGGAAGCAGAGGAACGATTCACGGCGGTGATGTAACAGGTGTTATGGGGATTGAAACCTCCAATGCCGGTAATGCATCTTATGCACCGACCAATTTAAGAATCGGAGCAACAAAGAAACTCCGTATGGATTATGCCAATATTATTGTACAGTTAAAGGATATTGATTCCCAGATTGAAATGTATGAGAGTGCATTGAAGAAACTGACGATGGTAAGGGATGTGAAACCTGAGGCATTTGACAGCGTTTCTTATACAAAAATCTGTCAGTCCAAGATTATAAAGAGTGCGGAGAAGGCTAAGTGTGAGCAGGAAAGCAAGCGGCTATACGATTTGATTAAAGAGTCCGGAAAAGCTGTTGTAAAGGTTGATTCCAAAATCTTTCCGGGAGCACGTATTTATATAGAAGCCAAGGTTTATGAACCGGCGGATACACTGGTACATGTTTTAGTCCGAAAGGTCAATGACAGTATCGTTGTAAGGGATTATGAAGAATAGTGGAGGAACAATCCGATGATAGAGGAAGTTGTATCGGTAGATTTGGCAGTTCATGAAAGACTGACGGTGAGAAAAAACAGACTTGCACCGAAACAGCTTACAGGAAATGAAAAGCGAATTTCCATTGTGACGGGTACGCATGGAGATGAACTGGATGGGCAGTATGTCTGCTATGAGATTGTGAAGCAGCTGAATGCGCATCCTGAGAAGTTGAAAGGAATTGTTGATATATATCCAGATGTGAATCCTCTTGGACTTGATACAGGTTCAAGAGGAATCCCTATGTTTGACCTTGATATGAACCGGGTCTTTCCGGGAGATAACAATGGTGCGATTACGGAATATCTGGCTGCTGGGATTATTGATGATATTATCGGAAGCGATATGTGTCTGGATATTCATTCCAGCAATATTTTTGTCAAAGAAGTGCCGCAGGTGCGTTTAAATGATGACAACGAGGAGAAGCTTCTGCCGTATGCAAAGCTGCTCAATGCGGATTTTGTCTGGATTTATTCATCTATTACAGTGTTGGAAGCAACACTTGCCTACAGCCTCAATAATATGGGTGTGCCGACTTTAGTGGTTGAAATGGGTGTGGGACACCGTATCAATAATGCATACTGCCATCAGCTGATAGACGGCATTTTTAATATGCTGATTCATATGGGAATATGGGAGGATGAAGCACCGCAGGTGAAACAGCCGATTATTTCTACCGAAGGAGAAGTCAGCATTATCAATGCTGCTCAGACCGGTGTGTTTGTTGCAGCAACAGACCATATGGGAGCAATTGAGATGGGAACGCATATCGGCGATATTATTGAGCCGATAGAAGGAAAGGTGATTCAGAGAATTGAGTCACCGACAAACGGAATTATATTTACCCTGCGGGAAAATCCGGTTGTATACAAAGGTGCGTTGATTGCCCGGGTATATGGAGGAAAAGCATGAAAAAAATTGAGTTATATAGATTAAAAGGTCTCTACCGGGAAGATTTTGTTGTAGAGGGCTACCGGTTCGGCGGAGAGGAGAATTCAGCCTGTATCGTCGGGGCGTTGCGGGGAAATGAAATGCAGCAGCTCTATATCTGTTCACAGCTGATTAAAGTTTTAAAAGAGCTGGAAGCACACGGGGCGATTACACATGGACACGGCATTCTGGTTGTGCCGACGGCAAACAGTTATTCCATGAATGTTGGCAAACGGTTCTGGGCAGTGGATAATATAGATATTAACAGAACCTTTCCGGGCGATCTGCGTGGAGATACCACAAAGCAGATTGCGGGAGAACTGTTTGAAAAGGTAAAAGGATACAGCTACGGTATCCAGTTTGCAAGCTTTTATATGCCGGGGGATTTTATCCCGCATGTGCGCATGATGGAAACCGGTTATCAGAATGCAAGCCTTGCGAATCTGTTCGGGTTACAGTATGTAGTTATCCGAAAGCCAAAGCCGATGGATACGGTAACACTAAATTATAACTGGCAGATGAACGGAACAAATGCATTTTCGATTTATACCAACAGCACTGATTTGGTGGATGACCGTTCAGCAAGGCAGGCTGTGTCATCGGTGCTTCGTTTTCTGACCCGCATGGGCATTTTAAAATATAACAACCACAGCGGCTATATTGCCAGTGTGATTAATGAATATGACCTGCTTCCGGTAAAAACATATGATGCCGGATTTTACAGGCATTTGAAAAATCCGGGAGACCCGGTATTTCACGGTGATCTGATTGCACAGGTAATTGATCCGTATGAGGGAGAAGTCAAAAGTGAAATCTATTCCCAGACGGACGGTATCGTATTTTTTGCGCATACGGCACCGATGGTTACGGGAAATGAGGTTGTATATAAGATTATACGAAGAATGCATGAGTAGTTATTGTTTAATTTTGACAGATATGCTACAATGATACTTATTTCAATAATACATTAAAGCGGGGCGCGGTAAAGTTTGCACCCGGCAGAATTTTAGGAGGAAAAGATGAGCGGCGTTAAAAGAGTTTTTGTTGAAAAGAAAAAACCATATGCTGTAAAAGCAAAAGAGCTTCATGATGAGATTGCAGGATATTTGGGAATTAAGACGATTTCACAGGTAAGGGTTTTAATCCGTTATGATATTGAGAATCTTTCAGAGGAAACTTATACACAGGCATTGACAACGGTATTTTCAGAACCACCGGTTGATGATGTATATGAAATGGAATTTCCGGCAGATGCTGATGATTTCGTATTTTCCGTAGAATATCTTCCGGGACAGTTTGACCAGAGAGCAGACTCCGCAGAGCAGTGTGTGCGTTTTTTCAATGAAAATGAAACACCGGTTATCAAAACAGCAGTTACATATGTATTGACGGGTGCGTTAACAGCTGATGAAAAAGAAAAGATTAAGGAACTCTGTATCAATCCGGTAGATTCAAGGGAAGCATCCAGTGAACTGCCAAAGACACTGGTGACAGAATTTAAAGTGCCGGCAGATGTAAAGATTTTTGACGGATTTAATGAAATGTCAGAAACTCAGTTAAAGGAATTATATGATTCTTTAGGACTTGCTATGACTTTTAAGGATTTTGCATTTATCCAGCAGTATTTTGCAGGAGAGGAAAAGAGAAATCCTTCCATGACGGAAATCCGGGTACTCGATACATACTGGTCTGACCACTGCCGTCATACGACATTTGCAACCGAATTAAAGAACGTTACATTTAAAGACGGTTATTACAAAGCACCAATGCAGGCAACTTATGAAAAGTATCTTGCAGACAGAGCCGTAATTTATAAAGACAGAAAAGATAAATTTGTCTGCTTAATGGACCTTGCCCTGATGGCAATGAAGAAGTTAAAGGCAGAAGGAAAGTTACAGGATCAGGAAGAATCTGATGAAATCAATGCGTGCAGTATTGTTGTGCCGGTTGAAATTGACGGAAAAACAGAAGAATGGCTTGTAAACTTCAAAAATGAAACACACAACCACCCGACAGAAATCGAACCGTTCGGTGGTGCGGCAACCTGCCTTGGCGGTGCAATCCGTGACCCGCTTTCAGGACGTACCTATGTTTATCAGGCAATGCGTGTAACCGGTGCAGCAGATCCGACCGTTCCGATTTCACAGACCTTAAAGGGCAAGCTTCCGCAGAGAAAGCTTGTAACAGGAGCTGCACAGGGCTACAGCTCTTACGGTAACCAGATCGGTCTTGCAACCGGTTATGTAAAGGAAATTTATCATCCGGATTATGTGGCAAAGAGAATGGAAATCGGTGCCGTTATGGCAGCAGCGCCAAGAAGTGCCGTAAAGAGAGAAACCTCTGATCCGGGCGATATTATTATCTTACTCGGCGGACGTACAGGACGTGACGGCTGCGGCGGTGCAACCGGTTCTTCAAAGGTGCATACAACAGAATCCATTGAAACCTGCGGTGCAGAAGTACAAAAGGGTAATGCACCGACAGAGCGTAAGATGCAGAGATTATTCAGAAGACCGGAAGTTACAAAGCTGATTAAGAAGTGTAACGACTTTGGTGCGGGCGGTGTATCCGTTGCAATCGGTGAACTTGCAGACGGTTTACGCGTATCCTTAGATAAAGTGCCAAAGAAATATGAAGGTCTTGACGGAACAGAACTTGCAATTTCTGAATCACAGGAGAGAATGGCGGTTGTCATTGATCCGGCAGATGTAGAAGCATTTTTAGCATATGCCGCAGAAGAAAACTTAGAAGCAGTAGAAGTTGCGGTTGTTACAGAAGAACCTAGACTGGTATTAGAGTGGAGAGGCAGGGAAATTGTCAACATTTCAAGAGCATTTCTGGATACCAACGGTGCACATCAGGAAACTTCTGTACTGGTTGACATTCCGGAGAAGGAAGACTGTGTCTTAAATGCAGGCAAGGTTGAAGATGTAAGAGGTAAGTGGTTAAAGGTTCTTTCAGACTTAAATGAGTGTTCACAGAAAGGTCTGGTAGAACGTTTCGATGGCTCTATCGGCGCCGGTTCGGTACTCATGCCTTACGGCGGTAAGTATCAGCTGACCGAAACACAGGCAATGGTTGCAAAACTCCCTGTATTAAAGGGTAAGTGCGATACTGTAACGATGATGGCATATGGATTTGACCCATATCTGTCAAAGTGGAGTCCATACCATGGTGCGGTTTATGCAGTTATTGATTCTGTTGCAAAGATTGTGGCAGCAGGCGGTGATTACAGCAAGATCCGTTTTACGTTCCAGGAATACTTCAGAAGAATGACAGAAGACCCGTCACGCTGGAGCCAGCCGTTTGCAGCACTGTTAGGTGCTTATGAAGCACAGTTAGGCTTCGGACTTCCGTCTATCGGCGGTAAGGACAGTATGTCAGGAACATTTGAAGATATTGATGTTCCACCGACACTCTGCTCATTTGCAGTTGATGTAGCAAAGGAAAGCGACATTATTACACCGGAATTAAAGACAGCAGGAAATGTATTGGTACGGTTTGATATTACAAAGAATGAATATGATTTACCGGATTTTGAACAGGTAAAGGCTTTATATGCGGCTGTTCATGAACTCATTGTAAAGAAAGCAGTGGTTTCTGCTTATGTATGCGATGCAAACGGTCTGATTCCTGCACTTTCAAAGATGGCATTCGGTAATATGAAAGGCTTTGCGTTAAATAATGATCTCAAGGAAGAACAGTTATTTGCACCGGCTTACGGCTGTATTGTGGCAGAAGTAGAAAAGAGCCGTTTATCAGAAATTACAGTACCGTATACAATGGTTGGTACAGTAACAGATGAAGCAAAGTTTACTTATAAAGAAGTGGCAATTAATGCAGAAGAAGCATTAAGCGTATGGAAAGAACCGCTTGAAAATGTATTCCCGACAAAGGTTTCAAAGGATGAAACACCGGTTGAAAGTAAGCTCTACAAGGCAGACAGTGTTTATGTATGCAAGAATAAAGTAGCAAAGCCGACTGTATTTATTCCGGTATTTCCGGGTACTAACTGCGAATACGACAGCACAAAGGCATTTGAACGTGCAGGCGCAGATGTCATCGTAAAGGTATTTAAGAACCTTTCTGCACAGGGAATCAGAGAATCTGTGGATGAATTTGAAAAGGCAATCAACCAGTCACAGATTATCATGTTCCCGGGAGGATTCTCCGCAGGTGATGAACCGGACGGTTCTGCGAAGTTCTTTGCAACGGCATTCCGTAACGCAAAGATGAAGGAAGCTGTTGAAAGACTGTTAAATGAAAGAGATGGTCTTGCACTGGGTATCTGTAACGGTTTCCAGGCATTAATCAAACTGGGTCTTGTGCCAAACGGCTCCATTACCGGACAGAATGACCAGTCACCGACACTGACATTTAACACCATCAACCGCCATATCTCAAAAATGGTTTACACAAAGGTTGTATCCAATAAGAGCCCATGGCTTGCAAAGGCTGAATTAGGCGGTGTATATACCAACCCTGCTTCACACGGTGAAGGACGTTTCGTAGCACCGAAGGAATGGTTAGACAAACTGTTTGAAAACGGACAGGTAGCAACACAGTACTGCGATCTGGCAGGAAATGTTTCTATGGACGAAGAATGGAATGTCAACGGTTCTTATATGGCGATTGAAGGTATTACAAGCCCTGACGGAAGATGCCTTGGTAAAATGGCACATTCCGAAAGACGCGGTGATTCCGTTGCAATCAATATCTACGGCGAACAGGATTTGAAGATATTTGAATCCGGCGTGGAATATTTTAAGTAAATTATTCAAAGGGCAAAGAAATTGCAGCCCGATAAAGCTGTAAATAACGAGAAACAAGACCTTGCAGGGTGGGAAAATACTCTGCGAGGTCTTTTTCTTTGGCTGGGTGTCTGACTTTGATGGCAAGGTTCAAATACTCGCACCTGTGATTGTGAAAGAACAGTATAGACAGGTGATTGCGCAGGCAGATAAGAAGTAACAGATGGCTATAAAATCAAGAATTTTATGAAGCGAGGTGGCAAAAATGGAAAAAGACCCATTTAAGGAATATTTGAGAGAATCAGAGCCAGACAAAGCAGGAAAAGGTTATGCTTGGAGTACTGCAATTGGACTTCAGGCTGTAGATGGACTCAAAACGTCAAAATATCTGATAGATACTGCTATTCAAAATATTGAAGGTAAAATCACAATGAAGGAAGCACAGGGCCTTATTGACAGCTATTATGAGGAACGTCCTGTTCATTTATCAGATGAGGAACGTACAGAAGAAGCAGATAAGGTTTCTTCTCGTATTGCAGAGATACTTTCCGAAAATGCATTTTCATTCTCTCCAAATGAGTATATTTCTATCCATCGTAAACTTTTTCAGGGAATATATAAGCACGCCGGAAAAATCAGAGATTACAACATCACGAAAAAAGAGTGGGTGCTTGACGGTGCAACTGTAATGTATGGCAGTGCTTCGGAACTTAGAGCAACTTTCGAGTACGACTTTTCTCAAGAAAAAGATTTTAGTTATAAAGGACTTTCAATAGATGAAATTATACATCATCTTGCAGTGTTTGTTTCAAGATTATGGCAAATTCATATTTTTGGAGAGGGCAATACAAGGACGACGGCAGTATTCTTTATCAAGTATCTCAGAACGCTTGGTTTCTCCGCAACCAATGATATTTTTGCAAAAAATGCGTGGTATTTTAGAAATGCACTGGTTCGTGCCAATTATACTAACCTGCAAAAAGGCATTCACGAAACTACGGAATATCTTGAAGTGTTCCTTAGAAATCTACTTATGAACGAGAATAACGAGCTTCATAACCGAGATTTGCATATAAGTGGACTTTTAAACGCTGAAAAAGTAGACATTGAAAGTAAAAAAGTAGACATTGGTAGTGGAAAAGTAGACATTCAAGATAAAAAAGTAGACATTGAAAGTGTACTTTCAGAAAAGGGAAAGGATTTCTCTATTAAGACAGCAGTTCATATCCGCAGAATGTTTGAAAAATTCGGATATGATGAAGTATTTGGCAGAAGTGCAGTTATAGAATTGCTGGATTTGAAAAATTCAAGTGCATCAAAATTTCTTTCAAATTTAGTGCAGGCGGATATTATTGAACCGGTATCTGGTCACGGAAAAGGAAGATATAAATTCAAAAACTGATTATTAACCGAGGGTAAAGAATTTTCTTTTTGTAAGGGAATTGTCACGTTCCTGTGATAAGATAAACATATAAAAACAGGGGAAGGGCAGGTGACGTGCAATGCAGATTCTTCAAAATGTGTTACACAGTCTGACAAAAAGAAAGAAACAGGCGGGAAAGGTAACGGTTACAGCGGCGGTTGCGGCAGTTTTCATAGCGGCTATCGTGGTAAGCGCAAATGGCATTTTAAGTTATCAGAAAGCGGTGACCAAGAAAACATTTGGCGGTTGGTTTATAATGGAAAACAGCAGTAACGGAACGCAGTCGGAGGAATTAAAGACACATCCGTATCTGGCAGGAAGCGGAAAAGCTGTGAATACAGCAGTATACAGTGTCTCCGAATTGTCGTCAACAGAGATAAAAATAGGTTATATGGACAGTATGGCGGCACAGCTGGCATCACTTACACTGCTGAAAGGAGCAATGCCGCAGAATAATGATGAAATTGCAGTAGAGCGGCATACATTGGAAACACTTGGATATTCTGAAGAATTGGGGCAGACAATAACTGTTTCCTATCCTGATAAAAACAATAAGACCAGTATTTACGAGAAGCAGCTGGCAGTCAGGGAATATACGCTGACAGGCATACTGGAGGATTATGCGGCATACTGGGACAGCGGAAGTTATATGCCGGTCATGCTTGTTACGCAGATAGAGGCGGAAAACTATGCGCAGACGGAATCGGTTACAACGCTTTACGCACTTAATGAAGATATCCATACAGCGGATTACAGGCAGATATATCAGGGCATGTATAAGGTATCAACCGCAGATACAAAATTGATTTATAACAGTAAGACATATGACAGTCATGAAACGGATTTCGGGAAAATGAGTTTCTATGCGGGCTGTTTCGCACTGGCAGCGGGAATTTTTGTTACGGCGGCAGTTTTGTGGACATATCAGCGGGAGCGCAGAACAGCTTACCGGCAGTTTGAGAGAATGGGCATGACACGTTTTTGCCGGGCATGGTACCAGCTTACAGAACTGTGTGTGTTGATTGTACCGGCGGCGGTTGTCGGAACGGCAGCAGGCATTGGAATCGTGTGGCTGATTCTGTGGATTTTGTTACAGCGGCAGAATGCACAGGCACAGCTTACGCTGACTGCCTTTGGCAGTGTGGCGGCATGGACGGCGGTTTTTTGTGTGATAACGGCTTTGTGGGGACTGTATGCGGCGCAAAGAGTGGGCAGGGAAAAGCAAAAGCAGAAAAAGAAGCTGTCCGTGTGGACAATGCGGTACGGACAGCATGTTATAAAAGCGGGATTTACGGGTATTGTTGTGCTTGCGGTGCTTGTCTGCACACAAAAAATGTCGGCGGTACAGAAAGCATACATCCATGAAAAAAGACAGCCGGATTTAATAATTACACCGGACGGTATTATCGATGAAGGAAATTCAGATACAGCAAGTGAAAGCAGCGGCACAACATCTTCCGAGACGGTACTGGACGGGGAGAAGGTAATGATGGATTACAAATATGATACGGGGAAAATGCGTGTAATTCATGGCCTGCCGCAGTCACTGACGGCATATATCGGACAGATGTCCGGAATTGACAAAACAGATACCGCATTGGTGCAGAACTGGATGGTTCTGTATTATAAGACTAAAAATGATACTGAATTTTATAAGCAGTACGTCGAAGAAAACGGTCTGGAAAATTTTTTAAACAAGGGTGTTATGAAGTATGAAATGCCGGCATACAGCGGAACACGTACAATGACACATTTTGTTTTTAGTAAATTTAACGGAACGCGCAGTCTGGATTATTATGTGGCGGCAAACAGGGCAGTTTATGAGGAGCTGGAAGATTATATCGATGAAGAATACAGAGATTATGAAGCCTTTGAACGTGGAGAGCAGGCTGTACTGGTGATTCAGAAAGGGGCTGCCGGGGAATATGTGGACACCTGTAAGGCAGGTGATACACTATCGTCATCTTCGGACTACTTTTATTGGATGAATAATAATCACTCAAGTTATGCTGTATCGGAATTGTATCAGGAATGCGCGGATTATATGCAGAAAATGCGTTTTTCAACAGCAGAGTTTGATGCGGCAGAAGAAATCCTGTCAGATATGGATGACAAGCAGGAAGATGAAATCAGACAGGAAATTCAGGAACTTCCGGAAACGTTACAGGAAAAAATTTTATATAGATACCGTGCCGGTAAAAATATATATAAATCAGAAAATCCGGTGACAGTGGCAGCAGTTGTCTATCTGGATGAAGAAAACGAAACGGCATTTTATGAGAAGTTTCCTATATTAAAGGAAATGAATGCACAGGAATACTGGATTATGCCGGAAAGTGTCGTTTATAACCGTTATCAGTTGTCTGCAAAAAGAATGTGTACGGTCATGGAAAAAGAATATGACCCGGAGCAGTATCGGGATTTAGGTCAGAATGTGATGACGGTATCCTACGGATTATCGGCATTGTATCAGGCAACAGATGAGGTGTTAAGAGCATATCTGGATTCCTACGGCTATTCTTATGCGAGCCATTTTGAAGAAAACAACGTGTACAGGATACAATATCTCAATCAATTGTTTTTCTATGGTATTACAATCGCCGGGATTCTTTTACTGTATGGATTGATTCTGGTGGTATGGAGTCTGTTTTATCTGCAGGAGCAGAAAAAGAGGATACGTCTTTTAATGGAACTTGGAATGGAGCGGAGTGCCATTTATACAGATGAAATGCAAAACTGTAGTCTGGCAACGGTGTCGGGGGCCGTCATGGCAGGCATTTTGTTTTATGTAGCATGGACAGTGCAGGGCGGACCGGCGCTTGGAAGCTTACAGACCGCGGGAATTGCTGCGGCAGTTGCCGGTACAGGATTGTTGCTAACGGCGCTGATTTATGTCAGAATAGGGAAAAGCAGTCAGACAGGAGCAGATAAATGGAACAGGATACAAAAATAAAAATACTTGTCGTAGAAGATGATATTTCATTAAAGGATAGTCTGGTACGGCTGTTACAGAACAGGGATTTTTTGGTACAGGCAGTTGAAAATAAACAGCAGGCGGTGGAGCAGATAAAGAGCGGGCAGCAGTATGACATTTATCTGCTGGATGTGTGGCTGCCGGACGGCAATGGGTTTGATGTCTGTCATGAAATCCGGAAAATTTCACAGGCGATTGTGATGTTTCTGACTTCATGTGATGACGAGGAAAGTATCACAAAGGGACTGGATATCGGCGGAGATGATTATATTACAAAGCCGTTTCGGGCAGCAGAACTGATTTCAAGGATTCATGCAAACCTGCGCAGGCTGACAGTACAGGTTATACCGGAAGTATCAAAAATATCCGCAGCGGATTTGTCCACGCTGCCGCAGGGATACAACCGGCGGAAAATTTTAGCCAGCGGCGATATCAGGGCGGATTTTGAAAGAGCGGAAATATTTAAGGACGGACAGCTGTTAAAGCTGACACCGTTAGAAGCACAGCTGTTAGAAATTTTTTTAAGAAATCCCGAAATTATTATTAAAAGAGGACAGTTCTTAGAAAAGCTGTGGGACGGACACGGAAACTTTGTAGAAGATAATACACTAACTGTTTCGGTGAGCCGGTTAAAAAATAAACTGGGCATGTATACAGAGGGGAAACAGCAATATATAGAAACAATCCGGGGATATGGCTACCGGTGGAATTTGAGGTGTGTAATCAGTGAAGAAGAAAGCGGCGGGACGGACGAAAAATCAATTTGGTAAAAATGAAGTGAGAAAGCGTGCGGCAGTCATGAATCTGACATGGCTTGTAGTATGGCTTTTAAGCTTTGCGGGAATGGCGGTGTTTTATGAATTAAAATGTCAGGCGGTGATTGGCGCGGTCTATCAAAGCAATCCGTCCGCGGGCATATTAGTCACCAATCATATGTTTATGGCAAAGATAAATTATGAAAATCTCATTTCTGCGGCATCGGCGGTTTATGAAAGCGGTTACACGGAACAGGGAATTTTGTGGCTGACATGGTATGCGGGCGGAAAGGGATTTCTGCTTGCAGGTATTGTTATACTGGCTGTTATGGGGCTTCTTTCATGGCGGTATGTAAAAAAGATTGGCGGCAGTGACGTTTATGCGCTGTTGGAAAGTGATAAAGTGCAGATAAAAAAATGCCGTGAGGAATTGGAAGCAGCACTGCGGTATACCAAAAGAAAAGAAGAACAAGTACAGAAATTCACAGAAAATATCGCACACCAGATTAAGACACCGCTTGCGGGATTAAGTCTGTTACTTGATGTTATCCGGGAAGAAATTCCGCAGGAACAGACGATACAAAATGACATTGCGCAGTGCTTTTTACATGTGGAAAGAATCAAGGGATTTATCCGTCAGTTACTTACAATCAGCCGCATTGAAGCCGGAAAGGTGCGTTTTATAAAAGAGCCGGTCAGCATTTCAGGTCTGTTTGAAAATGTCAGACAGGCAGTACAGACAGACTGTAAACTGACCTTTGACTGTGCGGATAAGGACGCACAGATTTATGCAGACGGACAGTGGATTACGGAAGCATTGATTAATCTTGTGGAAAATGCCTGCCGTGCGGCACGGGCAGCACAACAGATGCAAGAAAAGCCGGAGGTAAAAATAGTTGCCGTGGTGCATGCGGATAAGTGTGTTATTAAGGTAGTGGATAACGGAAACGGATTTGCGGACGGCGACACGGCACATTTATTTGACAGGTTTGAAACGCAGGGAGATTACGCATCGTTTCAGACAGGTATCGGCTTGAATCTTTCCAGGCTTGTGGTTGAAGCACACAGCGGGACGATACAGGCATATAACAGACAAGACGGGCAGGGCGCGGTTTTCAGGGTGGTACTGCCGCAGTTTGCATTAAAGCAGGGTAAAATCTAGTACCTGCGGAAAAGAGGAAATTATGGGAGAAATTTTACGGGCAGAAAATATTTCAAAGACCTATCAGGCGGGGCGTGTTGTCGTAAAGGCACTAAACCGGTGTAGTTTTACGGTAGAGCGTGGAGAATTTGTGGCGGTTGTCGGAAGAAGCGGTTCAGGAAAGTCTACCTTGCTTCGGATACTGGCGAGTTTTGATAAACCGGATGAAGGAAAGGTTTATGTGGAAGGTGAAGACATTTCGGGGCTGAAGGGGAAAAAGCTGGCACAGCTCCGGCAGGAAAAAATCGGGTTTATTTATCAGGACTACAGTCTTTTTCCGGAATATACGGCATATGAAAATGTACTGCTTCCGCTAAAGATTGCACACCAGGCGGTGGATAAGGAGCAGCTGGAGCGGCTCTTTGAAGAACTGGGAATTACGGACTGCAGGGAGCGGTATCCCGATGAAATGTCCGGCGGACAAAAACAGCGTGTGGCAATTGCAAGGGCGCTGGTTACAAGACCGGCGGTGCTTTTTGCCGATGAACCGACCGGAAATTTAGATGCAGAAAATGCAGAAAGCGTGGCGGCGATTTTATCAAGAGCGTCTATGCGGTACGGACAGACGATTGTCATGGTTACGCATGACAGGCAGATGGCAGATTATGCCGACAGAATACTCTCAATGGAAAACATTGTGAATTTATAAATTCTATGATAATATATGTAATATCTATGTTAAAATAATGAAGGTACTATAAAATTTATAGTACCTTTTTATTATAAAAATTTACAAAAGGAGAGGTCATGTGAAAAATCACACTGATGTGCTGATTTTTTACATAGATGTTTGCTTCCCAGCAAAAGCAAACATCTATAATGGCAGATGAGGAATCGCCTGCGCGAATTTCTCATCGCCTCTTCGCAACAAGTTGTTCAGAAAAGGAGAGGTAGAATGAAAAAATGTAGAAAGAGATTTTTGTATGTCATACTCGCAGTGGTACTGACAGCATTGCAATTGTCTGGACCGGTATCTGTTCTGGCAGCAGAATCCAAAACGCTGTTAAAGGTTTCGGATATCGGCGATGAAGCTTTATACGCGGTTTTAGCAAAGACGGCAGACCCGTCCGGTGCTTATAACGGCAATCTGTATAAAGAGGATGCACAGAAAATCACAAGTATTAATTTTAGTTCGGGGTATCAGGTAAAGGTCAGCGATATTAAGTCGTTTGCCAATTTCGCAAAATACTGTCCGAATTTAGAGAGCTTATACACACATGATTATGAATCGGAGGCGGCAAAATTGTCTTTGGCGCAGGAAATTGCAAAAATGGAGAAGCTGCAAAATTTACAGTTTACCTTTTATGCACAGGAAGACGGTTCGTGTCCTGAATTTGATACAATCTGTAATAAGACAAATAAAGAAAAATTAAAATTTTTCTCTGTACGGATACAAGAAGGCAGCTTTGACATGAGTGCGGCGGCGAAGTTTACGGGACTGACAAAACTTACGGTTTATATTAATTCAGATGTGTCCGTTACGATGTCACAGGCAGTCGCAAAAATGACGGCACTCAAACAACTGGAAGTGACATCTTATCAGGAGGATGGCGCAGAATTCCAAAAGATAGCGGATGCCCTTCCGTCAACGGTAGAGAAATTAACGGTAGAGCAGAATAAAGCGGTAGACGGCGGTGTGTCACTTGATATTTCCAAGCTGACCGGTTTAAAGAGCATTTCTTTCAGGGGAATTAACATCTTAAAGGGACTTTATGACCTTCCGAATCTGACCAGCATTGATGCGCTGGGCAGCAGTTCAGACAAGCTGTACATTGATTTGACAAGACTGCCGAAAAAGCTCACAAGACTGCGCCTTGAAGATTGTATAGTATCGGGCAATGAGATAAAAGGCGTACCGGATACCATGGAGCAGTTGATTGTAGAAGATTCCGGCATTACAAAGGTCGAAGATTTAAGCCATTGTACCAATTTGGATTATTTTATATTCAATGGCAACGAGCTGACCAGCATACCGGATTTATCGGGGCTTGAATTAACGTATTTTGAGGCAAATGACAACCAGATTACAGACATTTCCAAGATGAAAGATTGTAAAAAAATTTATTATATGGAAATGAAAAATAATCAGATTACAGATGTTTCGGCATTAAAGGATATTGTAATCTTAAAAAAGGCGATACTGGCACACAACAATATTAGTGATATTTCTGCGCTGACTGGAAAGGCACAGTTAGAAGAACTGGATTTATCCTACAACCGGATTCAGACTCTGCCGGATATGGCGGCACTCACCAATATTGCAGGGGAAACGTATTACGGTGAATACAAAAGCTTTGAAGCAGACGGGAAATACCGTTTGTCATTAAAGGGAAATAAGCTGACGAAAGCAACTCTTCAGGGAAAAGTGCCGCAGACATGCACAGATGACAAATACTGGGTATATGCCGCAACAATGCAGTCAACCGCAAAAGATACGGCATATTTTACGGAATTAAATACCGATATGTGGACGGCACTGTTTAACAATTATTACCGGCAAACCGTTTATACGACACAGCAGTCCCTGACACTGGATAAAGATGTTATTGATTTGATGAAAAGCAAAAATGCACAACTGGAAATTTATTACATTTACAATGACAATGTTGTGGATAAAGTAACGGTAAAGGCGTCGTCCCTGCCGTCAGGTATAACATCGGTACCAATCACATTTGAAAATACGGTGATGGGAACAACCAACAGCGAGATTGAAGCAGCATTCGGAAAGTACGGTAGAAGCTGTTTCTACTATGAAGTACCGCAGAGAACAGTGGAAGAGATTTCCGGTGTTACATACAGCACAGAAGTTGATTTGAATGTTTTAGATGCTAATAAAATATATCATGAATATATTTATAATAAAGCAAATAAAACATTTTATTACAATGGTACATATAGCAATAAAACATCTGTTGAATCCAATCAATATTCTTCCGGTCTCGGAGATTATTATTTTATCGTGGAAGACAGTCAGGATATGTTAATGGATACCGATGTGTACAGTTATACAGCCTCTGACGGTCAGGAACGTCAGACCTATGAAACGTATTACCGTCAGATAGATGATGCGGTCATACTGGGCTGGCTTTTAGACAATGGTAATCATTCTTACGGCTACGGACATTATGTCAATGCGGACAGCATTTCATTTTCGGCTGAAACAGCGCAGAAGCTGGCAGAGAATAGTGCTTTTTACAATATTTACCGGTATGACCCAAAGACACACAGCAGCAGTTCAAGTGTAATGCTTATGTGTGATGATTTTGAAAATCAAAGCTATACAATTCCGCTTCCGAAGGTAACGACAACCACAGATGCTTCGGCGCTGTCTGTTGAATTTACAGGCGGAACACCGGAGCGCATTTATAAGCTGGATGAAGCACTGCCAGATATTTTCGGTGTAACGTATTATATCAATGTGTATGGATTTGACCGCAGTAAGAAAAATGTGTACACCTGTTATGAGGAAAGTCCGATTCTTCTGTCACAGTCAAATACGACAGAGCGAATTGAACTGCCATATAACGCAGAACCGGAATATTTTACGATTTCACCGGAAAAGGATACATACAATAAAACGGTGACGACAGAAACAGGGAAAACATTGACGTATCTTACCGATACAAGCAGTGCGGTACTGCGTAAGAATATTCAGTTTAAGATGACACATCAGGACGTAAAAAGACAGAATTACGCTTCCATGATTTTTAATGTAATCGGTTCTAATATGACGTTAGATGCAGATACGATTGCAATGATGAAGGCATCGGACGTTTATACGCAGGTCATGTTCCGGTTCTATTCGCTTAAAACCGGAAATCTGCAAAGTGAACTCAAAATGGTCAACAACAGACTGACGAATTCATCAGAAGGCATTAAAATCGAAAAACCGCAGGTGGAATTTTCAGACAGCAATGCAAAGTTTGAAGCATTACTGCCGTCCGGTCTTTCACCGGTATATGTAACCAATAAGGCATACATGGCAAAGGACGTCCAGTATTATTACTGTGACCCGGATGTTGTTGATGAGATTTTTACAGATGATAAATATGATGTGCTGGGCATCAGCGCATCCAATACGATTTTTACACAGGAGTCTTCTGCAAATGTAACAAACCGCCTGCGCCTGATAGAAGGAACGGGTGCGGTTGTGCTTTCATCGGCTTATGAGGAAGCAAAGAAAAACGAAACGACCAAACCGACCGAAAGCACGACAGAGGCAACGAAGCCGACACAGGCGCCGACAGAGGCAACGAAGCCGACAGAGGTGACAAAGCCGACTGAAAAGCCAACGCAGAAACCGACACAGGCGACGACGGAAAGCACAACCCAAAGTACAACGGAAGCACCAAAGCCAACGCAGAAACCAACGGAAGCGCCAACAGAGGTGACAAAGCCGACGGAAGCGCCAACAGAGGTGACAAAGCCGACGGAAAAGCCGACAGAAGCCCCAACCGAAGTTACCAAGCCGGATAACACCGTTACAGATGATACACCGCATATGGAAA
>OGNO01000304.1_pt1 | contig 41457 bp, 48 predicted proteins | sample 1573491 | NCBI WGS metagenome assembly OGNO01 (sample SAMEA2581900, study PRJEB24529) | metagenome | biome: Human gut stool | place: China | collected 2011
TTCATCTTGTAGTTTCCATACAAGATTGATTCATAACCTTTTAGAGATAATAGCAAGAAAAAATGTAAGATTAATGAACAAAATAGATCATGTTTCTAAGAAAAATTTGCGTGACAAGATACTTAATTACTTGTCTGGCGAATCTATGCGTGCCGGTTCTAACACATTTACAATCCCTTACGACAGACAAGGGCTGGCAGATTATCTGAATGCAGACCGAAGTGCTCTATCTAATGAATTGAGTAAATTACAAAAAGAGGGTGTCCTCTCTTACAAGAAAAACACCTTCTCTTTGAAATATTAGTTGGTTATTGCTTTTGCAACCAGAAAGCCACAGACTGAAGGGGTGCGCCCCCAACCGGTTACATTCCCAAATATGTGATATCGGTGTAGCAAACGGCAGATGGGATGTCAACCAAGGAATGAAAATCTGCTCCTGAACTTCGAGGCTTCGAGGTGTTCAAAGAGCTGTTTATACCATTCTTGCTTAGTCATCAGACTTCACTTCCATTATCCATTTACAATCGGAGAAATAACCGGCTTGCCATTGTTTTCTCCTTCCCTGTTCTGAATTGCCATGCGTATCATTTTCTCAAATGACTCGCTGAAATGTTCATCATCCTCGGACGTCCGTTTCTTCGGGTCTCCATAATCCTATGATACAACAATATCACCCTTGTGACAAATACTGATCAGACAATAGACGCTATATTTTTTGCAGTTTTTCCAAAAAGTGGTAAAAATTATTCCTCTTCAACAAGTTTCACAAAATCATCTGGCAGAATTATCTTTGTTCCACCTGCCTGATAATCTTTTATATTTCTTGTGACAATATAATCCATATCTTTTCTGGATGCCACCTTTTCAACAACTGCATCCTCATAGTCACTGATTGCAGATGCAAGTGCATCCATGCAGTCATCCGCTGTAACCTCTAATATTCCAGTCAATGAATAAAGCTTTCCCATTATCATCTTTGCTGCATCTATGTTATGCAAATGTTTCCTTATAAGATAATAGATGTCTGTTGCTGAACTTGCAGTAATGTACATTTCGATTGTATGATTTGCTGCCATAAGAAATATTTCTTCTGCACTTTTATTCCATGGCTCTCTTGAAGTCAGGGCATCTATTATCACATTTGTATCTGCAAGAATCCTCATCTATTTTGCACCAAGCCTTTCTTCTTTTGCTTCATTCATGTCTGCATCCTTTGGTAAGATTCCAAACAGGGATTTTGCTACTTCTACTCTGTCCTGATGTGGATTTGTCAGTTTTGCCACTATTTTCCCATTCTTTGTGATAAAAATATCTTCTTTTGCAGATAATAATAAATATTTTCCAAGATTATTTTTCAATTCAGTCGCTGTAATTGACATATCACCACTCCCTTTCTTCGTACTATTATTATACTCATTTTGTACGATTTTATCAATGTATTTAGCCAGAAAATATTATTCTTCGTCTACACTTACATTTTTTCGATTCATCCACAAATAGAAAATCACATTAAGCACAATACCAAAAATAGTTGCCACCGGAGCCGCAAGTCCTATCTTTGTGAGGCTTGCGTCCGGCTGGATACTCATGTAATACGCCAGCGGAAGTCTCACCAGAAGCGTCTGCACAAGTCCCTGAATCATAACCCAGACCGTCTTATCATGACCGTTAAAGTAACCGATCATACTAAATAAAAATGCTGTCACAATTGATTCCAGCGCAAATCCCCTTAAATAATCATAGCCTTTCTGAATTACGGCAGTATCTGTCGTAAATATTCCGGTCAGAAGATCTCCCTTAAACATTACAAATGAAAATACCATACAACCGACCACAAGACCTACGCCCATACCTGTAAACATGGCTTTTTTGGCTCTTTTTTCTTTGCCCGCGCCCACATTTTGTGATACAAACGATGCCATAGACTGCATAAGTGAGCTTGGCACAAGCATTGCAAAATTGACTATTTTACATGCGACACCGTATCCAGATGAAGCTGTAAGTCCGAGTCTGTTGACAAACGCACAGAGTGCGAGGAACGAAATCTGTGTCAGGCACTCCTGCAGTGCAAGCGGAGCTCCCACTTTTAACGCTCTCACACAGTGCTCATTTACCTTAAAATCATCTCCGGTTATCTTCACAAGCTGCTTTTTGACAAGAAGCACTATCGCAAAAACAACACTTACCGCCTGTGCTGCAACTGTTGCAATAGCAGCTCCGGCAGCATCCATTTTAAATCCTGCAACAAGAACCAGATCTCCTACTATATTTACAACACACGCAACGGCTACAAAAATCAGAGGCGATTTGCTGTCTCCGAGTCCCCTGAAAATTGCTGCAAGCAGATTGTACGCTACTATGAAAAATATGCCGCCTCCACAAATTCTCACATATACAGAGGTCAGGTCTACTGCCTCCTGTGGAGCCTGCATAAGTACTGCTATCTGGCGCGAAAAGCCTATCATGATGACAAACAACACCACAGATATTATCGCATATATAATAGTTGAACCACCGATCAGCGGACCAATGTGCTGTTTTTTGTTTTCACCGATATATCTTGCTATCAGAACTGTGATACCCATTGCAAACTGCGTTATCACAAATGTCACCAGATTGAGCACCTGACTTCCCGTTGATACCGCCGAAAGTCCCGATGTCGTTCCAAATCTTCCCACAACCAGAAGATCTACCGCGCCGTATGCCGCCTGAAGCACCAACGCTCCAAGGATTGGCACCATAAACGGCAATAATTTTCCTAAAATGCTTCCATGTGTAAAATCCGATTTTGAGTCACTCTTACTCAATTTCAACTCTCCTTTCGCTCATCACCTTGTAAAATTTCTCAATTGTCGAAATCATACAGTTCGCTTCATCATCCGAAATATCATCCATATATTTCAAAAGCCGGCTGTAATAGTTTTTGTCGTATCTCTCCGACAGCTCCTCGCCTTTTTCCGTAATCGCGATGTAAGTTATCCTGCCATCCTCATTCGACGCATATTTGCTGAGATATCCCTTTTTCTCCATCTCCTTTACGGTGCGTGTTACTCCCGGCCTCGGAAGCTTCAGATAATCGCTGATGTCCGATACTTTTACGTTTTCGCTCTTTTTCTTAAGCTTGTGAATGACATCCATGTACTGGATGTATGCCGGTGTCACTCCCTCCGGAAGCTCCGGAAGCAGTTCCCTGATTCTCTTTGCCAGATAACAGGCATCCAGCATTCTTTTTATCTTGTCCTCGTTCATATTCGCAGTAGACGCTCCTTACAGTTTAGTTATCTTAGTTAATTACCATTGGTAATTATATATTCAATAAAATACATTGTCAATAGGTTTTATAAAACCTTGAACTGGTGCACCCTTAAAATTAGGCACTATTCTAAACGCAATACCACATTCGGCAAAAATATAAGTAAGTTTACATTGAATTTAATTCGCTCTCATAAACATAACTTGCTTAATTTCAGGAATTTTTGCTCTAAGTAATTTTAAATCAACATTTTTCGCAACATCTATTTTTTCTGTAAGTAATGCACACATTCTTTCTGCTCTTTAATGCAACAAGCTTCTTATCCGTAATCTTGATTGTCATAGTATATACAGCATCTTCACCTTTTACAAGATTTTGTGTGATTATTTATTTTTCTAAAAAAATGCCATTTCACCACTTTTTTGTAATGAAATGGCATTTTTTAGTCCATTTATACAGTTCGTCACAGTATTAGAGCTTTCTTTTATTGTTTATTTTCCTTTATGAATGGGCAGCCAGTGTTGCCAGCTTCTGCATAATTGCACTTACATCCTGCATTACATTCAAATTTTCTTCCTCTGCCTGCATCGTCTCACCTGCGTGCGCCGATACCTGCTGGGAAATCGCTGAGATTGTCTGAATGGAATCTATAATTTCCTTATTTGCATTCTGCAACTCGGAAATGCTTCTTGAAAGAGTATCTGCATTTTTCTGAATTGCCCGCGTATTGTCCTCGATACTTTCAAAGCTTTCTTCTGCATTTGATGCACCAGTCTTCTCTTCGTTAATTCCATCTATCATATTGGAGACAACACCGACCACCTCCATGATTGCATTGGACACGTTGCTGATCAACTCTGTAATATGTACGGTTGCTTCTTTGGTTCTCGTTGCCATACCGGAAATTTCTGTTGCAACGACAGAAAATCCTCTTCCTGCCTCTCCGGCACGGGCTGCTTCAATGCTCGCATTCAATGCAAGAAGACTTGTTTGGTTTGTAATTCCTCCAATCAGTTCTACAATGGAATTCATTTCATCCATATACTGGTTCAGATTTTCCAGTTTTTCTGTAACCTCGGTTCCATTATCAACAGAAGCTTCAACTTCCGATGCCAGATGCTCGATATCCTGTTTGCCTTCCGCTAACGCTTTCAGTGTAAGCGTCATGCTGTTTCCGATTTCTTCCACAGCGGTTGCAACTTCATCCACCTTATCCTGAATTGCATGTGTCTGTTCCAACTGATTCTGCACATGTTCTGCGGTATCAGTAGCACCTGCAGATACTTCCTGCATTGCCTCAGTCGTTGTCTTAGATGCCGCTGTCAGCTTTTCGAAACGTACATTGATATCTGCAATATTGCCGGAAAGCTGCTGATCAAGTTCCTCATTTCTTTCCAGAAGATTTTCAGCCTCTGCTTTTGCCTGCGCCACTTCTGTAAATCTCTTTCTTGCGTTTTCGCGAATCACTTTTGTAGTCAAAACAGAATTCGCTCCAACCATGATCATAACAACAATCTGTACAACTGCTGCTTCAATTCCATGATACCCAAAACCGCCTTTTGTCGCACCGATCACAACAACAATGATACTCTCTAATATGGTACCTGTATTAATCAGAAGAAGATAACGTGTGTCACTGTAAGTGGTGACAACAAAAATCATCGGAATTACAAATACATAAATCAGATTTGTCGGTGAGGTAAAAAGACATATTGTGTAAAACAATGAAAATCCATAGGAAACCAGATGTTTGATCATCGCATGTTCCGTATTACTTTTCCAACAAATCACCTCGCCAATCAAAGGTATGACACCAACGACCGTAGCGATTGTCATATATACCGGAGACAGTTGTCCTCTTACGCTTTCCCATATCATAAAAAACACCATAACCGTTACCGTACTGATATGTGCCAGCATCGCAATGCGATTCGACCGCGTCAATTCCGAAATTTCTTTTGTTTCCACCATCATAATTCCTCCTCTAGAAAAGTTTTCCTACTTATACGACTATTCTTCTAATCTTTAAAATATCATAAATATCCACATCCTTCAAGAAAATCTTTCTTCACAATATAATATTATATAGGTATACAATTCGTCATTGTTTACCACTAATAATATTATCAATCTTGTCAGCAATTTCTAATGCTGCCTGTTTTCTTTTTGAAGCGCTTGTATCTGATGGGATAACCCCAACCAACTTGCTCTTAAACCAGTTCATAAATTTTGAAACATCCTGTGAATAGTTATTAATCCTACGATATTCCATACTTAACTCAACCTTATTTTCGAGTGAAAGTTTTTCAATAGCTTCTTTGAGAGTTTTAGCTTCATTCTCCCAAAAGCTAATAATTTCAATCCTATATCGCGGATCAAAAAAGCTATATGTTCTATCTTTGGTCTTGGGAAGTGATATGATGATAGGCAATGTTCTTTTTGTAAAGTTATCATCTTTTAAAAGTTGAGTAAAAAGATTGCCACCGCCAATTAGTAATTGAATTACCGTGTGTCTGTATGAAAGATGCCCAATTTCATGTGCAAGAACACCAAGTATCATATCGTCGGATAGGGTTAGTAACCCATCGGTTATACACAATGTTCGTTTCCCAAAGGAAGCATTACAACATAATCCTTTTGACGATATGATATTAGATCAAGATATTCAAACTTAATTTCATTTCCATCTCCGTCATTTAGGGTAATTATATTTTCTTCGTTCATTTAAGTGTCCTCCACTTAATATAAGTAATCATCGTTAATAGTGACTCCTAATAACTCAAAAAGATTATCTGTTTTGGAAAGGATACATTTTTTCATAGCCTGCTTAATTTGCTCCATGGAAATGCTACCTGGCAACATTTCTCTTGGTACGCTATGACCAAAGTGCTGAATATATTGTTTTTCGATTTCATAATACTCATTGTCAAGCTCAGGCTCAGGAGTAGCAAGAAAACTATTCATAAAATCAGAAACACTTTTATTTCTATCCATTATTGATACCTACCTTTCTCTACTTAAAATTCTAACTTGATTGTCTGGGCGAATTGAATCAATCATTGAAGAAAAAATGCCAAACGCTGTGGGAAAGAAATTGGATAAAAGTTCTAATTTATCTTGTCCTCCCATAGATGCTTCAAAAAAATGTGCGAAGGCTTCTGCTTGCAGATTGCCAGCTCTTGTCCAGTAGTTTCTTGAATGACCATAACTTCCATGCAGTTGACCGTTCGTTGTAGCATCAATTAAGTCCGAAAAGGAGTGGGCAGAATTTTGCCTTATTCTATTTAAAAAGGCATCTTGTCTTTCAGGCGAAAGATTATTATATAGATTTAGGATTCTTTGTCCATCGTCAATCAATGCCGCAGCAAATTCTGGAGTATTAGATAAATTATTTTGATAATTACACGCTGCATGATCTATCATGTGGGCAAGTTCATGGAAGTATGTTGTACCAGCTCCTCTTGGATTTGTCATGTCAGCGATGGCATTATAATATACGCCTCGTGAATGTCCGATATAATTAGCAGGAGAATAGTGTGCCGTTTGATTGGGAGGATATTCAGAGTCTCTTATCATAAGCTTTCCTGCATAATGATCAAATACCTCTTTAACACTTTTCTCGGCATTTTCATGGCGATTCGACAAAATTCCACTATAACCACCTGGCATACTGCCTTGCGTTAATACGCCAAGACAATACTCATAAGACGAATTACCAGTATTAGGTACTCGCAAACTTTGAACGAAAGAGTTATGTGCGGAATTGGTATCCAAAGAAACATTATCATATTCTTGTATGCTTTTTGCAAGTGAAGCGACATATTTTTCAGTTTGGAGCATAATTTGCAAGAGGTCATTTAATGCTTTGTTACAATCTCTTACAATATTACCAAGCTCATAATATTTTTTATCATTCCATTCATTTCCCAATTGTTGATACTTTAATTTAACAGAATTTTTTGTGGTTTCAATGGAAGAAATGGAATTCTGTAAGTCTTTCAAAATTGTCAATAACTGAGTTGAATCAGCATTTATCATGCTCAAATTATCACCTCTTTGCAAATAGTATTTCGTAAGATATGAAGCAGCGATGTGCCAGATAAAAATGGCACATCACAACTTCAAAAAAGTTAATTAAGAGAAGAAAGGAAATGTTCCAATTCCATTGCAGTTGGTGCGATGTATGGTTTCATCTGATATGTATCTTTTACACCATCTGTGAAATATACAGTGTTATCACGCAACCCTGTTACGGAAACATTTTCTATCAGATTATCGGCATCGTTGTCATTTAGTGAGAAAATGATCCTTTCAGGGAACTTAGCCAGAGAGTTTTCTCCGTAGTGCATACAATCTTTTACAGTTTGGTATTCAAGCGAGCTAATAACAAAGTGGATGCCAAATCCAGAACCATCCTCAATCAGTTTAAGTAACTTTTCATTAGAATTACTCAAATTATTTGAGCTGTTGCTACGGCTTGATATAAAGTTATTGAGCGAAGCAAATGGATCGCTGTTATCTACTGCTGGAGTGCTATCATCTTCTGTCTCAATATATTCGGATTCCTCGACTGTCTCGCCTTTAAGCATAGACTTTATAATGTCCAGGAACTGAAGATTTTTGATAATTATAAAGATAATTCCGCTTTCGTTGCTTTTCTTTCTGGCACTGTAAATTTCATATATATCGTGAATAAACTGCACAATATCTGTACGAGAAGTAGCAAGGTAAAAATTAGAACAATGCGATTGTAGTACATTGTAAAAATCTCCAGACACGTCATCACCAACAAGAGAATCCCCATCAATACAATAAATGGATGTGCTTGTGTTGAGTGCAGCAGATACTATATATTCATTTACAATATTGTTTGCCATTCGTTCATTTGAACCGCAGACCAGAAGATTATGTTTACGTTTCCTATCAACTATGATTTCAAACGGATCAGCGACTTTAATGGTATTGCCCATGTGAATATGCACAGGTAAATTATTTGTCTGCTTGATGCCATGACTTGAAAAATAATCCAACAACTGTTCAGTGCGACTTCCTTCAAATATCTGTGTTGTACATGGCTCATTGGAAAAAGCTTCGCTGATTTGTTTGAGATATTTTGCTTTACTTTCATTATCGCAAAAAGCTACACGCAGACCGGTATTGCCGTATTGCTCGGTATAGTCTGGATTCATTACAGCAGTACCTTTCGGACCGACCATTTTATCTAATGCATCTCTTTCATAGCGGTCAGAGAATAAGTATCGAGCATCATCTTCGCCGCATTTTAAGCCGATACGCACACGCATTTGCTCAATAGTTCCTCTGTCCAGAGTGAGAGTGCTGATGATATTGGTAGACTGTGTAGCCATTAACAAATGAACACCATAAGCACGACCCTCAGTTACTATACGTTTAGCATGATTTGCACTCCTCATGGCAACTTTTCTATTAGTGGAATCATCGAATAAAATTTGGAACTCATCCATGATTACTAAAATACGAGGCATAGGATTTCCCGTTCCTCTAACATAGTCCTCAATTTTTGTATATCCACCAGCATTTTTGAATGCATTTGAGCGATTTTCCATTTCCTCAATTAAGTTTTGGAGAATACTTTCGCCAAACTCTTGCATAGCATCTAATGCTAATAATTGAATATGCGGTAATCGCTCTGATTCATAGATTTTAAATTCAGTACCTCCTTTAAAGTCCATCATATATAGATGAAGTTGGTCAGGGCTATAATGGAGCATACTGCTCATGATTATGGTATGAAGCAGTGTTGATTTACCACCACCTGTACCACCACCAATTAATCCGTGGTGAGAAGTTCCCTCACCCAGTCTAAGGCTAATAACCGCATCTTCATCTCCAAGTCCTATCGGAATGTCCAGTACATGAGCGGAGTCACGAGAAAACAATTTTGTATCCAGAATGTCAGTAAAGGACAACCCTTTATTTTTTATTACCTCAGTAGATTTGAAGTATGTATCTGTAAAAATGTCTGAAGTCTTGGTGTCCATCATCTGAGGTAGTTTAATTGGTAGATTATATGGAAGAAGAATATACTGATTGTCTTTATAATCTATGGATACACAGTATTTAGAAATTTGTTCCATACGATCCTCAATGCTTTCATATCTGGAAAAAGTGACACCAGGATTATGACAGATCAACGTATAAATTCCACATTTGCTACCATTCCGTAAAATGTTAATAAGGGTATCAATACATCTGCCATCCATTCCACCAGGAAAATCATAAATAACAAGTAAAGTAATAGGCTCGGCTCGGTTTGGAGTATTCAAATTGTACTCTAAAAGGTCTCTGTATTTAGTTCCAAGTTTATTTAAGATAAAGTCATCTATTTGAGCGTTAATGGCTTGGAGTTTTTCATAGATCATATCTTGGCTGGTATATATTTTTTCACCAAAAATTTCAGGAAGTCGTTTTCTAAAATCCAAAAATGGAAGAATACTATTTCCTCGTTGCTCGCTATCTATAATACAAAAATTAACCTTTGTTACAGGAAGAAATGACAGCATACTCCACATTACATGATGCGTAAATACTCTTATTGCAGAGCTATTTGATTCTGGTGCATTTAGCAATACATTAAAAGAATTTCGTAAATCAAAGGACAAGGGTAATTCAATATACTCCAAAGCAACAATATTATCACCACTTTTTTCCCCGAAAACTTTACGGATTCGGTCGTAACCGATACTATCGGAAAAAATATCCGAAGGATAAGATACTTCTCCAAGTGTTACATTTTGAGGGAATTTGCTATCAATTTTAGGAACATGGGCATATTCCTGTTGGTAGCTATCCATCATTTGCCCGATAAACTTAATGTGCTGTTCTAATTCATCCATATTTTCAGCATCGACAAGTTTTTTAATAAGAGGAGAGAATGCAATACCCCTATTTTTTATTCCTTCAAAAATGAGCATATATTTGCTAAAGAATTTTGCAAAATTGACTTTGTCGGGCATAGGTATATAGATAAGAGGAATACCTCTCATGATAAAATTCTCATCCTGCTGTTTTATTACGACAGAGAGAGATTCTATTGTCTTAAGGTTTTGGACAAATTCATCACGCTCATTAACTGCCATTTGGGTGTAAAAAATAAGTGTATAAATTCCACACTTACTTCCATTTCTAAGTATATTGCGTAATCCAGCCAGCCCCTGTTCATCGAAACCCTTGGGAAAATCATACAGTACTAATAATTCAGAGTTAATGTCGTAAGAGGGGTTCTCTTTAGCATAGTCATAAATAGTATCGAAACGAGTTCCAAGTTTATCTTGGAGAATATCTTCAATCTTAGTGTTTAGCAGATTGATTTTTTCTAAGATATGCTCTCGTTCAATAATAATTTGTTCTCTAAACAACTCTGGAAGTTTTTTCTTTGCATCAAAATAAGGTGCTACGCTATTTCCACGATTTTCGGGATCGACTATGGAAAATGCAAGTTTTGCCACGGGACAAGCAGACAAGAAACTAAACATGGCAGCATGCGAAAACGCTTGTAATGCAGAGTTATTGCTGTTATCAGAAACAACAAACCATGACGGTGCATTTTGAATAGTAAGTGTAATAGGCAGTCGGATACTACCTTCAACTAAAAGTGAAGCACATTTTTCTTTAATTAAAGATGAAACAATCGAAGATTGTACAAAAAAATCCACAGGATAGTCTACATAGCACATATAAAGAATGCCATCTTCGATTTGATGGTTTGTGTTGACTTTATCTCTTAGTTTAGAATGTTCGGTTATTTGCCCATGGAGAAAATCAACCAGAACATCAGGCAATATTTCGTCAAGAGATGCACAAATTTTATCGGCAATATTATCCAGACAGGTTCGATAATTTTCTTCTAAATTAGCTAATTCCCTGTTGTTGTTATCTAAAAGTGTTGCTCTATTGGCAAAATAGCTCTTTTTTTGTTGAGCTAACTCCTCTGTGGTGAGAGAGGGGAGAACATCTTCAATTTCTTGCTCAAATGATTTTAGTGTATTACGAAGAATTATTAACTCTTCATAGTCTTTCTTTCTTTTGCTGGAAAAAAAGTAGTTAAGCCCATTGATCAAAGCCGGAAGAATATCTTCAGAATACTTTTTAGATATAGCTGCATAATCCTCCTTGATTTTTTCTAAAATTGAAAAATAATCGTTTACATCCTGATACTGGTCACTGGTTTTTCCTGATAATTCAGCTTCTTTTTTCTCCTTTATTTTGCGATAATATTTATCTATCTGAGAGAGCCGAGCATCAAGTGTGTCAATATCGGTCGACATTTGTTGAGCTTCTTGGATGGTTTTTTTAGACTTTCTGGAGATGGCATCACAATTGCTCTTATAGGTTTTTTCTAACTGCGAAAGCGAAGAATTATGCCTATTTAAGAGAGCTTGTTTGTTTTTTTCATAAGCCGAGCGACTATTATTGATAAGAGTCTCCGAATTGTCTGCAAAAGCATTTATTTCTGAAATCAAGGCAAATATCTCAGATTGTGTAATAGCGTTCATAATTTCAGTCCTTTCTCCTAAATAGGCTTCATTTTATTTATCTTCTAATTCATATTTACACTGATTAGAACATTTGCTTCCGAAACCGACAACAAGAGATGTAGTTACCTGAAGCGGATAACTGAAAATTTCAACCATTTCTCCACCGATTTCTGGATTACTTGTGTTACATACCAAAGTGTATTGCTTCAAGTTGTCTAATAAGCGAGGGATATATTCTGGATTAGTTGAGTTCAAAATGTCGATTATCAATTTAATTCCAATACTTGTAATAAAGTTAATATCAACTGAAATTCCTGGCTCAAACTTCATGCCTTCTGTATTTTCTTGATTTGAATAAATATGGTGATTTGCTTGAGCACGTGCGGAAATATTTCCACCATCTCCAAGAGCACACTCGTAGCAAGGCATATTTCTGCCTGGAATATGGTAGAAAATTTCTCCTGCATACGCTCTTTCCCAGAAACCAATGGAGATGAAAGAAGCCGTATAGTAAATGCTGATCCGATTGGTATAAACATCGGCAGCTCTGTTGTCTGCACAGCCCACAAATATGGTTTCATTAGATACACAAAATTCATCAAGCATTGTTTTGGGTAAGTTCTGTACAATACCCTCAAATTTTTCAATATGGACTTTGGGGTTGATATTTTTCAATTTGCGAGAGAGAGCGTTAATTTTCAAATCACCAACATCTTCAATACCACATTGGTGGCGGCAGATATTGTGGTATTCCATTACATCAGGGTCTGCCAGGAGAAAATGTCCAACACCAGCACGTGCAAGTTCCATTGCAACCAGACTGCCAACAGAACCACAGCCTAAAATAACGACACGTTTAGTGTTCATAACGGATGTTTCCAAAATTCCCTTATTGCGAGAGAATATACTTTGATAAAGTCCATACGACTCAGCCTGAACTTCTTCACTGTCATAGTAGAAGATGATTTTATTATCGCTGATAACTCCACAGAAGCCATTACTTGGGGTACTTCCGAGTGGTAATAAGTCTCCTAAATAATCTCCTCTATCGGATAATTCCGGGGGGAAAATATTGTAGATTTTTGTATCTTCATAATATTTGCCATATAGTTTCCCAGGGACAGCATTTTTCATCTGTTCATCTGAGATAAATACGGTTTTTTTTATTTCATCGTTAAAAAAATTGTCCATTATTTACCGTCCTTATTTAAATTGATGTGTATGATCTTTTTGACTGCATCAGTTATTGATATGCCTCTGTCATATTGTGGTATTTTGCGAATGTTGTCTGCTTGAACTTTGGAAGCTTGTTCAAAAGCTCGTCTAAATGCATTGTTTTCATATAAATAGCACTCATTGTTATAGGAAAAAACAACTATGTCATTTTCTGATATATAACGAAAGTAAAGTTTTACAGATACATCAATTGCATCCTGAGATAAACAAATGAACTGGTCTACTTGAGAGATTGAGTATTCAATTCCTTGGTCATCAGCTAAAAACGCAGAATCTTCAACAAGTTCATCGAGAATACGTTCAGTTGCAATATTTCGGTCTTTAACTTCTGTGAAAACTTCGTTTATCTTAATACGTTTCATGTAAGGTAAAACAGTTTTCAAAAAACCGTTAAGGCTGACTGATGGATGAAAGTCTTTGTATTCATCACTAATAATTCCTGCCATAAGATTTGCAAATTTTTCAGGGGATTTATATCGCAACATTTCATCCGGAATTAAATGATTTCCAACATCATACTCAATCACTGAATATCTGCAAGGTTGATCTACATGATACATCGTTAATCTAAATTTAGGGTCAATATTTACAAGAGCAGATATTGCTCCTTCTTTGCGCATCCGAGCATATTTAGAATTAGTACCATCGTCAGTTGAAGAAAATTGGTCAAATGAACCTGGATGTCGATGCCATAATCCTATTAGTGTTAGTTTTTTATCGTATAGGTTTGCAATTTTGTTAATCAAATGTTGCGTATATTGTTGGTCATACTCAAAGTATGCAACTTCAAAAATAGATTTCGGTCCCGGATCAATAGCTTCAATTACATACCATATTCCAGCTTCAAAAGAACCAAGAAATAATCCGCCAGTTTCTGTCTTTATTTTTTCTGTGGTTTCAGCCATTATTGCTGCAAAAGCTCTGTCTGAAAATACTACTTTCATGGACATACCTCCAATTTAAAACACAAGGGTGCCCAACTTCAAATTGCGAAGCTGGACACCCTTGAAATAATTAGTAATTTCCTTCTAATGCGACATCATCACTAATTTCGCCGTTCAGCCACATTTCACAAAGCATAATCCATTTGCAAGCCCAGCTGAGTGCAGATGCTGCGGAAGTAGAACGAGATTGTCCTGCTTTGAAATACTTAGGATCAGCTGTACATATAAAGTATTCTTCATTTCTGCCGAAATTGTTGCGATAAATATGCGGCAGACCTAATCCGAAGCCACGCTTTACACAGTTATCATAGGAACCGTAAGTTTGCTCAAGAAGAGGCATCATCTTCTGTGCGATGTCTTTAAGTCTCGGTTGAATAGGAAGAATTTGAATAGAACCACCATATTCTCCCTCAGATGCGTGAGGATGATCGTTTTTATAGATCAACATTAAATCCCAAACCATTCCACCTTCACCCATTGGCTGAACTTTACCACGCCAATATAATCTGCCAGAACCATCCTGGAGCTGGTTAATTCTGAAGGATGGGAAAAATTTTTGCATAGCAGCTACTTCTGCTTGATATAATTGAGGGTCACTTTGATACCAATAAAATGCCATATTCAGTCCTCCCTTGCTAATTTACCATCAGGAACCTGAATACCAGACAAACCATTGTCCTGCATTTCTTCCTTGGTACCTACTTCGCCAGTAGGAGAAACTACTACGGGTTCACCTTGTCTGAGTGCTTCGGCTAAAGCTCTGCGACGAGCAGCGATAGCATCATTATTAGCATTATTGTTGTACATAACAAAATCCTCCTGTCGTTATTTTCCTTAATACTTCTGCCAAAAGTTTTCGTTTATCTTTGGCTTCTTCTTTTTCCATTTTTATTAGAATTATAATTTACGCAGCGGCAGCACCAGGGAAGTCTCTGATGATCTCACCATTTTCAGCAATACGTGTCGTTGCCTGACGAAGAGCAGCATCAGCAGCAGCTTCACCATTATCTCTAACAGCCTGAGCATAGGAGTTGTTATAAAGTTCGCTACCCTCGTTCATCAGATCTTCAAGATCAACACCTTTATTCTGATTACGAACCAAAGTGTATGCCATATAATCCCTCATCTGTTGCAAGGCTGCTGAGTCAGATTCAATAAAACCTTGTGTTCTCTTAAGGTAAAGTATGTATTGAATAGTATTGGTGACAGTGATCCAAATGCATTTGAATATAATGACTATTATCTGGAAAATGATAGAGATAACTGTCAATACACCAAAATTGCCCGAGAAAGCAATCTTAATGGCTTCCCAAGTAAGAGAACCAAACGCCTTTAATGCACTAAGGAATACACCGCCGATGCAAGCACAAAGTAGACCAGCCATGAAACCTCCGCCAATATCACCAGAAGAGATACCGGCACCCATTCCGTAGATAAATCCGATTACCATACCGATGAGCTGTAAAATAAACTGTCCTTTAATTTTGTTTTTATTTTTGGTCAATTCAGCAACGTTTTCAGCAACGAGCTGTTCACAGCAATCGAAACACAAGCACTTGTTGGCGTATTCGCCACTTGTAACAGTGTATGCTTCAGCACAGTCCTTACATATATATTTACCGCATCTTGCACAACGAGCAACCGCAGGCTCAGATGGATGGTGATAGCATACCGGTTCATCGTGTTGCGTCGTCTTAGGTGGAGTGAAAACGGGAGCGCCATCCTCCGGTGGGGTGAATGTCGGAATTCCTTGGTTTTTGCTTTTGTTGTCCATGATAGTCCTCCTTAATATTAAGTTTACCTACCAATTCTTTGCGAATTGTAGTTATCGAGTGTTTGTGCAAGCTTCTCCAGTTTAGGGAGTGCTGCATTTAATGTTTCTACGGGAGATACTGTAAGTCTCGCTATTTTTTGCATGAGCATATTGAACTCAGCGGCTTTAGCATCGTCCCAGGAACCTGTTGCTCGAATACCACTTTTGATTCCCTGATTGATTCGCTCAATATCTTTAATTGTTTGAGCAATTTGTTTTTTCATTTCACGGATTGTTTCCGCAGATGCTTTTACTGCCATACTTGACCTCCTTTATAGATTGACTTCTTCATAAGCAGAAACTGCACTCAGAAGTTTTTCGAGACTGGCTTGGCAACCTTCAAGTTCAATGATAGGCTTTTCAAGTGCAGAACAACACTCTTCAATAATGCCGCCAAGTCTTGCATACTGCTGATCTTTCCAACCGGAACCAGCACTCTGGTAATCTCTTTTCAATGTACGAGATGCGTTAGCTAATTCATGAATACAAGTTTTGCATACACCAATACCAGATTGTAGAGCAGTACGTTCAACAGATACACCACTTGCCATACTTAATTCCTCCTTGTTGCTATATTTTTAAGAGATTGCTCTCCAAAATTCCTTTATAAATTAGTTGATAAGTATTCTTCTATATGAGAGATACAGTTATTAACAGCTTGAATATTTTGCCCAGCACTATCAGAAGAAGAACTCTCAAATTTTCTCGTTGCATTTATATAATCATCAAGGTTTGATTTAGCAATTTCTAATAACGATTTAAGGCGATCAAATTTTTGTTGATACTGAGCCTTCCTTTTTTTTGCAATTGACAAATTCTCTTCGCAGCGTGCTTTTTTACTTTTCAATTCACTTATTTTCTGTTGCAATGTTTCTTTTTGCTTTTTTGAATCTTGTATCTGATATTGCAACTCAGATTGTTCACGGTACAAAGAATTTAACTGTTGTGTAACCATGTTAATTTGTGCTTGAATTTGCTGCCTTGTTCCATCATCTTCGGCATCGGCTAACTGTGCTTGTAAAGCTGAAAGTTGTTGCTGAAGGCTATTGATGTTATTTCCTATATCTTGGAGCTGCCTTTCCATACGAGGTATGGAACTTTCTAATTGCTGTATTTGATTTAAAGAAGCACTAATCTGACTTTCTAAATCTGAAATGATATTATTTAAATTAGTAATTTCAGAATCAAGTTCATTGATTTTTGCTTGTGTTTCACTTACTTTTTGATGACATAGTCCTAAGCAATTTTGAGCCTGCGCCGTTGCACGAGAATAAATTCCAGTAATGTCACTCTGAAAGATGGTTAATGCTGATTTTACTTTTTGTAGTGCTTCAACTGATACATCTGCCAATTTGTTCCCACCTTTCATAAAAAACTAATATTGTTCGTTTGCTGCTTTGAAAAATTTTTCAATAATTTTACAGCTCTTATCACCAGATACCAATACATTTTTTGAAAGATTGGCTATTTGCGTCATTTCTGAGGATAATCCAGAATATTTTGGATCTTTCCATAAGGAAGAAGCTGCTTTGATTCCAGTTCCTAATTTTTGAATAGCAGATTGGAATCCTTCTAATTCTCGTTTGATCTGTTGCGAATATTCGTTCATTTTTATTCCTCGTTAAATACCACACTATGGATTATTATGTTTGACCTCTGGAAATCCTTTTCCCGAGGGTTGTGCAGCTGCTTTGTGTTTTTTATTTAAGCAGTTGCGTTTTTCTATAACAGGCGGCTGTGGCTTACGCCACAGCCGCCTGTTATCTTTTATTTTATTTTCCTTGTTATTTCGAATAGTTTAATTTGAAAATCTATAATTTTACTTTACGAAAATTAATCAGTAAAATTGATTAATCTAAACTACCTGATGATTACTGTAAGAGTGAAAGCACTCCCTGTGTAGACTGGTTTGCCTGTGCAAGCATAGACTGTCCAGCCTGAGCAAGAATGTTGTTCTTGCTGTAGTTAACCATCTCAGAAGCCATATCTGTATCACGGATACGAGACTCAGCTGTTGTAGTATTCTCAACTACGTTGTCGAGGTTGTTGATTGTGTGCTCAAGACGGTTCTGAACTGCACCGAGTGATGAACGCTGTGAAGATACCTTTGAGATTGCATCTGAAATAGCATCTACTGCGTATGTTGCAGCATTACCAGAATCATCCTTAATGTTAAGACCTTTGATACCAAGACTTGCTGAATCCATTGAATCAATGTTGACATTAATCTTGTTTGTCATATCAGCATCAGCACCTACATGGAGATTGAATGATAATGTATCTGCAACTGTTGCATATCCCTTATTTATAGTGAAAGTAGTTTTTCCATTTGCCGTACCAGGATCTTCTACAGTGGCTTTGTGATTAACAGTACCAATATTGTTGGCAGCTGTTAATTCGCCTTTGATTAAATCTAAAGCTTTATCAGTTGTGATGATTGAAGAATCATCCTTATCAACACCATTGTTCTCATCCATTGCTGTATAATCAGTTCCATTAATAGATGCTTTTGTACCAGCCTTTATTGCCGTATCTGGAGCAAGTGCAGTTCCGTTTGTCTGATCACCATCTTTATACCAACCAGCAGCTTTTCCTCCATCAGCAGCCTTATAAGTATAACTGTTACCATCAATAGTCACTTCATTATTTGCTGCTTCAAAATTAGTAAGTGCATCCTTAATATCATCGGTAGTCGAACCAATCGAATACTCTTTACCAGCTATTGTAACTTTGTCACCTGCTTTAAGCTCATCCATTACAAAAGTAGCAGACTTTGCACTATCGGTAAGAGTTCCTTTAAGACCTGCATCATGTCCATTCATAAAAACATTCTTTGTAGCGCCCTTGTCACCCTTTAAAAGATATGTCTCATTGAACTTTGTTGTCTCTGATACACGGTCAATCTCAGTTGTAAGCTGGTCAATCTCGTCCTGGATAGCCTGACGGTCTGAATCCTTTGAGTTTGTACCATTGGCTGCCTGTGTTGCAAGCTCGTTCATACGCTGGAGCATTGAGTGAACCTCTGTAAGAGCACCCTCTGCTGTCTGTACAGATGAAACACCGTCCTCTGCGTTTGTAGATGCCTGGTCAAGACCACGAATCTGTTTTCTCATCTTCTCAGAAATTGTAAGTCCGGCTGCATCATCAGCTGCACGGTTAATTCTGTAACCTGAAGAAAGTTTCTCTGTGCTCTTTGACTGTGCGCTTGTTGTTACATTGAGCATTCTGTTGGCATTCATTGCCTGCATGTTGTGTTGTACTACCATAATATAATCCTCCTTGTCCCATATTCATGGGTTATTATGTTTGACCTCTGGAAATCCTTTTCCCGAGGCTTGTGCAACTGCTTTGTGATTGTTTTATTTAAGCAGTTGCGGTTTTCTATAACAAGCGGCTTCCCGGGTGTGGCAGATGCCACGGCCGCCTATTAACTTGATTAGTTGCTTTGCGTCTTTTTCTGACGTTCTTTCTCATTCCAGATGATTTGCTTGATTTGTTTCTTTGCTTCACTGGAAAACTCAGGTTCAGGATAATATGTATCTTTTCGCTTCGCCGGGTCCGGTTCGTTGTTGGATCTTGCGATATTCAGTTCTTTTGGGGCATCTATCAGTAATCGACAGTGCTTTCCGGTTCCGCCCGCGAACACGATTCGGATATCGTCTCCGATGTTCACATATTGCCCTTCCTTTAATGATAATTTGAGCATTTTCTACCTCCATGCACTAGGGAATAGCTTCGTCCATGCTTTTCCGAATTATGCAACATTTTATAGTAAAATGTTACATTTTTTCGCAGATTAATAAGGGGTCAAAACAGAAGTTGAATAAATAACATCAAATATTTATGCCGATTTAGTCTTATTTCATCAAGAATTACTTTATCTTTCACGTGATATAGTTAAATCCTGTGAAATTAATTAAAAATGTAAAGAAAATTATTTAAAAAAATTTTTTCTTGGGGTTAAGTTCTAAAAATGGTGTCCGATATAGTAGGTGTAAAGCAAAAAATGTAACATTTTACTATAAAATGTTGCATTTTTTGCTTTTTATAATTACTATTATTTTGTTGTGAATTTTGGATATTCCAGGGAAGAGTCTGTCTTGCGGCATGTGCCTGATAATATTTTCTACCGCAAAGGAGTATTCAATGGGAACTACACAGCCAATCCGAAATAAGGATGAACTGGCGGCTTTCAGGATGTACTATAAAGATATCCATCCAAACCGCCGCAATTACTGTTTAATTGTTATGGGATTAAACACAGCACTAAGAATCAGTGACCTGCTTAAATTGAAGTGGGATAACGTATACAATTTCGAGCACCATGTATTTCGCTCTCATTTTCTTATCAATGAGCAAAAGACCGGCAAGAATAACTATGTCACTCTAAACTGCAATGCCACCGATGCTCTCCGGGCATATTTCAACGAACGGCATCCGACTGAACATGAGTTTATTTTTACAAAAGCCACCTGCAGGAGACAGCCAATAAACAGAGTTCAGGCATACCGAATTGTAAGGACTGCTGCCGAGGAGACCGTTCAGGATGAACATATCAGCTGTCACTCTTTGAGAAAGACATTTGGATATCACGCCTGGAAGAATGGCACACCACCTGCTCTGCTGATGGACGTCTACAATCACTCGTCCTATAAAGTCACGCAGCATTATCTGGGTATTGAGCAGGATGAACGTGATGAGATTTATATGAATCTTGAGCTATAAAAAACTAGGATTATAAAAACAGCCAGTGTTTCTCTATTTCAGAAACACTGGCTGTTCTGTTAGTCCGTTGTAAAACTCTACAGCCGCCGCAATATCCTTCTCATCCGGATGCCCCTTTGATACACCGCCAATCAGCTTGAACGGTCCGAACGTATCAAATCCCTTGCATGAAAACCTTCCGACAACGTTGTCATGTTTGTATGCTATCACCTGCTCAATTGACTTAAAGACAGGTCTGCCGCCATATGTACAGATTAAAAATATATTTTTGTTGTCTGTGAGATTGACTGATGCAAACTTAAGCACCGACTGATGGAATTTTCCACCATATACGCCTGATGCGAAACCGATTAAATCATATTCCGACAAGTCTTTCTCTACAGTCTGTGTCGCATCTATCAGCTCGACATCGTTTGTCTTTGCTATCTCGTCAATTATCTTTTTTGTGTTTCCATGATGCACTGATGCATATACTATTGCTGTCTTCATCTGTAATGCTCCAATCCTTTATTAGTCTTCCTTTGATTTTGCCATCAGCATCTGCTCCAGCTTTTTCTTTCCGGTCTCATAGTCTGTAAACACAATTCCCTCCATACCAAGCTTTCTGCCACCTTCGATATTCTCCGGTCTGTCATCTATGAACACACATTCTTTCGGATTCAGATTGTATTTATCAAACAGGCACTGATAGATACCGGCATCAGGCTTTATCATCCCAACCATAGCTGAAATGACTTTGCCGTCAACAAGTGACACAAAACTAAGTTCACTGTGCGTATGAAGCTCGAAGAAGTCCTTTGGATAATTCGATAATAAATACACTTTATAGCCTCTGCTCTTTAACTCCTTAATCCAGTCTGCTGCATAGTCGAATGCCTTTACGACAAAAGCCTTTCCCTCTTTGAAAAACCTCCTGATATCCGCCTCATACTGTGGAGCCACCTTAACCATCTCATCAATTATCTCGTTCTCAGGAATTACACCACGGTCCAGCTCAACCCAGACAGGGTTTTCATATGTTGCATGGGCTAAAGCTGCTATTTTATTTTCTTCAATGCCAATCTCACGCATTGCCTCGTCCGGCTGGAACCTGACAAGCACGTTTCCTATGTCAAATACTATGTTTTTAATCATAATTTATTTTTTCTCCTACAACCCTGCATCTCTTCCTGCAAAAAGCAATGCCATATGCTAAAATATCGCACCTGCCCTCATCGCGCAGAGCCTCATCATATCTCTTCTCCTTAATCTGCGTCATAGCCGCCTCACACGCTACATCAAGGTTTTTCATCTCTTTTGCATATTTCACTTCAATAACGATGCCTGCATCCGGATCCTCCGGCTTAATTAAAATATCACTGAAACCGTCTCCCGACTCACGATTTGACTTAATAAGCCAGCCCGGATTGCTTCCGCGAAGCAGGCCGAGGAGCAGACCATGATAGAAGTTCTCTTTCATATCATCAGAAGCCTTTGTATCAAGTATACTTATCATGCGGCTCATAACGATGTTAAGCTGTCTTGCAATCTGCTTCTCATCTTTATCGAGGATAGCTCTAGATAAAAGCTTCATGGTATCATCATCTTTTGCAACAACAGCCTTGAACCACTCCTGAATCTGGAGAACAAACACTTCACGCACCTCTTTATTTGGAATCACCAGCTTGTAGGCATAGCTCTCACTGTCGGGCAGCCTGACCTCACCAGCCGTAGTCAGGTAGCCTGTTGTAAAAAGTACGCTCCACAGATTGTCTATAGTATTGTCAATCTCATCATAAGTCAAGTCAAGGCGGAGCTGTTTCTCAACAAAACCACCTGCCACGAGCTTTTCTATCTCATCTCTCGTGGTCTGGTCTGCCTTGTCTACAAAGCGCTTCACCATGTCATTGCCACTGCTGTTAATCCAGAATGCACTCGGCCTGGCTGATGTGTCAAAAACCAGCTTCTTAGCAAAATTGATTACATCCCACGGACAATAAATGTCGGTATTACCGAAATGATAGCCATCATACCACTCCTTTACATCAGGGTAACGCTCAGCCCTGTCATAATCCGTAAGCAGCTTCCTGACCTCATCATCAGTAAAACCAAACTGTTCATCATGGGCGATATCTACAATGGAATTGATTTCAAAATTGTTGAGACCTGTAAAAATACTCTCCTTGGATACACGAAGACAGCCTGTGAGTACGGCAAACTGCAGAAACTCATTAGTCTTGAGTGCCTTTCCAAAGAGTCCTCTGATTAGTGAAACCATCTCTTTATAGTAACCATTCTGGAATGCCTTATCCAGAGGGACGTCGTACTCGTCTATGAGGATAACAGCCTTCTGACCATAGTGTATAAACAATAACTGCGACAGACTCTGCAGACTTGATACAAGAAGCTGCTCATCCATCGTATATTTACCATCACACAGCGAAATGATAGCCCTATACCTGTCCTTATCGTTTTCTGAAAGAGCCTCACTATGCTCCAGAAACTTAAATTTTTCTGCTTCCCTCCCAATGAGCTCAGTAATCATATATCTTGCATCATCAAATGAACGTCCTTCAGCACTCTTGAGTGACAGAAAAATAACCGGGTACTTTCCCATATATTTGTCACAAAGCTCTTTGTTGCCTGAAATATATAAGCCATCAAACAATGACTCATCCGCGCCCATCTCAAAAAAACTTTTTAGCATGCTCATATTGAGAGTCTTTCCAAAACGCCTCGGGCGTGTAAAAAGGGTGACCTCTCCACCGGTTTCAACCAATTGCTCTATGAGCTTTGTCTTGTCAATATAATAAAAGTTGTTCCTTCTGATTTTTTCAAAACTATCAATTCCTACCGGCAGTTTTAAAGTACTCACCATATGAACCTCCACAAAACGTATCAATCCGCTATACTTAGTTATAGTATAGCGGATTGAGGGGCAAAATACAATTATTATTACCGTTCTGTGTTCCTTAGTTCTTCCTTTGATTTTGCCATCAGTATCATTTTCTCAAACGACTGTGCAAACCTCTCATCATCTTCCTCTGTGCGCTTTTTCGGTCCTTTGATATGATTCTTATGTGAGCTTCGTCTACAAATATTTGCATTTTTCCAGCCTCTTCAAATAAACGAGATTATTTATCCAGATACCTGAACACCTAATCACTCTCTATTCACAAATTTATCCCATGGTGTGCGCACTTCAATAAGGTTTCCGGACGGATCATAAAATCTTACAAGCTTCTGTCCTCCGTCGAGTTCTGTCAGTGCTGTGGCATATCTGACCTCATACCTCCCTGACTCCAGCTTTTTAACTACACCTTCGATATCATTATCTTCAAAATACAGTTCCGTCATATTGTTATATGGAATAGTCTGTATCTGCATGCTTTCCTTCCATACTCCGGCATCCTGCAATACCAGACCCTCCGACATTATTACATTACCTTCCTGTCTCGAAATCACATTAAGGCCAAACAGTTCGTTATAGAAGTGGATTGACTCTTCGATATTGTCCACTACTATTAATATGTTCTTTAGCTTCATATGACCACCCCATTACAATGGTCCACCTCATGCTGAATTATCTGTGCTGTCCAGCCTGTGTATTTGCCATGTTTCTTTTTGAAATTCTGGTCGAGATAATCCACTTCAATCTCTTTATATCTTGTGCATGGTCTCACACCATCCAGCGAAAGACAGCCTTCCTCCGTCTGAAAAGCTCCTGATTTTCCGGTAATCACCGGATTAATCATGGCAAACTGGAATGGTCCGGCCGCAACCACTATGATATTCTTTTTCACGCCAATCATGTTAGCTGCCATTCCAACACAATGGTCAAGATTTGCTCTCAATGTGTCAAGTAAATCCGTAACCACCTGTTTATCATCTTCTGTAGCATCCACTGATTTCTGTGCAAGAAACAGTGGATCACGCATTATCTTCTTTACCATTATTTACTTCCTGTTATACCTTTCTTCTTAATTTTTTCAAATACCTCGTTTAATATTCCTTCTCTATCTCTCCATCTATTCCATACATTTTCTTGAATGCATCAAGGTCTGCCTGGTTCTTAATCAGCATAACTTCTTCTATCTTACCTGTATGAATGTTCTTAAAGCCTGCAACCTGCTCACCATTACATATGCTCGCTTTGATTACCGGTTTCTTATTTTCTTTATCATATGCCTTTGTAACTGTCTTTTTCTTAAATAGTCCCACTCTTACCACCTTCTTTTGACTTTGCCATCATTATCATCCCAACTGTAGCCCTCGCCACAGCCGCATCTTCCCTGTTTTCCATCATGGGGAAAGCTTTCATCTCCACCGTATCCATCCTATGGCATATCAGTACACCTCCAACTATTTTACCAGTCCTCATCATCGTCATCAATAGCGTCGTCTACACCGGCAGCATAATCATCATCGCTGTCGTATCTGTCATCATCATAGTCTCCATCCATATAGACATCATCATAACCATCATCGTATGAATCATGATAATATTTCTTTGAACCGGAGCTGCTGCTTGAAGATCTTCCTGAATATGTAGAGCTGCTACCGGAATTGCTATAGCTGTCCGTGCTGCTGCCCGAAGAATTTTTACTGCTTTCTGATGAACTACTACTATTATATTTTCCGGAAGAATAGCTCTTTGGTGTATAACTGCTGCTTCCTGAGCTGCCGCTTGAATTATACGATGAACTGCTATGTGACGAGTATGAACTTGATGGTGAATAGTCATAATCATAATACTCTTCATCATCAGAACCAGACCACCATCCTGCGAATACGCCTATGATAGCAAATACTCCAATAGCTACCAGAAACAAAATTATGTTTTCTACGATAGAATTTCTGTTATTTCTCATAATCACACACTCCCTTATTAGTTGTAAATGATATCAGCTCTTTGATTGTCTTTAGTATATGACTTTACGAGTCCCAAAGTCTGCCCTCGTAATTCGAATCTTTGTTCCAAAATCATCAATCAAAACTTTAATCAAAAATCATCACTTTCATCTTCCATGTATGATTTTTCCGCAGCTTCGTACACCGATTCAGTATGAGTATCAAACAGCACCCATTCCACCAAATCGAAGCTGTTCAGATTATCCTGCAAGAACCTGTTTACTGTATGTACTGCAATATTTGCTGCCAACTCAACCGGAAAACCATATGCTCCCGTTGATATGGAAGGAAATGCAATAGACCTTATTCCATTATCCATTGCCAGCTTCATAGAATTAAAATAGCAGTTAGCAAGAAGTTCCTCTTCTCTATTCCTGCCACCATTCCATATCGGTCCCACAGTATGAATCACATACTCACATGGCAGATTATAGGCTTTTGTTATCTTTGCTTCTCCTGTTTCACATCCATGAAGTGTCCTGCTGCTCTGTGAATAGCACCATCTACACCGCCTCCACCAAGAAGTGAGTTATTTGCTGCATTTACAATTGCCTGCACATCTGTTACTTTTGTAATATCGCCTTTTACTGTCCTTATCATATCCTAATCACTCTCTATTGTTGGATTGTTCAAACAAATAATTCCATGGATTACAGCACTTGTCTCAACTTCCTATCCTGAACGAATGGTTATACTTCTCCATCTTCCTGTGACTGCCTATATCTCCTCTGATAATAGTCCATAGCCCTATAATCAATCACATCCTTCATCTGACAAACCATCACCGGATTATCAATTAGCGGTCTCAGCTCTTCTCTAAGCCCGATTGCCACACCATCTTTCTTCACAAAAAATCCCTTTCCCGACTCCAAAAGGAAATGCACCGGCATCGATAGAATCTTCTTTAAATGTTCCTTATCCGATATGGAATTGTATTTTTGAATCGTCATATTTTTATCGAGATCTTTCCAGTTGGTTCCGGTTGAAAAGAACTCCTTCCAGCTTGAAAGCAGCTGCTCTTTTGACACCTCCATCAGGATATTTCCATGATTATAAAATGCCATAAGCAAAGGCATCTTATACACCTTTGACATGCTTGTATTTTCAAGCAGACTGATAAATTCTCTTCCTATTCCTTTGTAAAAAACCTCTTCATCCTGATTAAGCTCATCCAGTTCTTTAAGAAATTCGAGATATTTCTTAAATGGATTATCCTTTGAATGAGCAATGGCTATTTCATAAATTCCATCATCCATATATGTGAACAAATCCATTCTGTCCGGGCGCCTTCCGAGAAGTTCCTTCACCCTGAAATATTCATTAATTATCTGGTCTTTAAGCTTTAAATGTTTTCTGTCCATTTCCGCAAAAAGATCAATCAGCTTCATATCAAAATCTACCAGACAATCATCCGGAAAAGCTGATGTATCTGACGGATTATACACACCTGCATGCTGATTACTCCTGTCTGACAGAAGAAAACGCACTCTGCCCGCCTTCTCATAATTGCCGATAAAATCAAGCACAGTCAGAAACTCTTTTCCTCTGCATTTACGGAGTCCTCTTCCAAGCTGCTGGAGAAAAACTATTGGAGATTCCGTAGGCCTGAGGAACATTACCATATCAACTGATGTGATATCCACACCTTCATTAAACATATCCACTGAAAAAATCACTCTGATTTTGCCCTGCTTAAGTTGCCTAATAGCTACATTTCTATCCTCTGTGTATTCGCCGCTTGCATCGCTGAACACTGCTACAGATGGTATTCCCCTTTTTGAAAATTCTTTTGCCATCTCCCTTGCATGCTCCCTTGAACAGCAGAAGCCAAGCGCCTGCCTTGAGCCGTATTTACAATAATATTTGTAAATCAGCTCATATCTGCGAACGTTGCCTATATAGGTTTCATTTAATTCCTTTTCGTCATATCTGCCTCTTACTATATGCAGCTTTGAATAATCTGTTTCATCAAAGATTCCATAATAATGAAACGGCACAAGCATTCCTTTGTTAATTGCTTCCTTTAGTGAAATCTCATATGGCACATTGTAATCGCAGATTTCATAGATATTTTTTCCGTCCATTCTCTCCGGAGTCGCGGTAAGTCCCAGTAGAAATTTTGGCTTAAAATAATCAACAATTCTCTGATACTGTTCATTAACAGCATGGTGAAATTCATCAATCACAACATATGTAAAATAATCCGGTGCAAAGTAATTTTCATTCAGATATTCCACTCTGCCAAGAGTCGCTACTGACGCAAAAATCACCGACTTTTCAGTGCATTTACTATCTCCGTTAAAGAATCCGTAATCATCTGAATCACGTACATTTTTAAATGATTCTGCCGCCTGCTTTAATATTTCCTCGCGGTGTGCAACAAACAAAACTCTCTCATAATTTTTTGAATCAAACGCCGCAAGATAGGTTTTTCCGACACCGGTTGCAGCCTGAACCAGAGCTCTCCTTGCGCCCTCTGCTCTCGTATTTTCAAGCGCACACAAAGCCTCTATCTGCGCGCCTCTCGGCTCAAATAGCGGTATCTGATTTGATGTCTCTTTATCATCCTGCAAATCGTATCTGTCCAAGTCCTTTGATACTGCCGGACGGTGCCAGTTCTTTGAATATTTTTTCAGTTCTTCATCGTCTATTACTATGGAATGATTTTCGAATAAGTCTACAAAAGTATTGTAAAACTTCTCATAATTAAACGGATCTGTTTTATTGCTGAATCTGTAATTCCACTCGATACCGGATGTCAGTGCACTTCTTGAAATATTAGAGGAACCAATGTATAGCTCACTGTAATCCTTGTAATGAAACATATATGATTTTGGATGAAATGAACGGTTTTTCTCATTATAAAAGCGCAAATCGACCTGTTCACCAAGCTTATGCTTTATGAGATACAGTGCTGATGGCTGCGTAATGCCAAGATAGTTTCCTGTCAGAATCCTGATTTTTGCACCACGTTTAAGTGCATCATCAAGCTCACCGAGCAGCATTTTCACGCCTGATTCCATCAGAAACGAAACAATAATATCCACACTGTCAGCCTTTTTTATACTGTTTGCGAGCTGATAGTACAGATACATTCTCTTATCCGCACCTCCGGTCATTGCATCTGTCGAATATTTTATTTCATATACATCATCTAATTCTTCTGCAGTATTACGTTCAGCCATTTTTCTTCTCCCCGCCCCGGTCTTACATCGCCTGTAATCCACGCTTCCTTCAGTTGCAGATTATCTATTTCACCAACAAACTCTTCAAATGTCTTTTCCGTGAAATCTGTGAAATAGCGGCCATTTCTCTCGCCTTCAAAATCACCATACTTAAAGGATGTGTAGATTATGCCGTCTTCCTTTAACGCTTTAAACATTTTCATAAACACGGCTTTAAGTTCATTCTTAGGAAGATGAAGTATTGACGAGCAGGCCCATATGCCATCATATTTTTTGTTCTCGTCAAGCTCTTCAAATAACAGCCTTCTGACTTGTATTCCTGTGTAATTGCTTGCGATATGGCACATTTCCTCTGAGCCGTCTGTAGAATCAACATAAAAGCCCTGTTCCAAAAAATATTTTGTATCTCTTCCTGAACCACAGCCAAAATCCAATATATATCCGTGCTCCGGCAACAGTTCTTGAAAATGCTTCTGTGTCTCGTAAAAGTTTACATCTATCGTTGTTTTTGCAAAATTATCTGCATTTTTGTTGTAATATTCCAAGGTTTTGTTTTTGTTCATCATGAGTTATTTTACTTTCTGTTCCAAAATTCATATGAAGCATATAAATATCTACTGTTTAATATTCAATATGAATCTACATTTAGGGAAATTTGAGCATCCATAAAACTGTTTTCCTGCATTTTCCCCTTTATTTGCAGTTCTAAGCACCAGTTTTGAACCACATTTATGACAAATCAATTTATCATCACTTACTCTCTGCTTACTATCAGAAATTTCATTTTTAGTATCTGCTGAATCAGAAAGCTCATTTTCCTTGACTAGTTCTTCATACTTAGCTGCATAATCTTTACGACTTTCAATATTCATGTCAAGAATTCCCTGTGCAATTGACATCATTTCTTTTTTAGTAGATGCAAAATCATTTGACGCAGCTATAATATTCTTCATATTTGAAACAAGCTGATCTGCTCTAATAACCTGACTTTTGATTTCTTTTGGAGCATATCGGTCATTTACGATTGTTTTAGGATTAGCTAATACTACTAATGATTTATAAGAGCTGTCAAAATTTCGTTTAATTGCAAGACTTGTGACAAGCCCTGCATTATCCAGTTTGGCCTCTTTTAAAACAGATAGATGCCTTTCACCCTGAGTAATTGGCGAATATATTCCTTCTTTTTGTTTCTTTGTTCCGTATGTAACAGTTCTGATAAATGCTCCTTTTGAATCAATATCTATATTTCCTACCAGATTCTTACACTCAATCAAAAATATAACCTTTGATGTAACTACAATAAAATCTATCTGCGCTTTTAATCCACTTTTAGTTTCTAAATTAATATCATGTAAGACTACCATATCCATATTGCTATGTTTAAGTTCAAATATTATATTATCTTCACCAGCTATACCAGCCTTAGTGACTGCAATTTCTTTTTGTATTGCATCTTTGACATCCTTATTAGCTTTTGGAAGTAATGACTCAAGTTTATCTAAATGATCTTTTGCGGCATTTGATTCCTTTAAAATAATAACTTCCGGTTTTGAAAAAATTCCCATATCAACATTCCTCTCTTGTTATTCCTATTAGATTTTCTGTGTGTATCTGCATCTGGGAAAATTTGAGCATCCAATAAATTCTCCATATTTTCCATTATGCCTCACAAGCTCTCCGCCACATCTAGGAATATTATACCATTAAACATTGAAAAAAACTATGTTTACAATACTATCAATTCACTCAATCTGCCATAGCAAGTCACGATTCCAGCAGCAACGCTTCCCCCACGATTGTGCCATTATATGTTCAATGTTTTATATGTATTCCATCGCTTAGTAAGCTAAACCATAGTAATTCCAAGGCTTTCCACCAAATTCTGCCCTGTGCTGTCCCAGTCTGTGAAGGTCTGCATTATCATAAAACTGGAGTGCCGTGGCAGATGAAAAGTACTCGAATCATAATTTTTTCTCCTCTCGAAATGCGCTTTCCTGCTGCCATTTGCAGCGATTTGCGCGGTGTTAATTTTTCTTTATGTATTGGTCATTTCTGTACATAAAATGCATATCTTAGCAAAATTTTGCAAGATGTGTACAGCAATTGTAGTAGAAACGGAGTAAAAAAGTGGATGGGTTACTACTTAGTTCGCCCACAGCACTTTTTATATTTCATTCCACTACCACATGGACATATATCGTTAGGATATATCTTCTTACGTCTCGGACTAGGCATTGTTATTCCACTTTTTCTTCTTTGTTTCTTTACAAAATCAACAAGCTCTCTTAATTCTCTATCCGAAAATCCGTCTATACTATGGTTTTTATATTCTAATTCTTCTGCAAAAATATTTACTATTTTTCCCGCATTGTTTAATTCCAACCATATAAACCAGCAATTATCATATTTTCTTTCCAACATATTCGCATATGTATATTTTTTACAAAAAGTTTTATCAAGCAATTGAATATTCGGAATATTAACAATTGCACAATATGCAAAATCTCCTTCAAACCAAACAGGTGTTACACGTCCTAGTTCCTGTTCTCTATGAATTCTATTTTTTACCGCTTCATCAAAGTCTACTCGAGTATCATAGGATAAATCTAATAAAAATTCAGCAAACTTTACTCTTCCTGGAACATTATTGCTTTCTAGATATTTTAAAATTTCATTGATATATTCCGGAATTGGTTGTTCTGGCTTATCAATATGAAGTGCAGGATTATGTTTTCCTGCAAAATATTTATCAATATCTTCTCTAAATCCTATAGCTACAAAAGATGTGCAATCTCTATTATCATACACAAAATTTTCATATGCGTTTTTATCTATGTACATGCCCAAATGATCTAATTCATCTGTAAGCATTAATGTCCTTAGCCTTGTTGCTGCCTGCCTATGCTTTAAATAATGTAAAAAGCATAATTCAGATTCAAAATAAAATGTATATACATCCAAGTCATCAATATTAATAGCTATTGTACCATTAGCAATATTAAAGAAATTCGTTTTTTCAATTTTTGCTTCAAACACATTAAAATTATCTACTGTCACACATAAAGAATATATTTTTCTTATCTTTCTGCGTTCAAATTCAAATTTCTCTTTCTTATCTTTTGTATAGAACTTGACCAGGTCACATTTTTCAATGTACTCATATGTACGAATACACTGATAGTCAGCTTTACCTATCAACGAATTAAACGAATTCTTATGTGCTTCAAAATCAGTTATCGCAGGCGTATATGTAAATGAACCAGCTTTGACTTCTGCAATAATTATTATATCATCACATATTACCATTATGTCATTCTCGTCCATTTTCTTTAGCGAATTCGCTTCCGGATAATAATTTCCAACATAAACGTTTGCATTAGGCATCAACTTTTTGAATTTATCAGCAACTAATTCTTCACTTGCTCCCTGTTGAATATTAGACCATTTAGTTGCATATTTATCATTATAGAGTCTAATATTTTTTTGCAAAATTCTATAGACATTATCAAATAAATTATAATAGTCAAAACAATAACAAACCCCATTTATATTAATAAATGGGCGTTTTTGAACAGGCAAATCCTGAATTGGCCACCCAGGATATTCTGACCTTTCAAAGAAATCAGCATTTTCACCTATCTTCCAAGAAAAACTCTGTACCAGTTTATCACCCCAATTTGTAACTTTTTTTACATCGTGCAAATCATATCCAAAGCACTTTGCCATAATAGATTTAGAATCCGTATATTCTCTGACTTCGTCGAATAAATCCTCTAATTCTTCCTGAGACTTATTTACAGCCTTACTTTGAAATTTCTTTAACTCATCTGTCAAAGTCTTAAACGCGTCTAATTTAGCAGATGATAATGCATATTCTAATTTCTTTAATCCTTCAATAAAATTCTTTGCAGATATACCATATATTTCTTCCATAATACTATTATGTGGTAAAATTAAAGTTGCTAAATCATTGAGTTGCTGAAATTGATATCTATTTCCTCTAACATTACTGAATAATTGCGATTCAACTATATATTCTATTTCTTTATCTGAAAATACACCTCTTTCAAATTCCCTTGCAGCCCATATAAAATAAAAATATTGACACTTAGTATATAGCTCTTCTATATCACTTAAAATTTCCATTATAATTTTGTCTTGTGTCTCTTTATCATACTTATTATTATCCAGTTTTGTTGAAACCAGCACACTCTGAATATACTCGACTAACCTTAAACTCCCGGCATCGCTATTTTCTAATTGCACATCAGACAAAACATTTACCATTTGAACCATACTTAAATCATTTGCCGTAACAAGTAATAACAATGGATCACACCTTTTTATTTTTTCTCTGATGCTAGCAACTAAATTTGATATATCGCTTACTGATTCTTCATAATGTGAAGCAATTTCATGATTTCTTTGCTTTATTTCATCTTTTGTAAAATGATTTTTTAATGAAACATTTTTTCCAGTTCTAGCCAGCTCAATCTTTCCATTCGTGTAGTATTCATCATATAATCCTTTTGCCATTCACATTCATCCTTTTAAATTAAAGTATACTTTCAAAATTCTACATAATCATAAAACGCATCCAAACCTTTTGTGTCTTAAACCGAATTAGACATTTTCTGGCTCACTGGCTTCTTCTGCACTTTCTCCAATTTCCTGCGGGCATTTTCCATTTCTTCTATATCTGATATACTATTTATTATATAGTCATTTTCTTCTCATTTCCATAACAAAAAATGCTCCAACTATCGCCAGAGCGCCTCCAAACTAACTATTCTCCTATATTGCTTTAAACATCTTCTGTGACACCGGCCACTCCCCTTGCGTCCGCTCCAGTTCTTTTCTGGCATTTTGCAAGTCCTCCAGCCTTTTTAATTCATTTTCTGCATCCTCAAGACCTAAATGCTTATAGGTGTTAAGTGTAACTTCTATATCACTATGTCCCATAAGATACTGCAGCGTTTTTGGATTCATGCCGGATTTCGCCATATTGCTGCAATACGTGTGCCGGCAAACATGCTGTGTAATGTTTGACATCTGCCCCAGTAAATATCATTGTACCTACCGACCATATGATTGAATCTGTGTTGCCAGTGCATTGCCACAAGTGGCATTCCCGTATGAAAGAATATGTACACCACTTCATAGTATTTGCATATTATCCAAACTTCAACTGCAATCCCTCAAACAAGTCCCCAATAGTACAACTCAGATGCTCGTCCGACTCCGGAAGTGCATACTTGGCAATCTCATACTCCGGATTCAGCTCCAGCTTCTTTATCAATGCTCCGGTATTTACTGCATCGTCCAGTCCGTCATGAAATCTGCCTTCCGGCTCTATCTCTGCACTTTCAAGTGCATCCTCCAAGCTGTAGCACCTGTCTAAATCAAATCGCTTCTTAAACACATCCTGGTAATCAATCCAGCGGTCTGCTTTCATAAAGTCATCTATCTTTGCGCTCTCTATATTCTTTGCTTTTATCTCATGCAGTATCTGCGTTCTGTCAGAATCACTCCAGGCATAAACCTTGTATTCTCTGTCTCCGAGCCAGTCTGACAGATGCTCAAGTGCCTCTGTCAGCTTCGGAGCCTGTTTGATATCACGGTTTTTTATGCCTGTCATGCTCTCTATAAAATTGTCCAGCACGCCGTATTCAGGATTTACATACTCGCACATTGTGGCTGTTCTGTTGAATCCCTCATCTAAGAGAACTGCGCCAATCTGTATTATTTCACTGGCGTATTTATATGTTTTTCTATAGAGTTTCTTTACCCTGCACATTTCCAAATCGATTACCAGATAATCCATATGTACCTCCTCAGTGTCCTGCTTATTATTTTACCACATGGTACTTGAGTCATACAGTCTTTTTAGAGATTTTCATCATTTACTTTGTCTTCCTCTATCATCACCGGCTTGTCCTTACCATCACTGATTACTTTGCAAATCACTCCGCCGTCTGTCACAAACACAATCTTTCCTTTTGCCTTACCACCGATTTTGTCATACAGTCTGCCGGCACTCATTGACTCACCCTTCACGGTGTATGGGCTGTTGGCTACGTAGCCGACATTGCCAATTCCTTTAATCTTTACCTGTATTGCTTCGTTGTCATACTCATTGTCCGGCTCCTTGACCAGCTTGACCTTCATGCCTTTTTCCATGAAGTCGCTTCCGTAATAATGATTACATCCTGCTATTGTAAAATACATTTCTTTCATTGTCGTGTCCTCCTGTCTTTTTTACCACTCTTCATAAGCCTCATCCATTGCATCATCTACACCAGCCGCATAGTCATCATCACTGTCGTACCTGTCATAATCATAGTCACCATTCATATAGATATCATCATATCCTTCATCATATGAATCATAAGAACTCGAGCTGCTGTGATATGATGAACTACCTATTGATCCGCCTGAATAGCTTCCGCTATTGTCATCGCCATATGCATTTGATGATGAACCTGCAGAGCCTGAGCTGCTATTATATGATTTATCCGAATAAGATGAGCTACTGCTTGATGAACTGTTTCCTGATGAACTGCTTCCTGATGATGTATATCCGCCTGAATACGGCTTATGCAAGTAGCAGTAACTGCTGTTTTGAGTCTGTTCATTATTACATCCCGGCTTTATGCATTTGGGTGTACTCTCTTCCATAGCATTACCAATAAATGCAAATATGGCTATTACAGCAATTACTACGAACACATTCACGCCAAAAGCTGAGTCGCTGTTATATGAACTGTGATTAGTATTTGAATTATTATCATTAGTGCAGTCCTTGTAAATCATATACTCTAAATAATCGTCCTGCCTGTCATTTTTTCCGTTGTGGTTCCAGTCGTACATTGCCATAGGTATTACCTCCTGATATTATACCGGTCCGTCGATTTTACATTCATCATAATACTTGCACAGCATACATAAGCTGTTGCATTGTTTTGAATGATGCAGTGTCCTTTTTATCCAGTAAATAAATTTTTCCATTTTGTCCTGTCCTCCTGTTTTTCGTAAATTAAATGCTTGTTTCTTATGATGGCTATAGCTTAGCATTTTACGAGTCCCAAAGTATGCCCTCGCACGTCGAATCTTTGTTCTTTATTGCAATAAAACTACAAAAAAAGACGCAGAATCTCTCCCACGTCCTCAAATGCATCTGCATTATACTGATACTCAAGCAGACCCCTCTCTTTTTTATGATCCAATCTACAACCTCCTCGATAGAAAATTTATTTCCTTCGAAAATAACTGTATGCATTGCAATCTTTGCTGCCAATTCAACCGGGAAACTATATACTCCCGTTGATATAGAAGGAAATACAATAGACCTGATCCGGCTTGTATTTTCTTATACTTCTTCTATTCTCAATTTCTCGTATCATAATTCCTCTCTATTGTTAAACTTGAATTTTACTTAGAACTCTTTTTCACTGGATCTCCATTCTCATCAATCTCTCCTTCAAGCCATGCCATAATACCAAAGTTACACAACGGACAAGTTATTGTAACCTTCTAATTTACAGTAAGCTTATGCACTTCTTCTTGCAATGCATTCAGATAATTTAATATTTCTTCAAATTCCGGTATCTCCCCATATATCATATTCCTCATTGCATTATAATCTGCCTTTAATGCATCAAGTACACCATCACTTGGCATAAGCTCAATACTATTTAATGTTGCTGTCTCATAATGTGCACTTTTTGCGTAATAGAATTTCTGCTTAAATGCAACATCCTTTTCAAGCAATTCTTTTCTTGCAAAAGCATTTTCTTTCACCCAGGAATTACCTAGATTATAAACATCATATAAATGTCTTGCATATCTTGCTGGTAACACTTTTCCTTCTGGAAAATTTGCTATTTTATGTAATATAGTTAGTTTCTCCCAAAATGTACGCTCTACATCTATGGTCAAAACACTTGTCTCTTTCTGTGTAAATACATCTGGATATTTCTCAGCTGCAAAAGGACTTACTACAGTCTCATGTGATGGCATCCATTCAGCTAATGGACCTATTTCCAATCTTACGCAGGAACGAAGATATTCACTCTCAAAAATCTGTGGATAATAGAAATTAACAACCATTTCATCTTCTGAATCAACTTCTACCCATTCTCCATCCCCTAGTTTTTTCTCCAGTTCTTTATTGAGTTTTGGAACAAATTCATTTTCATAAAACTTTGCCGCCTCTGCATTAATTTGCTTATTGAATTGATCCTGCTTTGTTTTTGACCTTTCACTCCAAGGATTTCCCTCATCAGTAATTATTTTTCTCCAATCCAAAATTAGATCGATATCTTCTGAAAATCTCTCTATTACATGATATGATTTCGAAAGACTCGTTCCACCCTTAAATACAAAAGCTTTTTTATATTGGCAATCATGAAAAAGGTGGTCTAGCATAAAGCATACCCAAAAGTCTTTTTCCACTACATTAGGTAGCATTCCCATTTTTATTGCCGTTGCCTGAAATAGTTCAGTCCTATCTTTTACTGGTAACTTTGCAACTTCTCTCATATTATTCTAAACACACCTTTCTAATTACTTCGTATATCCACTCACTTACGCCAGTTGCCTCTTCAAGAAGCTGTTTCCTTTTATCCTCAGGAACTCTATTCTTCAAGTTGTTAATAACACCTTCATCAATTCGCTCTTTTCCAAGTGTTTTTATAGCCTCTACTACCAATGTTGTTGACTCTGACATAAATGAAATCTGACGGTTGGTCCTATGCTTAAATTCGATATTAACATTATCCCATGCAAATTTTCTATATGGACCATCACTTATATAGGACCATACAACAGGAACCTGCGTTGACAATCCCAGTTTATTTAACGCTACATCTCCACATGGTGCTATTGTCCAATGATATCCTCTTGCAATTGCATAGGCTACTTTTTCCGGATTAGCAGGAACATATTCCTTAAGTAAATTGCTATATACAGGTTTTTCGTAAACTCCATCGATAATTCTTCGAATTGCTTTCTCTTCTACCTGTCTACCTAAACATTTTCGTATTGTTGTAATTGTTGCAATATCAGTAAAATCTGATGTCACAAATACTGCGCCATATTCGGCATCTAATATTCTCTTTTTGATTTCTGCATAAATTCCACTTGCCATAACAACACGCTCCTTAAATTTGTCACGATTATTATACATTTTTCGTGACAAAAAAACAATTCATTTTTTATTTTGATTTCTTCTTTTGAAGAGCCATTCCTTGCCATGTATATTGCACTTGCTGTTGCTTCTGCACCCTTTATACCTTCCGGATGATTATGTGTCACATTTGCTGTCGCTCTTGCTACCTCTCTTGTTCTTTCAATTGAATCATAAAGCCAGCCTGCAGCTGACACTCTCATGGCTGAACCATTTCCATAGCTTCCGTATGGCTTCGGATTATTTTCTCTAAGCCAATGTCTGAAGCTTCCACCATAACCTGCATGTGGATATCTTTTTCCCCAATCCTGCATATTGGATGCTACCGCATCTTCAATTTCCTTTACTGCAGCTTCCGGTTCGACTGCCAGGAGAGCTTCTCCAACTGCTATTGTCATAACAGAATCATCTGTAAAGCAACAGCCTTCACTAAACAAATCAAAGTTCTTTGTTTTATCACCTCTGTCAAACTCAAACGGGCTTCCAATAATATCTCCTAAAATCGCTCCGTACATATATGCCTCCAATCCCCGGATTACTCCGGCACCTCTCTTTCTTTGTTACAATATAAGTATAATTGAATGACATCTTTATATGGTCGCTGTTCTGGCGACACTTTTAAGATAAAAAACAAGCGCCGATACTATGTGAGTACCGACGTAACATTTACTAATCAATATTTACTTGTAAGCAATTTATACTCCAAGAATTTCATTCGTATACTTAAATAATGTCACATTCAGCTGCATAATATCATACTGCTTATCTATTATAGCCTTCTGTACGATCAGATCCACCTTACTGCTTGGACTAAATGCCCAGTCCGCTCTCGCAAGTAAATCTCTTGACTGTTCCAGATCAAGCTTCAGTGCAATACAAAGTGCCATCACAGTCTTCTTCTTTGGATGATAATTCTGGTCACATTGAATTTTTGAAAAATGTTTTCTATCAAGGTTTGCCCGTTTCCACACATCCTTATTATCAAGATGCGATTCGTCGATCAGCTCAAATAATTTATCATGAAATGAAACACCAATATTTGAAAGCTGGTCTTCCAAAGAAATGTCTGCTGACAGCATACAAGGCTCTGCTAACCCTGTATCTTCCTCCAGTGGATAGTTATCTTCTGCCTCTCTTGGAAGCATCTCCTCATAGAACGCTTCCTCTGGCAATACTCTCACACTTAAGTTCTAATGCTTTTTGCAATGATTTACGATAGCAGTCCTCCAGAATTTCAAATTCATGGTGCATTCCATCCGTCCATACCGGTCCTACTGTATGAATAATATATTTTGCCTTTAGATTATATGCACCGGTAACAGCAATATCACCTCTTGCAATTTTGCCGATATTCGCTCTTTCTGCGAGAAGCTTTTCTTTTCCTGCTGCCTCATATATTGCTAAGTCCGTGCCACTTACACATATCGGATTTGGATTAGCAGTATTTACGATTACATCTGCTTTTACCTTTATTATATCGTTGCGAACAATCTTAAATGGCATTGTGGCACCTCCTTATCCATGCCTGTATTACTTTAATAGCTTCCTTATCTGCTTATCCGTTGCCTCTGGATTATCACTCCATCAGTACTCTGGAACAGTTCTTTCTTCATATTTATTATGAAAATCCACTGTTTAATAAAACTCTTCCCATGTTTTTCCATCCAGTATTGATGCTATTTCATCTGTTTTAGGCAACGTTTTACTTTTGAACATTTCAGCCAGATTAAAATATTTACTTTTTTGAATCGGATTTTTACTTGCTTTTTTAAAATCTGTTGGATAAAAATGCTCAACTATAAAATATCTATGCTTAACTGTTTTCAAATTGTATCTATATTCTGACTCTGCATGAACAATGGCCTCTTTAATCTTTTCTATCTCCTCTTTTGTAGCAGCTTCTCCGCTTTCATTAATATATGACACTTCTCCATTTACTAACTCTGCAACAACTGTTTTTTTCAATTTTCCGATTGCTCTAATACTCTTTCCTTTATATAAGCCAATGTATCCATGACCTGAATAGCCTCTTGAAGCTTGATCATAATAAAAATCATATTTCAAATTATCTTCAAGTGTTGTTCCCGCAACAATTGCTCTCATCCAATTTTCATCATCAGGTATCAGTTTTTCATCAAAGCAATACTTCTTATAATCATCCAGCACCGCCATTATCTCTGAATCCCTCTCATCTACAATATCTTCCATTGCAGCAACTAATTGTTCAAATGTAATATTTACATGCCTTATTGGTGTTTTTATTTCATTAATCTTATCTGCATTATACTTTTTCAATACAATGCCAAAACTATCCATCAATGATTCTTTCATAGGTTTTGGATCTAACGTTAAAAGCACCTTTATCTCCTCTGTTCCAAACTGAGTCAGATGTTTTTCAAGCTGATTCTGCTGAAATTGATTATGTAGTTTTGTCTCAACTACTATTTTAAAACTTTTCTGGCTTATAATCGCATCTGGAACGCTTTCATCTCCCACTACCTGAAGATCAAATGTTATTTCAGGTGTCTCATCTTGTCCCAGTATTAAAGCATTCAACATTGCAAAGAATTTATCTGCATTATAATTATATAAGCGAGATAACATCAGCATAGTATTAGATGTATCTACATTCTCCTTTGAATGATATCTTTGAAAATAGTGTATCTGCACTTTTATCCCTCCAATTTCTCTAAATTTTGACTTTTATATGTACTCCAGATAAAATCAACAAAAGTAATACTACTCCCAACAGCAAGCTTATACGCATAATGATGTATCCAATTATTAATGTCATTATCCAGCATGTATTGACAAAACTCATATTTTATGTTCCTGCCCCTCGATTTCCTTTTGAATCCATGTCATAATTACATCTACAAGATAATCCTGCTGCACCTGACTTAGTTCCTTGCCAGGCTGCATTTTATGCCACTTTCGGATGCACTCCCTGCAGCATGTTGCTGTAGCGTGCTGAGCAATAAATACTGGATGTCCACTCATTGGTGTCTGTTTGCCATCATTTGCTATATATGCCGGAGCTTCTCTCTTTGCAATAAAATCCTTTGCATGTTGTCTGATTGTGTCCAACCCTTTTTCATTTATGTAATCAATATCTTTCTGCTTCAGATGGAAACTGCTTCGGAACCTGGAATTCCCAAGCCGCTCAAATAACTGCCTGTACCATTCATCCTTAGTCATTAAAACTTCACCACTCGTTCCAAAAAATCACCTATTATTGCTATCTATCAATAATAGGATTATACCACCATTTACCCCTATTCAACAAACACAATACCATAGATTTTCTCAGAATTAAGATATTTCCCAGACTACAGTAACTGTATCAGTAACATCTATATCGCCTGCTTCAATATCTATATCATATGCCTACGTTGCACTCATTTCACATTCCGTACACTCCATTAATCTCATTTCATTCATTGGCTTTGTTAAGCGGTAAATTTTCCTCCGACCACTCCGAAACAAGCTCCGGGTGTACTTCTGCCAAACTGTTTTCATAGTCAAACCGAGACCTACTTGTGCTTAGAGTATATGAAGTTTTAGCTTTTGTCTTGTAGTTTACGAATATCCGAAAATCAAAAAAGCCCTTTGAGAAAAGAATTTCTCCTCTCTCAAAGGGAATGTTGGCAAACTGGAAGTTATCGCTTTACTTTTGTTGTATCTTAGCCAAAATACTTTCTATTACAA
>OGNO01000337.1_pt1 | contig 38780 bp, 56 predicted proteins | sample 1573491 | NCBI WGS metagenome assembly OGNO01 (sample SAMEA2581900, study PRJEB24529) | metagenome | biome: Human gut stool | place: China | collected 2011
AAACAGGGCTTCTTTGATGCCCTTGCCCAGTCCGATGGGGCTGTAATCAAGGCCCGTGGTCAGGATATTGGCCGGGGTCTTGCGGAAGGGGAGGAGCGCATCGGTGACAAAACTTATACCGCGCTCAACAATATTGTCACTCGCATCATACCGGCCTCGCTTAGACAGCGCCTCGGAAAGCGCCGTGGTGTTGCGGTAAGTGGCCTTCTGCGCTTCCTCAATGGCGTAGGCCCGCGCCGCCTCCACGTCTGCGGCTCTGGTCCCCGCGTGGGCCTCTGCCGCCGTCACGCCCTTGGCTTGCAGTGCTTGGGCGAAGCTGTCCACGTAGGCCGCACGGTTAAAGATCACGTCCTCATAGTCAAGGGCGCGGCTGTTCAAGTCTCCGATGCTCTGCACGGCACGGGAGAGAACGTCCTCCCCATTGAACATTTTCCGCTTGCGCTGGATCTCCCACTCAATGCCTGCCGCCGTGGCGTCGGAATACTTCCCGCTGCCCATAGCCGCGCTCTGGTCCGTCTCATACTGCACCTTTGCAAAGGCTTTCAGATCCTTGTCAACATTCACGGCCTTTGTCCGCTGAGAGGGGTCCTTGATGACCGCCCGCTCGATTGCAGTTCCGATGCCGTTCTTGATCTTCCGTGCGCCCAACTGAATGGCATTGCCCATGATGTTGCGGATGTGGGTGGTGGGGTTAGTCAGCATGGAGGTGTACCGCCAGAAATTGGCCTTCTCCATGAAGGTGCTGGGGATCTGGTCTGCAATGGACGTTGTGATGGCGTCCCACGCCGCCGCCCGCTCCGCGTCCGTCTCTGCCATCAGGTAGTTGGTGGCCAGCTCGTCAGAGAGGGTAAAGCCCGTCACCTTGTCGATGTAGTCCACCCGTGCGCCTTCCACGTCTCCGCTGCCGGCGGTGCTCTGCCGGGGCGTCCGGTTCTGCCGTGTCGCCCGGTCATTCATCCGGTCTACCAGCCGCCGCAGCGTCAGCAGACGGCCCTCCGGCGTCAACCGGTTCATCAGGTTCATGGCCTGCACCATCTGTGCGCTGTCGTGAGCCGCGTCCGCAATGGCCGTTGCCAGCTCAAAGGCGGCCTTGTGGTCTCCTTCGGAAATGGCAAGGTTGTAGGCGCTGATAGCCTCGGCGGTGTCCGCCTTGGTGATCCGCTGTCCCAGCTCCGCCTTGGCAATAAAGCTGTTCGCCACCTCGCGCCAGCCGTTCCGCGCGATCTTGGCCTGCGCCTGCTGCACGGCGGTCCGGTCCGTCACCACGTCATAGTCAAACGCGCCGCCTGCAATGGCGTTTTCATACACGGTTACCATTTCCGGGGAGGTCAAGGGGCTATTGAGAATGGTGGAGACCGTTTTCTCCACGTTCCGCCCGGTGTCAGGGTTCACAACGGGGACTTCGGAAGGGGCGCGGCGCTGGTCATTCTGCACCCGCTCCGCACTGTTTGGATTTACCGGGTGGAACTCCTCGCTTTTGGCCTGCATGGCGTCAAAGGGCGTGTTCACCGTCCCGGCCTTGGCGTCACCCGGCGTGTCAAACTCCGCCGCACCCCCGTTCTTGACATTTTCCGCCCCCTGTGCTATGCTATCATTAGCATTGAGGGGACGCGTACCCTCAACAGGAACTGTTCTCATGGCGTTTGCAGCGGGATCTCGACCCGTGTCAGCATTCGTCATTGGGGACAGTTCTATTTCGTTCAGCTTATGAGTGCGGTAGTTGTTCACATCCGGGAATGCCTCAACATCGAAAGAGGCGATATACTGTTTCCCATTGATTTCAACCGGCGCTTCGAAGTAATCAAAGCGAACCGTCTTTTTTGCCTTGGCACCGTGGGGAACATATTCCCCGCTCCCTACATAAGTGCCATTGCGTACAACATCAGGCAGATTATCCAGCAAAGCCAGTTTTTCCGCAGTCAGATTTGTGTCGCTGATAACTTTACCGGGGACACTGTTTGGAATGTCTACCGCATAGGGCTGCCCGCCGAAAGAGGTTCCATCTACCACAACGCCCGTTGCGGGCTTGAAGATGCTCTTGTAGACATTCTTCAGCGTACTCTTAAAACTCTGTCCCGGAAGGGAAAATTCCAGCCCCCGCGCCCCGGCAATACTGTTCTGCGCTCGGGTCAGGGCTTCGCTGCTCACCTGCACCGGTGCTGTGTTTTGCCGCTGGGCCTGGGTAGGCACTTCGCCCTTGTAAGGCTTCTTGATGGTAGTCGCCTGACCCACCCGAATATTCTCCGCCGCTTCCACCCCGGAGGCGGCGTTTTGCGCGGGCTCTGCGCCTACCTGCTCTGTGGGGGCATAACTACCCTCCCGAACATCTGTTTGCACTCCTGCGGCTTCCTGCGGGGTCGTGGGGGTATTGGAGCGCCCACGCACAACATCCACCGCTCCGCCGATGCCGCCCATGGCCGCGCCCACCGCCGCGTCATACAGCGCCTCGCTCAGATCAAACCGGGCAGAGGGGTCATAGGTGGCCCGCTGCAAAAAGGGCTGGGCATAATCTTCCAGAAATTCTTCTCCGCCCTCGGAGATCATGGAGAGGGCCAGCCTCCCGGCGGGACGCTTGGCAAGGTCGCTCATGACCTGAACGGCTGTGTTTTCGCCAAATTTTGCGATCAGTTTACTGGCTGCCTTCTCCGCGAGACCGCGCCCAAACGCCTTCTGAAACAGCTTAGAAACGTTGGAAATTTTCTCTGTTCCAAGGCTCAGCGCACCGCTCCCCAGTCCGTAGGCAAGCTGCTGGTCATAGCTGGCCCCGGACTGTCTGGCCTGTTGGGCTCCGCTTCCGGCAGACCGGGCCGTCATCAGGGCAAGACCGGCCCCGGGGATCACGGCGCTGGCTGCCACGTCCCCCGCCATCTGTACACCCTGAACGCCCAGATCCACGGCGAACTGCCCCACCGGCCCCAGACCTTCCTTGGCCTGTGCCACGTCCGCAGCGGAGCTTTGGGACAGACGGTCGGCCTTCTGATACGCCTTGTCCGCCACTGCCTTGTCGGACTGCTCCACCGCCTTGGTGTAGCCCTCATGGGCCGCGATCCGCCGCTTGGCGCTGGCAAGGTAGCCCTGCACCTGCTTTACGTCCTTCGCGCTCATGGCCCGTCCGTTGGCCCACTTCACATCCCGGAGCATCTTTTCATACCGCTTCACCGCGTCATGGTCGCTTTGCAGGGAATCCCCGGCGTTCTGGTTGGCGATCCGGGTATTCAGCTTCCCGGCCCCCTCTGCCAGCACACCGCCCAGATTTGTATAGGCGGAGCCGACGGACTTCACCGCACCGGAGATCACCTTCCCCACGCGCCCGTTATCAAGGGATGGAATGAGTGTCCCGCTTTGCTTCGTGTCCGCAAGCAAGCGGCTGTTGGTCCCTGTTTGCCTCCCTACATTGTCCATGGGCTGCGGGTAGCGGGTGGTGCTTTGGGTAAGGGTGGCGCTCTGTGCGCCGGTCTGCTGTGTGGTCTTTGCGGCGGCCTTTGCCCCGATTTTCGAGGTGTCGCCAATGACCTTGAAGCCTCCAAGCGTCCGGCTGCTCCCATTGGAAGAAGGCGTGGGGCTTGTCTGCCCCGCGCTTCCTTTTTTGCTGCCTGCTCCGATTTTGGAGGTATCGCCAATTACCTTAAATCCGCTTAGTGTTTTTGCCATACTGGTGCACCTCTCAGTAAGAAATCCCGTACTGTGCCAGCAGGTTCTGGACCTCCTGCTTCTGGCTGGCGGAGAGCTTTCCATAGTTCTTGGTAAGCCAGTTGTATGCCCGGTCCACATTGCCGTTACTCAGATCCGTGTTCAGGCTGGTGGCCGACGCTATGAAAGCGCCCTGCGTCATGCTGCCGGTGCTGCTTCCGCTGCTCCCCTGATACTTCGCCCATGCCTTATCAGCCGTCAGGCCGCCTGCGGCCTTCTTGGAGTTCTTGCCCCACTTGCCGTCCTGAGACACGCCGTAGTATCTCTGGAGCTGCTTCACCTGCTCGTTGGTCAGGGAGCCATTGGAATAGCTGCCCTTCTTGGCCCCGGAGGTGGCGCCGCTGGAGGACCCGCCGGAGGTCAGCTTGCCGGTGCCGTACAGAGAATCGTAGGCCCCCTGCCCGTAATAGTAATCGAAGGCGGAGATCACGTCATCCGTCACGATGCCGTTTTTCAGCGCGGACTGTACCTGACTGGCCGTCAGATTGGGCTTTACCACGGCCGCTGCGCCGGAGCTGCCGGAGCCGGAGCCGCCGGTCTGCCCGCCGTACTTGGCGTACAGGTTCTGCTGCCGGACGTATTCCTCGTACAGGGCGTTTGCCAGCTCCGCGTCTCCCGTGGCCTCTGCCTTGGCAATGGCGTTTCGGTACTCCGTGTCAAGCTGGCTCCGCTGAAGGTCGATGGCCGCCGTCTTTTCCGCCTGCTCCCGGTCGATCTGGGAGAGGTTCTGCTGAAGCACAACATCCTGTGCCAGCGCCGCTTGTCCGGTGGTGCCGGTGTTCAGGCCGTTTGCCACCGCCATCTCCTGAAATCTGCCCCGGCTCAGGGCGTTCTGGTTGGCCGCGCTGTTCCGGGCAATGTCATACACCGGCGCGATCTGTGCACGGCTGGCATCCAGCGTGGCGGTGTTCTGCTCGTAAGCGGATTTCAGCGCCGCCAGCTCCGCCGCTACTTTCTTGGCGTACAGCTCCTTCAAGTAGTCGCTGCCGTCTCCGATGTCAAAGCTCATCCCGGTCTGCGATGTGGAGAGATTACCGGACGGCGTACCGCCTGCGTTGATGTCCGTGACCCGCTGCTGCTGGCTGTATGCCGGGGTTCCGTAGCCGGGTGTACCGGCCGGTGCGCCGCCATTCGCCGCCAGATAGTCCCCGAAGGACTGCACCTTTCCGTTGGCTTGTGCGGAGGGGGAGGTGTCCGTCCCCATGAGATAGCGGTAGTAAGCCAGCTCTGCGCTTTCCTGGCTGCTGTCCAGCCCAAGGCGTTTGCGCAGATCATTCACGGCAGACAGCGCGCCGCTGTCCGTCACATAGCCGTTCTTGTCGATGGTGTAGCCGTACCCGGCACGGATGGCGTTTGCCGCCTGGTTCGCCTGATCGCCGGTGATCTCGCCCCGCTGTAGCCGGTTGCGGATGTCCGTGATCTTGGAGCGGTCCAGTGCGGACAGCATCTCGTTGTCCGTCCACGCGCCGCTTTTGCCGTAACTGCCGTTCCCGGCGTTGATGTCCTGATGGGGGGTGTAGTCCGCCACACCCTTCACGGCCTTGTAGGCGTAGCCGTTATCATCATAGAACACGGTGTAGCCGTTGGAGACCTGATACCGGTTCGCCAGATCCTGACGGCGGCTCATGTCCGCGCCGACCCGGTACGATACGCCGTTCTGCTTGTAGTTCTTTACCTCGGAGTTGCTGGTGGGCGTCCCGTAGATGCCGCCGCCATTGTCATTGCGGGTATAAGAAACCCCGCCGAAGGTGCCCTGCGAGCTGCCGCCGGAACTGTCGCTGTTCCCCCGGTTGCTGGACCCGCCGTAGGTCTGAGAATACGTCTTGTCGGAGCCGATCATGTTGGGCTCTCTGCCGCCGTACTTATCGTTGATCTTGTTCTGGCGCTCCTGTGTCAGCCGGTCCCGCTCGGAGGCCGACAGGTCCGTCCGCTGAAGCTCCTTGGAGTAGTCCTTGTTTTTATCGTAGTAACCTGCCATACATGGCCCTCCTTATCCGTTCCAGTCGGCCTGCGATTTGGGGTGAATTTCCCTTAGAAACACCCAATGCAGGCCACCTGCGCTTTGCGTATTTCTGTATTTTGTACAGCAAGAGTGAATGCTGCCACGGTTAATGCCAGTCTTTCTCTCTGCGTCTCCACACGATAAATAAGATTCTCCTGTTTCAACGCAGACAACAGGAAATCCCCTCGTCTTGCTGAATTTTTCGGCGCGTCCCCCATAATTTTTGTTATATTTTGCAGTACACCATTCAAGGTTGTCTGCGTGGTTGTTCCCCCGGTTTTCGTCAATATGGTTTATTTCTGGGTATTGAAGCGGATTTGGTAAATATGCCATAGCCACAAGCCGATGCACATAATACTTTTTGGGCTTCCCACCGATGCACACGCAAACATTTTTGTAGCCGTGGCCGTTGTCCATTTGCTTCAAAATTTTTTTGCTTTTCAGACTAAAAACTTCTCCGCTTTTGCTCACCGCATAATCACCGTTCAAAATGGTCTTTAACCCGTCCAATCGGCTCTCTCCTCTCTTGTATCAATGTGGGTAAAGCCCTTCTGACTGTATACGCCAACGCCACCCCAGTCCGGCATCAGCTCTCTTGCGTAGGCCGCTACCGCTGCCGGGGTCTGTCCCCGTACCACAATGTCCGCCGCCGTGCCGTAGCAATGCTGGCTGTGGGCCGCGCCGCCCACCTTGGCGTTGTACTGGGGTGTGCGGTAGCCGCTGTTGATGGTCACAGCCGCGCAAAAGTGACTGCGAATGCTTTGCAAAACCATCACCAGCCGGGGCGCTACCAGCACGGCATCGGAGCCGTCCTTGCAGGCAAATTCTTTCACTGTAAAGTTTGTGGACAGCTTCTTGCCGCCGTCCTTCGCCTTGGAATAGGCGTTGATCTCTACCATAGGTTTCTCTCCTTCCGGTTCGTGTGCGTCCCCGCTTTTCTTTTTCCACACCAGGAAGAACGGGATCACCCGCCCATCCCCGGTGAAGCCATTGCCGTCCCTGCCCATGAAGCAGGTAGACCCGCCGCCGTCCATCATAATGGCGTTGTCCCAGCCGGACGCGGCCAGCAGGTCACGGAGCTGTTCCGGTGTCCGCCGGTCACGGCTCACGTAGTAGGCGAACCGTCCACCCTTGGTGCCGATGGCCGTTCGCGGGGCTTTGTACTTCATGTCCGCTCCGCAGTGGATAGGGCTGATCTTCTTGCCGTCGATGATGAGGTGAACGCACTCCATGTAGTTTGCGTCGCTGTTGGGCACGGTTTTCACGCCGAAGTTTGCCGGGGTGTTCCAGCTGATGGCCCACGCCCGGTAATTGGGGGCCTTGTAAACCTTACCGTCTGCCTTTAAATGACAGGCGGGCTGCTGGTTCCGCAGGAAGATGGAGCCATTGCAGATAGCGTCCCCGCCCGCCTCCGCCAGCATCTTCTTCAGGTTGGCCGTGGTGGAGCGGAGACGCCGCCGATTGAAATAGATTTTCAAAAATTGGAGGTCGGAGAGCGGGACTGTGCCCGCTCTCGTCATCATGTCCCGGCCTCCTGCTTGCCCTCGTCACTGGCCTGCCGGATGGCGTCCAGCATATTCTTCACAAAGGCCGGGTAGGGAACGCCCATAATGGCCGTGTTCTCTAAAATACTCAATCCCTCATTGGCGATGAAGAACATACAAACCGCGTCTCTCACAAAGTCGCTGGATGTAGCTTGGTCTAACAGCGCCCCCATCCAGACAAGCGCCAGTTCTACGCACTTCTTCGCAAGACCCTTGAAGCCTGCATCGGAACTCAGCGCCCCGGTGCTGCTCTTCCCGGACTTGTGCCAGATCGCCGCCACCAGCCAGCCCGTGGCGTAATCCAGCACCATAAAGCAGATCAGCACTTTCAGCGCCATATCCAAGCCGCCCAAAGCCTGCGCGATGACAGAGCCGGTTGTTGCCAGCGCCGCCAGAATTAGATTTTTAATATGTACTGCGTTCATAGCTTTTGCCCTCCCTGCACAGTGCTTCAGTGGTTCACCCGCACGGCCTTTACCGGGTTTCCGTTGGCGTTGTAGGTCACCTCATAGCGGCCCTCGGCAACGGTCACGGTCATGGTCTGGCCCGCCAGCTCCGGCTTGTACCGCATGATGTCACGGAGATGCTTCACGTCCTCCGGCTCGGTCTCTGCGGGGATGAAGCCCTCAGCCATTTCCTTCTCAGACCAACCAGCGATACCACCGTCGGGGTTTAAATGGAAGTTGGCACCGGCCTCCTTCAGCTTGGTGTTGATAACCTCGATGCTCTCGCCATTCTTCTTGCCCTCGTTGATGATCTCGGCAAACTTCTTGTCCATAGTGTTTCTCCTTTCAATTTTTACGGCTTACTCAGCCGGTTTCAACTGTTCGGTTGATTATTCAACCGGTTTCAACTGTTCGGTTGATTATTCAACCGCTTTCAACTGTTCGGTTGATTATTCAACCGGTTTCATTTGTATCTGTGGGTCCTGCCGGAGGATTAAACCTCCGGCTTTTTCTCGCCCAAAATTTCCTCCGCCTCGGCCTCGGTGATAACGCCCTTTTTCACGGCGCTGCGCACCATATCCTCCATCCAGAGGCCCTGCGCGTACCATCTTGCGATTTTGTCTCTCATATCAGCCCTCCAAAAGTGTGCCGGTCATCATGGCGGTGTAGGCGCTCTGCGCCTCGATGCGGTCAAGCTGCGTCGGCTCCGGCGTTGGCTCAGGTTCCGGCTCTGGCACGACCCCGGCGGTCATCTTTGTCACCACGTTCCCCCGCACCTCAATGTCCACAAACGGGAACGTCTCCGGCACGGCCATACCCGCCGGGATCTCCGCCCAGCCGGGAGGCGGAGCTGTAATAGCGCTGGAGATCTGGTTGTTGTGTGCGCCGTTGTCCAGCGCCGCGATCTCAATAATCTGCATTTAACCCTCCTTATTCATCCTTGTAAACAAGCAAATAACGGTATGTTGTGCCAGATGCATTAAGCACAAAATACGCTGTGCTATGGGAAACAGACGTCAAAGTAAACTCATTATCTGTTAAAGCAGATACTCGCAAGCCAGCATCTTGCGTTGTCGTATTAACGCTGGAAAAAAAGATGGATGGGAAATAATAGTAGTCCGCAGCGGAAATATCTTCTGGGAGTAATCCAAAAGCATACTCAGGATATTCAGATCTGCCACTTATGGACTTAAAAATCAGGAAAAACTTTGGCTTGCTATTTGTTCTTAACGTCAGCGTAGTTGCGCCTGTCCCCGTATACGTCCCTGTCTCTATGCTTGCCGCCCCCGCAATTTGCTTTAAGGGGATATTGACCATATTCCCAAGCACATCTACAAGCCCCGGCTCGTCCTTAAACGTGGTGTCGGGGGTGTAATAAATTAAGAGTCTGGCAACCGTGGCCTGATTGTGAAAAACAAACACCCCGTTGCCATAAGCCATGCTGCTGGATTGGGCCGCAACACCGTCATTGACAAAGCTCTCAAAATTTAAGCCATCAAGCGCTACATAAGTGCTTGTGCTGTACTTGATGAGTACGCAATTATCGCTATAAGCAATCTGTTGCGTAACAGTTGTACTGTTAAGATAAGTTGGCGATGATGTTTCCCAATTTCGCAGATCATCGCTCTGCATAACCACAAACGCAGAATACACAAAATATTTGCCCTTAAATCTTATAAGCGACGCATCGCTAACTGCGGCCGTTGATGTCTCCGCACTAAAAACCGTGTCAAAACTGTTTGCAGTAAGTCTTACAACAGATACGGTCTTGTTGACTGAGGTCGCAATATAAAATCCGTCAGGGCCATCTATGCCATTGGCTCCGGAATTTAGGTAGGATGTAGCTCCGCCAAGGCTATACGGATTGCTCCACGTTATCAGGTCATCGCTTAAATAGGTTTTGCCTTGCGCCTCGATGACAATAAATTTTTGCAAAAAAACGCTGTAAAAAACGGAATATGCCATGTAAGTGGTTGTAAGCTCGGACACTTTTTCCCACGTCTCTAAATCTGCGGAGGAGTAAAACACTACGCTTGGCGTAGGGCGCGTGGCCATGAGATAATACACGCCATTGACATATAGCAGCTTATGGGCGCCGATATAAGCGCCGCTGACCTCAGGCGGCACCTTAAATTGTGTCCACGTTTTTCCGTCCTGAGATTTTATGCCATAGACCGCGTTGGCCTCAGTTTGGAAAGAAAAAAACATACCGTTTACAAACTGGATAATCTGGTGGACATTTACAGACGTAACACTACCAGTGGCGCTCCCCTTTTGCCAATTCTGTCCCGCGTACACATCTACAACCGGATAGGTGCCCTCCAATATGCTCTTGCTCAGCACGTCCAGCACCTCATCCGGCACGGCGCCGGTGTCCTTGCCAAACTTGGCAGCCGTGGCATCTTTGAGTATTTCATCCTTGGTATATGTGTCAGTTTCCGGCAGCTGGCTTGCTGGCACCTTGCCGTCCGCGCCCAGCGATGCAGCGCCGATGGCCGCAGGGGTAATGGGATCCGCCCCATCCTTCCCGTGCTGGCTGGCGTGTGTGGCCGCCGCCTTGTCGCTCAGCGCCTCTCGGATGTCCGGGTGGGCGGCGCCGCTCTCGTTATGCGCCGTTACATAGCCCTGTGCCTCCACCTTGGTAGCGAAGTCACCGCCCACAACTGCCTGTGCCTTCTCTGCCCAATACTTGGCGTTGTCCGTGTCCTCCCCGGGTCTGGTGCCGGTTCCGCCTACGGCCCAGCTTTGAGCGGTTTTGCTGGCAGTCTCTGCGCCTGCGGCGCTTCCAGCCGCCGCCGCCGCTGCCGCGCTGGCCTGAGACGCGGAGCCGGATGCGAACGCCGCCGACTGGCTGGCGGAACTTGCCGCGCCGGTGGCCGTACCCGCCGCATCCTTGGCGCTCTGCTCACTGCCTGCGGCTTGAGACGCGCTGCCCACCGCCGCGTTGGCCTGTGCGGTTGCCCGGGCTACGATACCGGCGGTCTCGTCGGCTCTGGCCGTCTCCGCCGCCTCTCTCGCGTTTTCGGCGGACACGCGGGAGGCTTCGGCCTCGGACCGGGCTTGCTCTGCCGCTGCCCGTGCCGTTTCCGCAGATACCCGGCCTTCCTCGGCGGTTACACGCCCCTGCTCTGCCGCTACCCGCGCCGCTTCCGCCTGCTTGCGGCTCTCCTCCGTGGCGTCATCCGTCAGCACTGCCGGGATCAGGGTTTCATTGATGTACTTTTTGATAATGTTGCCGGATTCGTCGAACTTGGCTTTTAGCTCCGCACTGGTCAGACCACCCACGTCGTTCGGTTCGTCATCCAGCTTCTGAATGATATTCAGATCGCCGTCCAGCAGCTGGATCTCCAGATTGGAGTTAGCTACCACGTTCAGGTCCGCTGTCAATCGCTTCTCCATTTAAGCACCTACCTCCGTTTTTGGCACTTCGCCTGTCTCGTTGATTTTCCGCTGTAACTGGCCGTATCCGGCCCCGCCCCGAATGGGGACGTTTTCTTCCTGAGCAACAGGCTGTTCGCCCTCTGCCCCCGGCTGACCGCCGCCCATCATGGCAAGCTCCTGCTGCTGGAGGGTCTGGATCAGCGCCTCCTTGTCTGTGATCTGACCGGCAGGCAGCCGCTTCAGATATTCCACTGTGGAGATCTTACCCTGCATCAGAAGGTTGTCCAGCGTCTGCATGGCGGCGATCTCGCTCCAATAGGAAGCCGCGCCTGCGTCCAGCCCGATGGTGAAGGGGATCTCCTTCAGGATGGAGAAGTCAAAGGGGACCACCAATTTGCTGCTGTCATAGGGGTTGGAGATCTCCACATACCGTTCTCCGTAGTATTCGCCCATGAACTCCATGTAGATGCGGCCCAGATCCTCAATGCTCTGCAAAAGGTTCTGCTTCGTCAGCTCCATAGGCGTAGCCGCCGCCCGCTGCAAAGCGATAATGGCGGAGGGGTTATCCGGGCGGGTATCGCCCAGCGCCACGTCCGACGCGCCGAGGAACTTCTGCGTGTAGCTGATGGCAATGTCAATGAACTGGCTGATCTGGGGGGAAATGCTGGCCGGGTCAATGATCTTCGCCACGCCCTCCACGCTTCCGTTTACCGGGATGGCTCCGCCGATCTTGTTCGTCCACTTGGCTACCTTGGTGGAATCGTATACTACCTTCGGATAGGCCAGTGTCATGAGGGAGATCATGGACATGGCGAACAGCTTGTTTACAAAGATCTGGTTTGGGAGCAGGCCGGTAATCATGGCCTGCCCGTGATAGCAGTCCTGCACATAGTCCCAGTTCATCCATGTCAGGGGATACAGCTTGATACCGAGGTCCAGATCGCCCCGGATCTCCGCCTGCCGGGTGCACTCGTAGGCGTGGACGGTGCCGGTCTCGTCATCCTTCCACAGCCGCAGCAGCACCGTCACCTTGTTTCCGCTGCCGCTCATGGAATCCATGTAGTTGTTTCCGCAGTCCTTGTTGTCCGGCTGGATCTCGTCCGGGTCCTTGCCGTACCGCTTGGCCCGCTTCCGGGCCTCGCTCAGCAGCATTCGCCGTTCCAGAATGATGTAGGGCTGGCTCTGCACGTCCCGGTTGTTGGGATTGCCGAACAAAACCTGCGTATTCATCAGGACCTCCGTGCGGATGGCGCCCTTGCTGGCCTGCCCGGTCTCCGCTGTATCGTCCCAGTAGGTATACATACAGCCGTCACCGTCCACGGCGGCATTGCGGGTATACTCCCGGATGCGCCCGCCGATGCTGTTATGCTCGAAGATGGACGCAAACTGATCGTTGAGAATGTCGGCCACCAGCTCCAAGGTCTGCGTGTTCCGCTCCCCGCTGGAGGACATGGCCCGCGCCCACAGTTTCAGATTATCCGTGGAGATATTCGCTACGGAGAACAGCACCACTCGTTTCAGAAAGTTAAATACGGGGGTTGGGAGGCCGTTGCTCTGCACACCCTCCCACTGCTTTCCGATGAAGAAATTCTCGTTGGTCTCCACGCAGTCATAGAGATCAATACCGCTGTTGAAGCTGATCCCCGCGCTGTATTCCTTGCCGACCCGCTCCGGGGTCATCGTCTGTTTGCTCATGGGTTCACCCCTTTATTTCACATTCCCGGTATAGCGGAGCTGCACATCCGTCTCCAGAACCGTTGCGGTAGACGATGCCGATTTGCTCTTGAATACCAGCTTGTAGAAGGTGGCCTTCTTCACCTTCATCTTCACCCGCCGTACCTGCGGCTTTCGGTTGGTGCCGAAAGACCAGTGGGCGAAATCCGCATGGGCAAAGGTGGTCAGGCCGGAGGATACGGTTTTCTCCGGGTAGTCGCTGCGGCGGTTGGTCTCCACCGTCACGTGCACACGGGCGTTGCTCTCCGGCTGGATCGCCACGAAAATAAGCGGGCTGTATTTCAGCACCCAGTCCCGGTCAAAGTCCATGGAGCCGGTGGCCGCGTAGGCGTCAATGTCCTTGCCGTCATCGTTCCGGTACTGCCGGGAAAGATGCACCACGCCGCCGTCGGGCCGGAAGCCGTAGGTCTCCAGCCCTACCTCCACCATGGCCCGGAAGCTCAATCCGGTGTAGAGATACCATGCGTCCGCGCCGTAGTTCAGGATCAGCGCCTTGTCTCCGTACATCCACCAGTATTCCTGTGCCGATTTCCGGTTGAAGGTCCGGGTCTCTGCCATATCAAATCCTTGCAGCGTCACCTCTACCCGGTTGCTGATCCGTTCCGCGTTCCGCTCGTCAAAGGTGATGTTTCCGCCGGTGGATACGCTCCGCCACCGGTACACCGCCTGATCGTCCAGCGTCAGGGGGTTGTTCTCCAGAATGTCCACCTGCCCCGGAGCCTTGTTGCCGAACTGCCGGTTGACAGGGGTCACATAGAACGCCGCCGTGGTAACGTCCGTAGCCGTTACCAGCGTGGAATAGCTCATGGAGTAGGTGGCGTCCTGCTTGAATACCACCAGCCGCGCGTAATGACGCACCATGCCGGTGATGGGCGTGTTGGCCTCGCCCACCTCCGCCTCGTACAGATCCGGGAAGTATTCCGCCGAAGGCTTACCTGTTGCGGAATCAATGCCGGAGTAAATGGTCTTGTTGGTGCCGTCTCCGTAGAGGAACACGCGGCTGTCCGTCTGTCCGTTGTAAAGCTCGGAAAAGCGCATTCCTGTCACCTGCGCCCGTTCTCCGTTGCCGCTGCGGTAGATTAGCTCCAGTGTGTTGGTTCCGGCAGCGGGGGCAGGGGTAATGGTGAAGGTTCGTGCCTTCAGGTCAGAGGTGTAAGTCTGTGCCGTGTCTCCAATCTTCACGGAGATGATCTCATCCACTGTCTTTTCCGGGATGTGGAAAACCGTCTCCTTGCCGTCCGGGGAATATAGCACCTTTCGCTTGCCCGTCAGCCGGTTTACGTTTTCCAGCAGAAACCCGCCGCCCGCAGGCGTGGTGGCGTTCATCACTGTGGGGATATAGCCCTCCACCGCCGCAAAGCTGCTGTCCTCCTTGCCGTCCCAGCTCATGTACTCATGGCCGTTCAGCAGATAGACCTTGTTGGAAAACCCGAAGAACGAGGTCTGGTCCTGTGTGCACTGGCCTACCACCTTGACGGTGAGCACCGCCGGGTCCAGAGAGAAGATCAGCCCGCCGAAGGCGGCAAGGGTCCGCTGCTTGCTGTCTACCACGCCCTCCCACGCCCCGGAGAAAACAGGGCTCTCTGTGGGGGCTGTGTGGCCGCTCTCCGCGCACCATGCGTCCCATGCCGTTTTCAGGTTCAGGACTGTCTTGGTGCCGGGGCGCAGCTGCAAATGCTTCTCCCGCGTCACCCGGAAATTCCGCATCTTGCTCATTTCGCCGTTCTTGATCTTGGTATCCCCGTCAGGGTTTTCGTTCAGGCCCAGAAACTGGCGGATCTTCAACACCTGAATATCGTTGCTGGATGTGATTTGAGCCATCGTCCGGGCCTCCTTTATCCGTAGGATAGATAACCGGCGGTCATTTCCCCGCCCGTCATCACGTCATCGTAGTCCTCGCCCTCGTCAAAATCGTCCACGATCTTCTCCACGGTTTTCTGAGCGCCCAAAACGCGGGTCACGCAGAAATACCGGACAGCGTCGCAGATATGGGTGATCTCGTGGGGCTCCGTGGCGCAGTCCGAAGGGTTTTTCTCGTCATGCTGGATGGAGGGCAGATTGCGGATCAGGCCCACGCAGTTTTCCGTCACCAGCAGTCCGGGCCGGTCCGTGTCGCTCTTCATGGGCTTCAGCAGCTCCTTGACGGCCATCCAGCCCTGAACGCGGTTGTTGCTGGCCTTCAGCAGCCCCAACCCGTACTGCGCGAAGATCTCCGCCATGCTCCGGCCGCTGTCCTTCTGCCGGTTCCACATATCCGGCGGGGCAATGGTGAACTCAATGTGCTCCTCCGGCGGGGTCAGGGCATTTGCCAGCTTTGCCGCCTCGGATACGATCAGGCCGCTTTGCTGTACCTCCCGGTACACATAGGCCCGCCCCTCAAAGTCCACCGCCACCCAAAGGCAGGCGAACATATCAAGGCCGTAGTCGAACGCCCGGTATTTCTTCCACTCCCGGGGCACCCGCACAAAGGGCGCGATCACATGGGTCTCCCGCCGGAACTCCGGGAAGAACGTGCCTGCCATGGCGTTCCAATCGCCGTAGCGCCACGCCCGCCGCACATCCTCCGGCAGCAGGTCCAGCATTTGTTTGTACTCAGGGGACGCCTCCAAAAGCTGGGGGTTATCGTCCACCGTGGCGGGGATGAAGGTGTAATCCTTGGCCTTTTCCCCCTCCCGATACTCCCGGTCCACGAACAGCCGTTTTACCCACAGGTGGCCGATGCCGCCGGGGTTGCAGGTCAGGTACATCCGCCGGGGAAACTTGGTCGCACCGCGCAAACACGCGCCCAGCGTCCGGAACTGTCCCTCTGTAAACTGGGTGGCCTCCTCCATGAAGATCCAGTCAAATTCAAGGCCCTGATATTCCTGATCGTCTCCGGCTCCGTAGTGGCCGAATTTGATGATGCTGCCGTTGCAGAAAAACATCATGCGCATACTGCCGTTGTAGCTGCCCACCTCCGGCGGGATCAGCTTCTGCATAGGCAGAATGATGTTCTGCTCCAATTCCGGGTACTCCTGGCGCACGATCAGGATCTTGATGCCGGGGTAGGTAAGCGCGCCGCCGCCCGCCTTCCGCAGCAGAACGTATGTCTTGCCGCCGCCTCTGGCACCGCCGTAAGCCGTGTACCGGCTCCGGGACTGGCAGAACTGCTTCTGTTTGGGGTTCAGCGTCCCCAAATCCACTTGTACCGTTCCGCCTGCTGTCTGTTTATATCGAGGCATAATCGCTCCTTATATCTGGTGGGCGGGCCGGGTTCATGCACCCGCCCCGTCCATATAGGCGGGAAGGGGCCGCAGCCCCCTCCCATGAGATCACTCGTAATCCTTGGTGCCCTCGATGCCCACGCAGCCGTCCTTGGTGCCTACGGCCCGCAGGGTCTGACCGGCGGTCAGAGTCACAGGGGCGGTGTAGACCTCGGCGGTGGTGGAGTACCGGGGGTTGGTGCCGTCGGTGGTGTACTTGAACACCACACCGGAAGCAGTGGCGATGGTCACGGCATGGCCGCTGATAGACAGGGTGGGGGCGGCCAGAATCGCAGCATTGCCGGACACGGCAACACCGTCACCCTTGGCACCCAGCACAAAGCTGTCATAGTAGGTCACGCCCTGCACCACGGGGCCGGAATAGCCCTGCACCTCGGTCAGGATGTTGTACTTCTGGAGCTTCACAGGGTCCACGGTGCAGCCCTTGTGCTTGATGAAGAAGTACACACCGGCAGGCATATAGCTGGTGGGAATGGGCTTCACGCGGCAGCCGTCGAACTCACCCACAACGCCCTTCGCCAGAGCCTCCTTGCCCAGAGCATCCACGCCGATGTAATCGGGCATCTGCTTGAGCAGCTTGTAGTACTCGGTGGCGATGTAGAGGGTGCGGCCCTCCAGAGGCACCAGCGCGTCGGTCATCTTCGCGTTCAGGTCGATGATGAGACCGCCGATGGTGGCCTTGGTGGGGGCGGTAGCCTCCTTCACGGCGATGTTCGCGCCCATGACCCACTTCTTGATGCGGTGCTTGTCCATGCCGGGGATGGTCACCTCGTCCAGCTGACGGCGCAAAGCGCTGCCCGCGGACTTCTGGATGGCCTGATCGGTCTGGTCCAGCGCGTCGATGGTGAAGGAGAAGGCGGGCTGCATCTCGCAGGTCATCTCCTGAAGGGTGTCACCCACGTCATGGACCTCGCCAAAGCGGTTGGAGCCGCTGCGGGTGTACTGGGTCTCAGGCACGGTGTTCACGCTGCCGATGCGAATGGTGCGGCTGTTTGGATTCAGCCAGGAATAGCTGTTGCCGCAGTCATCGGCGGTGATGGAGGCTTTCTTGAAGCGCTCCGCGATTTTGGTTGCGTACTTGATTGCATAGTTGATAGCCATAGGTAAAAACCTCTCTTTCGTCCGGTTTCCCCATAGGCAAAGTGCCGTTACATGGCACTGTCAAAGGCATCTCCGAAATCGTCCCGCGTCTTGGAGCTGTCCCCGGCGCTTCTCATGCTGCCGGTGGAGCGCTCCGCGTTCCGCTGGTTCTGCTGTACGGAGGCGGTCTCCCGCTTGGCGTCTGCTATTTCTTGCTCTAATCGTCCATTGTTGAAACGTGCATAAGCTGCCACCAAAGAGGAACCGTTCCGCACATCCGCCCACACTTGAGGCGGAATGCTGTTGGGGTCCTTTGCTGCCTCGGGGAATGTCTGTTGAAATTCCTGAATGTCCGCCTGTCGGCGGCTTGCCGCCTCGGCCTCGGCCCTCTGGGCCTGCGCCATGGCGTCCTGCTGGGCCTGCCGCTCCGCTTCTGCGGCGGCCACAACGGCCTCCCGGTCCTCAAGCTCCACGGAGCGCCGTGCGTCCGCTTCACTTAAGCCCTCGGCCTGCTTAGCCTGCGCCCGGAGCATGGAAATGTATTCCTTGGTGTTCAACCCCTGCTGGTTTGCGAAGCGGTTGACCATCTCCATCACAGGCTTAAACTCGTCATACTGGCTGCGAACGCGGTCATAGTCCATGCCCTTTTGGGCCAGTGCCACCATTTCCGCTTCGTTGGCCTGCCGCACCTCGCCCATGTGCCGCAGCTCCCATGTCTGGGGCCGTGCGTCCACGGTCTCCGTCTCGGTCTGCTGCGTCTGGGCTGCCTGTTCCGCATCTGCGGGGGGCTCGGTGCCCTCATACGGCGTCTCTGCGCTCTCACTGGGGCCCTCGGCAGGCGTTTCCTCGCCAGTCTCCATCGGCTCTGCGGTTTCCTCCGGCTGGTCTGCCGTCATCTCCGCGCCGCCGCCCCAGTCCTCCAGAAAAGAGTCCTCGTTTGCAGTCACTTCACCGGCGGTCTGGTTTAAAATTTCGTCCATATTGGCCTCTTCCCCCGGCCTGGTCTGGCCGGTTTTTGTATTTCCAAAGCCTGGTCTGGCTTTGTTGATAAAACAAAAACGAGACCACAAGAAACGGCTTTCGCCGTTCTCATGGCCTCGTTGGGCTCTCGTTTATTCAGTTTGCTTGAGAATTATTCCACAATCTCCCAGTCATCAGCCAGCATATCCGCCTGACTTGCCAACCATCCCATTTGGATGCCGGAAGTTCCGCAGAAAGCAATGGCTTTGTTGCCGATAGCATCGTGTTCTGCGTTGACAATCACGCCCTCCGGGCTCGTATAGCTGATGGCTGATGCCAATTCGATGTGCTGGTTTTTCCCGTTCCAGCCTGCCCGCCTGCATTTCTTTCCCTTCTTCATAGCCTCGATAGCCAAACCGAAGTTCATGCCGTCGATGGGGCGGTACGCTTCCTCGAACACGGCCTTTGGGCTAAAGCTCTCGTAGCCGTCCTGGTAGCGAACCTTGTAACCCTCTTCCACAAGCTTCATGCTTCTGGGAATGGTCTCATTCGCGTCATAGACCTTTCCACCCATGCGAATAGCAGGGGCTGCCTCAATGATTTTCGTGCCGATGTAGGTTTTCATTTTCATTGTCATTCCTCCGTCTGTATATGTGTGATGGGGAAGGGGACGTCTGTATCCAGCTCCCGCCCCTCAAAAATGGTGGGGTAGTGGCTCACCTTGCATCTTCGGCAGTAAAGCGGCGTGTTGTAGATCACGCTGCCCGGTTCGATGTGCTGAAGCGCTTTCCCGCAGATAGGGCAGCGGTAAACCCACGTCCCATCTACCACCATGCCCCAAACTCCCCGTGCTCAATGCCGCCGTACAGGTTTTCCACGTCACCGATCACGCTGGGCAGGCTCTGGCGGCACAGTTCCAACTGTTCCAGAAACGTCTGCCATAGAAAGTTGGCTCTGCTGGGGTCCTCTTCCAGCAGCAGCAGACCTGCCAGACCGTAGGGCAGCGCCCCGGTGCAGATCCGCTCATCTAACGCCACCTCGTCCGCCATATCCGCCACCTTGGGGCAGATAGGCCGCTTGCCGCCCGCCGCCTCCAAAGCGTCCCGGTAGTTGTCGCTGTACGGAAATGCCCGGTCTAAAACGCTGTTCAGCAGGGAAACGGTCCGCAGCTTGTACTCCTTGGTGTCCGCCGTGTCCGTGGAACCGGTGGATTCGTTCTGGGAATCCATCAGGTGGATGGCGATGTCAAAAATCTGCTGTACCGTAACCGCCATATCACACCTCCCGCCCCTTCAGGCTGGCTTTCATGGTGTTCAGGTCGTAGGTCATCAGGTTGTCAATTCCCTGTTCCACGCTTTTCTGCCGGTCCGTAGGCTCTTCCGTCTCCGGCTTCTCCGGTTCCGTGGGGGAGGGGGCTTTGATCTCCCGCAGCAGCCGCAAAATCAGCACTGCGCATACGGCAGCGCCTATACTGGCCGCGCCGCAGATCAGGGATAAAACCAAAATCAGGCCGTTCACCTTGCCGCCTCCTCACTTGAAGTCGCTTGCGTCCACGCCGTCCCCGAAGGTCACGTTCACGCTGATGTCTTGACGGGTCTCCTGCTTGTCCTGGTAGCCGCCCAGACGTTTCTGCTTGTTCAGGAAAATGCCTCGCGTCACCATGCCCTTTTCCTGGTAGATGGGGCTGGTGTCGATCTGCTCCTGGATGCGCTGGTACGCAAGCCGCACGTAGTAGCTCATGACGCAGCGGGGATCGTCGATCTCCTCATTGCCCGCCTCAAAGGCTTCCACCTGTGCCTCGACCACATCGGCCTCCCGGCCATCGTTGTAGTCGTAATACCCCTGAAGCCGCTGAACCGTCCATCGCATCGCATTGGCAAGACCCGCCTCGCTGTATGCCTGTTCCAGCCGGTCCTGCACGTCAAAGTATTCCTCGGACTGCTTCAGGAACGCCTTGATCCTCTCAATCGTCTGCTTCTTGTGGGCCGCGGCGGCCTTCTTGTTCATATCGTCCATGTGTGCCTTGCTGTGGTTCGATGCTGTTTTGGCCATGCTCCCGGCCCCCTCTCACAAAAAATTCTGGTGGTTTCGGCAGGGATCGAACCTGCGACATATCGGCTCACGAAGTCCGCTGCTCTTCCGACTGAGCTACGAAACCATGCTCCGGTGGGCTGGTCGGACCCACCGGGCAACAGGAAAGGAAAGTGAAAACTGGCGTCTGACATAGGAGGCAGGTGGAAACCTCTTCCGCCAACTTCATTCAAGCATATTTCATCAAGCGAATACAATAGGTTTCAGTTATTTTCGTAATGTTCTACATAAAATCCCCCGCCCCCTTTTTCCGCCACCCCCCCAGAGGGCACACCAACACTGCCCCAGACACTGCCACGCCGGTTCTCGGAAAGGGGAGAGGGGATGTGTGTATATAGCCCTATACCACGAGGAAGAGACACCCCCCCTCTTTTTCCGCTACCCCCTAACCCCCTACCATCCCGGCTCTACCTCTGGCCCCCTGACCCCCAGCCGGTGAAGCCCCGGCCCTGTCTCATGGCATCAGCCTCCCAGCCGGAGCCGTAACCGGAATAGACCCGACCGGGAGAGAAACTGCACAGAAACGACACAGCAGCAGCCGAAGCCCAGCAGCCGCAACGAAAATATTTAACGACCCCTTAAATCTCACCGGAAAAGAGAATTGCCCCCGCCGAATTGCCCCCCATCAGCCGCCGCCATCCACCAGCCCACCACCAGCCCACCGCCCCATTCACGGTCTACCTTGCAATAGCTTCGAATACCTCGCAAATACTCCGCTTTGCTCTCGTTTTCTCATGGTTTCTCGTGTTTCCTCGTTCTCTCGCGTTTTTTATTCGCCGCGTCTCCCTCTTTCGCTACTCTCCCAGTAGAAGCAAGTATATATATCTATACCCAGAGAATATATATATCTCTTTGGGGGGTGTGCTAAGTATTAGACGCTAATACTAAGCATCTAACGCTTATTAGACGCTTGTAACACTCTCACTCTCTTATTCTCCCCCCTATAGTCCCCCCCTCCTTCTCCCTCTCTCCCTCTGCCGCTGCTGCTGCCGCCGCCCCGCCCCACACAAAGAGAAAAGCGCCGGGGGTGTTATCCCTCGACGCTCTCGCTCTCGTTACAGCTTGTCCCGGATGGCCTCAATAATCCAAGCGTTGACGCTCTGGCCTGCCGCTGCTGCTGCCGCTCTGATCTGGGCCTTAGTTGGCGGCTCTGTCTTACTCGTCATTACCACGATGCGCTCTTGATTTTCTTTCTGCCATATATTCCGCCGATCTGGCTTTCTTTCCTCCATTATTTCACCGCCTTCCTCGTGCTACATTATACAAAATCGCCGCAAATCATGTCCATGACAAAATTGCACAAAAAGTCATGGCAATGATTGTTAATTTTGCCTGCTTGACAGCGTCATGGAAATGACGTATGATTAGGCCATCAAAAGCGATCACGACAACGCCACAGGCCGACAGGCCGGAAAGGACAACACCATGAAATACATGATTATCTATTGCAAGACTAACCCCGCCATCAGCTACCGCAGCACCATTGATGCAGCGCAGGCCCTCGCACAACAGCTCAAGCAGCGCGGTTACACCGTCGAGATCTGGGAGCAGGATGACAAAGGTTCTCGCCCCACCCGCTAACCCACCAACCGCAATCACGAAAAAAATTTTTAGGAGGATCACACAATGACTACTTACTTCATCAACTGCAAGAACCTCGACGAACTGAAGAAGGCTTACAAAGCCGCCGCCATGAAGAACCACCCAGACATGGGCGGAGACACCGCCACCATGCAGGCCATCAACGCCGAGTATTCCGCCCGGTTTGAAGTCCTGAAGCGCAGCCAGAACGAGCAGGCCGCCGAGGACACCACCGGACGGACCCACGCCACCACCGAGAGCGCCGGCGACTTCATCGCCATCATCGCGGCTCTGCTGAAGCTGGACGGCCTCGAAATCGAGTTATGCGGCCGCTGGCTCTGGATCGGCGGCAACACCAAGGAGCACAAGGAAGCCCTGAAGGCTGCCGGGTGCCGCTGGTCCTCCACTAAGAAGCTATGGAGTTGGCATTTCGCCGAGGAAGACCAGCGCTGGCACAAGGGCACCAAGACCATGGCCGAGATCCGCAGCAAGTACGGCAGCACCACCTTTACCCGCTCCGCTGCCACCTCCGACGCGCTCCCGGCTTGACCGGGGCGCGCCACCACCAGAAAGGAGAATGAACTATGACCGCTATTGAAATCATCGGCACCGGCAAGCGCACCCGCTACGCCCTGAAAGACTTCACCGCTTCCGGATCCGTTCCCCTTCTTCCCGGCGTTGCCTTCCGCACGGAGGACGCCGCCCGCCGCGCCGCCGCCGAAATGGGCCTGACCGTTTCCGCCGTCGGTGACCTCTGGGAATGCCTCCACGCTATCCACTAACACCACCACTCCGCCCCGGAGGTAACGAGGGCAGAAGGGACCCATATATGAGCTATCTTGACCTATTCCAGCGCTACGGCAGGCCCAGCAGCGAGGCTGAAATCCGGCTGACCGCCTATCTGCTCCGGCCCGACACCCTGACCGCTGACCGCATCAAAGCCAACGATGACAGCGCCGCCCGTGTCATTGCCCGGTGTAACGAGCTGATCGACCAACTGACCGAGTACCGCGCAGCCCTGGCGGAGCGATACGCCGCCCTTGCGACTGCCGCCTACCGTGACCGGCTGGAGCTGACCCGTGACCCCGGTTACAGGGGCAAGCCGGTGATCTACTTTGTGCGGATCGTCCGCACCTACGAGGACGGCACCACGGAGCGCGTTTTGGACGAGAAATATTTCGGTACGGAGCGCCGGAAGGCCTTCGCCCGGTTCGCGGAACTCAAGCACCAGCGCCCCGGCATTGAGACCATGCAGGACACCGACAAGCGCAGTTGGGAGCGTTGACAATCAATGCGGCCCATGTTACCATCAATTTACAGACCGGCCCCCGCCGGAGAAAGGACTGATCGCCATGGCAAACTACTATATCCGAGACGCGGCCCACGCCGCCGCAATTCTGGGCGAGTACCGCCGCTGCGGTAACTGCGGCAACTGCGGGCTAACCACCCCGGAGGGCTGGCGCTGCTCCCACATGGCGGAGCAGGCCGAAAAATACTTGAGAAATCACAGAGAGGAGGCCCGGAACAATGGCTAATCTGATGGACAGCTACAAGGCCCAATATGGCGCCGCTGCGAGTGGCTACCTGTATATGCTGGGCGGAAACACTGCCGACATCGTGGCGGAGGTGGAGCGCAAGCATGCAGAGCCGGAGGCGGACACCCTTGCATTTCCGACCCCACTAATGTCCACCACCCCGGAACAGGACGCACACAACGCCATCATGCGCGAGATCCAGCGCTTGTATTTTCTCCCGATCTCCCGCGCGTCCGCGCTGGCCGTGTGTAACGTGCTAAGCGAGTTGGGCGAGCTGATCCCCTTTCCCAGTCTGCCGGATTTCCGTTTCAACGCGTGGACGTTCAAGGATGCATGGAATGATGTCCACCCAGATGAGGCACAGATCATCGTTAACGGTGCCGCCATGTTGAGCATATGACAGCCGAAAAAAATCAGCGGCCCGGAGCCATCCGAGCCGCTGATTTTTTATGCCATTTTCTCTGCGCTTCACAGAACATTCACAGTATAGCTGCCAATCCCTTGCCATTCCTCAAAAAGTGTTATAAAAGTATTAAATTTTCACAATTTTCTCTAAATTCCACTCGTTGACACTTTGTACCATCAAAGCCTTTATTTTCAACGTCTTCGGCTTCTTTAGGCTTTGCCCGATAGTGTCACATGATGTTGCATAAATCATGCCCCGACCTTCATAGTACATACACAGTACACAGTGGGAAAATGGGGATATACATACACAGTACACAGTGGCCCTCAATCCGTTGCGCCTCAACGGGTCCCACCACTTTCTCATGGGACCTTTACCGGTGGCCCGCCGGATCGCCATTTCCCTCGGCTTCACAGCTTTTCGCCGTTTCGTAATCGCCCGGAGATGTCAAGTCAAAATTGCAGTGGCTCATATCTCCGTAAATGTGAATCAAAACCTTGTTGTAAAACCGTTCATCTCGTGCAGCTGCGGTTCTTGGTGACTTGTTATTTGCCTGCGTCAGCATATCGGCCCAGCGGCAATTCTCCGGGCAATAGTCTCCGTCGACGTCGATCCGGTCAAGTGTGTATTGGCCGCGCGGCGCTGCCTCGTCATATCCTGCCGCAAAAGCCCATTTCCGAAACGCTGTGAAACTATCCATCCACTCCCGGCAAACAGAAATCCCCCGCCCACCGTAACTCTGATAGCCTGTGCAAGTGGGATTGGTGCACCGGCTTTTCATGGAGTGCCACACCCAGTAAAGCCGTGTCCGGCTGTAAGGGTCTTTCTTCCTAACCCTACACCGCCCGCAGGACTTCACGCGGCCCGTCCGGAGGTCTGTACCTCGCTTTTCGCAGGTTCGCCCGCAGTCGCATTTGCACTGCCAGAAGGCCCGCCCCGAAGCATCGGCCCCAATGAACCGCTCTACCATAAGTTTGCCGAACCGCTGACCAGTAATATCACAGCGCATTGGTGTCCACCCCCTCAAAATACGCCGTCAGCTTCTCTGCTGCCGTCTGCTTTCGGTCCTGCCGCAGATGGGTGTAAACCGCTTCCACCACTTCCGGCGTATCGCCCAGCAGCCCAGCCGCCTGTCTGGGGTCCAGCCCCGCCTCATAACAGATCGTTGCGAAGCTGTGCCGGAAGCAGTGCGGCGTGATGGGGAACGTCTCCAACGTCTCGCCGTTTTCGCCCTGCTGGATCTGATTTAGACCAATGCCCCGGCAGTAGTGCCGCCACTCCCGCGTGATCTCATGGGGCCGCATATAGCCCCCATCATCACCGGGGAACAGAAGCCCGATCCGATTTTTCGGCAGCGCCGCCGCCAGAGGGGGCAGCAAAGGAATATCCCGCAGACCGTTCTCCGACTTCAGGTGATTTTCCAACACCGGCTTGCCGGTTGCGTAGCTGACTTTTTTGTTGACGTGGATCACACCGGCGCGGCGGTCAATGTCCTTGTAGGTCAGCGCCAGCGCCTCACCCCGGCGGCATCCGGTGTACAACAGCAGATACCCGAACAGCCACCAACGGGCCGCCTTTGTCAGCCCCGCCGCTTTCACGGCCTCCTCCTGTTCCTCCGTCAGTGCTTCCCGCTTTTTGCAGGGAAGGCCCCGGCTCCGCTTGACCTCCGCCGCCGGACTGATCCTGATGTCTCCCTTGATGACGGCATGGGCGAAGATCATCCGGCGGACCGCCCGCTCAATGCCGACACTGTTGGCGCTGCGGCCTTGGGCCTCAAATCGCTTGATGTAGTTCTTCACGTCCACCGGCTCGATCTCCGCCGCCCGCCCCGGAAACGCTTCTTTCAGCCGCTTCACGGCGTAGCTGTATACCCGCCGGGATGATTCGGAGATCTCGCTCTCGTGTTCTCGCTCCCACTCGTCCGCGATCACCGGGAAATTCCGGCCCTTCTCCGCCTCCATCTGGTACTCTAAGATTTTGCGGTCGATCTCTCGATCTGTCTTGCCGCGAAAGGCCACCCGCTTGCCGTTGATGGTGCGGATTGCCTCGTGCAGCCCGTCCTTTCGGACGCCATATTTGCTTTTCTTTGCCATTTTTGCCTTTCCTCCTGTTGCATACCCAGGGGGATCGTGCTATACTGTGAGTGATCCTCCTTTGGGCTTTGTCGTGATTGCTGATTGGTGGTATCGTTTGCCGTCTGAGTGTTCCAGCGCTCAGACGGCTTTTTATTTTCTTTCGACAAAATGTCCTCAAATCCATTCCGCCGCTGTGCTATTCTATCCTCAGGCCCCTCCCCTTTCCCCGGTCCCGCTTCGGCGGGCCGGGGTTTCAAACAGAAAGGAGCATCCCATGACAGACCTCGAAATCCTGTTGGCATTGCGATCCCTGTCCCCGGAAAAGCAGGCGCTTGTTATTCAAGCCCTGCAAGAGCTTCTATTATCGCAACGATCCGCGCCCGATTCTCCGGAGAAAGATTGTGGATCATCGTGAGCAGTCTTTTATCTTCTGCGTTCAGCTCGCCCTCATTCGTGGGGGCGGGCTGTTTTTCGCTCATAAGATCCGAAAGCTGGCAGCCAAACAGATCTACGATTGCGGCCAGATAGTTCGATCTGGGAATATTCTTCCCGGCGCACCAATCTGACACCTGCGCTTTCGACACGTTCAATTTTAATACGAGATCGCTTTGTTTCAGGTTCTCCTGTGCCATCAATTTATTTAGATTCCGCGCAAAGACTGCACAGATTTCTTCTTGCCCCATTGGTTTCACCCCCTTTGTTGTTAAATCCATTGTAAGTCATCTTAAATCGAATTGCAAGAACTATTTTTCGTTTTAGCCTAACTTTTTGCTTGACATCCCTTTTCGCCGGTGGTATTATAATGTTAGATTAAATCGAACGAAAGGAGTTCACGCTATGAGCTTTCAAGTTACCCTCCGCGCCGCCCGCGTAAACCGTGGAATGAAGCAGACAGACGCCGCAAGATCCATTGGGGTCAGCAGCCGCACGATTTATAATTGGGAGACCGGCAAGCGATTTCCCCCGGCGGACAAGCTGCTTTCCCTCTGCGATCTTTACGGCGTCCCCATGGACAATATTTTTATACCCAGAAAGTAAGATTTAATCGAACCACGGAAACTTTATCTCAACCATGTTTGTAATGTGAAGAAGAAGTAACAGCAATGTTGTGGCGTACACGAGAGCAAATGATAATTTCCCTCCATAGTGCACTTCTTCTTCATACGGCGGGTAGTAATGCCTTTGGTGAAATTTTTCGTCTTTCCTATGAATAAAAGAATAAACACCTAACGCAAATAAAAATACCCACGCAGACGGGATTATAGAGAAAAACGCCCAGGCGATACCGTAAAGGACGATGTTTGCAATTAACGGAAGTTGTTCGCCTGTAGTGCCGCTACGAAGCCAATGAAATCCAAATGGGCCGGCTGGCCGGCTTTCCAGCAATACCCACCCCACAATGGAAAACCAAAACATCCCCGTTGCAATCGCAATAATTCGTTTATTTCTTTCCGATGGTTCCATTTCAATCCCTCCTGAGGTGTTATTTATGCAAAATTCTCAAAATGATCTCGGCAATGCCGGAAAAGTGCTCCGCAAGGACGCCAAGGATGAACGTTATAAGCGGTACAAGCACCTGTGCTATCGCAATCTTCTTCTGAAATCGGCGCTCACGTTCCTCTTCGGCTTTCTTCTCGGCCACTTCCTCGGCCTGCTGCTGTTTCCGTGAAGCATCCGCCAACGCTTTGGCGTATTCTTCAAATTCCCTCTGCACCGCATATCCCCCCCTTACCCCCAAACATACACCAATTCACACCAACTTGCAATCAGCAATCACGACAATACCCAAAAAGGAGGACCCTTATGGAACATCCCGCATATCGAGACAATCTGGAACAAATCCTCGCCTTTACCGGCGGGCGACAGCTTCTGAACCTATCTGACATTCGGAAATTCACCGGCATGAAAGATCTGCGCACCATTCAGCGTCATTTCCCTTTGCAGAAGGGCGGCTACATCTCCGCCGCCACCTTCGCCCGGCAACTCTGTGGAGGTAAAAAATGAGCAGCTACAACAGCATCACCCGCAGCCGTCAGGCCCCGGAAACACCCCACCGCCCGTCACTGGGCACACGGGGAACATGGCCGTTTCAAATTGAGGATGACCATCCCCGCCTGAAAACCGGCACCATCACTTACATCAACATCCCGCACCGCTGGTTTCTGGTCACCTTTGAGAACGGCCTGCGCCAGTGCTACCACTTTGAGGAGGTTTGACTATGGATACCACAACATTCGTTTTCGTTCTGATCGGCGCGGCCACCGCCGCCGCGTGGCCTTTCAAAATTGTAGACATGATCGAGAGGAGGCCCCGCCATGAAAAGAGATAGCCGCACGCGGGAGGAGCGCCGCCGGGACCGGGCCGACTTCTCCGCCCGGATCTCCTTCGGCTGCTTCCTCGGCTTTCTGCTCATGGTGCTGGCCCACATGCTGGGCGTGGTCTGATGCGCAGGCGCCACGGCCGGATGGCAGAATTACCGCCCTGCCCCCGGTGCCATATGTATGGCGGGAAACGGATGGTAGCCCCCGGCAAAGAGGATCTGTTTTTCGTCCTCTGCGATTCCTGCGGCTACCGCACGAAAAAATATACGGACATCGCCCATGCGGTCCGTGTCTGGAGGGAGACCCAACTATGACCAGAAAAACCTATCCCATTTGTGCCCACTGCGACCATCCGATGAACCCCGCCGCAGAGGATGACTGCGACCGGATGTTCCAGCTTCCGAACGGCGAGCTGTACTGCCCACTTTGCTTTAAAGATTACCTGCTGAACGAACTCGATACCAATATGGACCTGTTTGCCGATGCGCTTGGCATCCCGGTCCTGTATACGGAGGGGCCCAATGCTGACATTTGACGAGGCCACCCACACCTACACCCTTGACGGCATCCAGCTTCCCAGCGTAACCGAAGTCACCCGCTTCTGCGCCTATGATTACAAGTCCGACCGTCCGTGGCTGGCGGAGGCTGCCGCCCGCCGGGGAACCGCTGTACACGAAGCCTGCGCCCTCATCGACTACGGCGAGGAACCGGAGGAGACCCCGGAGATTGCTGGATATTTGAAAGCATACCGCCGGTTTCTCAAGGACTGGAAACCGGAATGGAAACTGATTGAATGTCCCATAGCGGACTGGAATATGAAAATGGCCGGAACCATGGACCGCTTTGGCATCATCCATAATGCCCCCGCAATTCTGGACATTAAGACCGGCCAGCTCCATGACGCCGCCCTCTCCGCCCAACTCACCGCCTACAAGATGATTTTCTCGTGGGACCCGCGCTGCGGTTACGGGAAAATTCAATCGCTCTATGCCTTGAAACTCTCTAAGGATGGCACTTATGAGCTTCGCCATGTAGAACCAAATTCAAATTTGGTAAACGCCTGCCGCACCCTCCATAAAGCCACAGAAAGGAAGAACCGCACATGAACGAACTGACCCTTTACAACTACGATGCCGCCCCGCTGGCGGTTGCCCCCATCCCCCGCACCGGGAACTATTCCATTGCCGTCTGCGGCGGCGCTCCCGCCACCCTCCGCCGGGGCGTGGACTTCGGCATGATCCGAAAGAAGAATGGCGAGGCCATGAGCAAGACCCCCACCCTCTTTAAGTCCGGCGCGGAAAAGGTAGCCGTGGCATACGGTCTCTGCCAACGCTACACCATCGAGAGCCGCATTGAGGACACGGAACACGGCTTTTTTTATTTCCTTGTCCGCTGCGACCTTGTGAAGATCGTCAACGGCACGGAATATGTCATTACCTCGGCTTACGGCTCCGGCAACACCAGAGAGGGCCGCACCGGCAGCCAGTCCCCCTATGATGGGGCCAACAGTGCCGTCAAAATGGCCCAGAAGCGGGCGCTGGTGTCTGCCGCCCTGTCCCTTGGCTGTATGTCGGACAGCTTCACGCAGGACATTGAGAGCGACACCGAGGACGGCGAGGTTTATTTCAAGAGCAAGGACCCGGAGGCCCCCATTACCGCCAATCAGATCAAGTTCTTCTATAAAGTCTGCTCTAACCACGGTCTCGCCAAGGGCGAGGCCAAGGCACTTCTGAAGGACCACGGCTATGACAGCGCCAGCAAGGTCCTCAGCAAGGACTTTGACGCCCTGCTGGACGCGCTGGAACCGAAGGAGAATGCCTGATGTTTATCAACGGCTTACCGGACTGCAACCGGGAGGGCGTCCCGCAGAAAACCGGCCTGATCTGTGGCCGCTGCGCCAAGGACGCCCAGATCTTTACCTCCAAAAAAGGTACCGTCATCGGTTCCGTCTCCGTCCCGGCCTATAACAAGCCTGACGGCACCACCGTCTGGATGACCGTCAAGGGCTACGGCTCCATGGGCCGCGTAGTCGCCAGCGCCTCCAAGGGCGATCCAATCATCGCTGTGGGCCGCGTAGAACCCCATGACTACGAGGGCAAGACCTATATCAACTTCATCGCGGATTGGGCCTCTGTGGGTGCTCAGCGCATCGACGTCCGTACCGCCGCCGCCCCGCCCATGAACAGCAGCGGAGGATTTGAAGAAATTCAGGATGACGGGGAGCTTCCCTTTTAACAACGTTTCCGTGTGTGTCTAAAGAGTGATGACGGGCGGATGCAAGCAAGCCGCAGCACGATCACCGACGCCCGCGGCAGCCGCAGAGAAAAGAAGAACGTCCCCCCACACCCCCCTAAGAAGAAAAGATTATATATATTTATCTCTCTTAGCTGCTGCTGCAGCAGCTAAAAGAAGCTATTAAGAAGCTATTAGGGACTTCTACGGAAGTCTTACAGGAGAAGAACATGGAGAAACAGGATACCCGGCGCTTGTTCAGCCTGATCGAAACAATCTACCCCAACGCGAAGCAGCAGTCCCGCACCGCCGCAGACTTAGAGGCATGGACACTGGTTTTGGCCCCATGGGACTACGAGGACGTGAAACAGGCGGTCATTGTCCGGGCACGGGAAAACCGGTTTTACCCGGATGTGTATGAGCTGGCGGCCCTCTTGCCAAAGCCGGAGAAGCCAAAGGCGAAGGAGACCCCCATGCCGGAGCCGTCCGACGCCTATCTGGAAAAATTCTACGCCAAGGCAGGCGAACAGCACGAGCGCTGGCACGAGGCCGGTATCCCTACCCCCTCCGAAGCGAAGAAGCAGGGGATGACCTATGCCGAATGGTGCGCTCTGGCAGATATGCGAGGTGTTTAATGGCTGCTTCGTTTACGCTGGAGAGCTGTTACCGCACCGCCCCGGACCAGCTCTGCTGGGACTGTGCCAACGCCTGCGGCGGCTGTGAGTGGTCCCGCAGCTTCCGGCCCGTTCCCGGATGGTCTGCTTCCCCCTCCCGCCGCATTCAGAATTACGGTGAGACCGGCTTCAAGGTCATTGATACCTACCGTATCACCGCCTGCCCGAAGTTCATCAAGGAGGCCACGCTATGACCCGGATTGTCATCGACATCCACGAAGATTTAGACGTATTTGTGACGAAAGAGACCGCTGCCATGCTGCTGGAGCCGCTGGGCCGCGTCCGCGTGGTCAGCGTCATTATTGACGGAAAGGAAGAAAAGCGATGAAGGTTACATTCACAGTCCCCGGTATTCCGGTGGGCAAGGGCCGTCCACGGTTTACGAAGGACGGCCACGCGCATACCCCGCAAAAGACCCGGGACTATGAGGACAAGGTAGTCCAGTGCTGGCAGTGCCAGAGCGGAAAAGGCTTTGCGGACGGCATCCCGCTCAGGGCCACCGTCACGGCGTTCTTCACGGTGCCGAAAAGCGTGTCGAAGAAAAAGGCCGCTGCGATGGACGGTACGCCCCACACCAAGCGCCCTGACGCTGACAACGTGGCGAAGGCCATTCTGGACGCGTTGAACGGCCACGCCTACAACGATGACAGCGCCGTATCGTCTCTGACGGTGCGGAAGTACCAGACGACTGGTGCCTCCCGCGTGGAGGTCACCATTGAGGAGGAAAAATGATGGATGCTGTGGAGTTTTTGAAAACATTGCACAGAATGTGTGATCGTCACTGCACAAATTGCGAGTTTGGCAAACGCCTTTGCGGCTTTGTGACCTCCTGCACAGTCTGGATAGAGACCCACCCGGAGGAGGCCGTTGCTATTTCGAAACAGTGGGCAAAGGAGCACCCCGCCAAAACCCGCCAGAGCGAGTTCTTGAAGCTGTTTCCGGAGGCGAATGTTGACCAGGCGGAATGTCTATACATCAATCCCTGTCACATTTTCGGGAAAAAGGTGCCAGAGTGCGCAGGGCACACATGCTCGGAGTGCCGAAGGGCGTTCTGGCTTGCGGAAGCGGAGGACGTATGAAACTATTGATCGGCGGAAGTCCCTGCACACATTGGAGCATCGCTCAGACGAAGAACCGCGAGACAGAGGCCAGCGGCATCGGCTGGGAACTGTTCTTAAATTACCGTATTGCACGGGATAAATACCAGCCGGATTTTTTCCTGTACGAAAACAATAAAAGTATGTCGCCCGCTATCCGGGCGCAGATCACGGCGGAGTTAGGCGTGGAGCCTGTCCTGATTAACAGCGCCCTGGTGAGCGCACAAAACCGCCAGCGCCTGTATTGGGTGGGCAGACGAAACCCGGACGGCACATACAGCCAAGTGGCAGTGGAGCAGCCGGTGGACCGTGGGATCCTCCTGCGCGACATTCTGGAAAGTGGTGTCTGCTGGAAAGAAAAAGGGTATGCTCTGCTGTCCACAACCGGCGGAACCACGGCGGACAACATGGTTTCCAGACACCAGCGGAATGGTGCGGTGGAACCTGTTGCCATTAAGCCGCTGACTGAAAAAGAAATGGATTATATGGTGCGCGAAACCAAGGACGGGCGGAACCATTTTGATTTCGATTATTTCCACGACGCAACGCAGGAAAAAAGTGCCTGCGTGACGGCGAACACCCACAAGGGCGTCCCGTATAACGTTCTGGTGGAGCCGGTGAGGATCGGAACCATTGAGAACGACGCAAAGAACCAGACTTTTGACAGCCAGCAATACCGTGTTTACAGCCCGGACGCAAAAAGCGTAACCCTGTGCGGACAGGGTGGCGGCGTAGGGGCAAAAACCGGGCTTTATGCCGTGCCCGTTATCCCGGACGGAAAAGGGCGGTTTGTAATTAAGGCGGCAGGCGGAAAAGAAATCCCAGTTTACGAGGTTCACGGCGGGCGGATTACCATCAAAGGAAAGACATACCCCATTAAACTGGCAGACGGATTTTACATCATTCGCAAGCTGACCGTGACGGAATGTAAACACCTCCAGACCGTGCCGGAGGAGTATGTTTTCCCGGTTAGCAACAGCCAAGCCTACAAGATGCTGGGCAACGGCTGGACGGTGGATGTGATCGCGCATATCATGAGCCACTTTACCGGGCTGACGGAGGAACCGGTGGAAGTGCTTTCCATGTACGACGGCATGAGCTGCGGCCATATCGCGCTGGACAAGCTGGGCGCGGCGATCACCGCCTACTATGCAACCGAAATCGACAAGTACGCCATCCAAACCACACAGCACAATTACCCGGAGACGGTGCAGTTGGGGGATGCGTTTCAGGTGCGGGACGATGATTGGAGATTGGGGGATGAATTATGAGAGATACAAACCTCGTGAATGCGCTGCGTGAGCACGCGGAATGGGCGGAGGGGAACCAGTGGGAAACGCCGATCACACTGGTCGACGATCTGGCGGGAGCCGCTGACTTGATCGAAGCGCGGGCGAAAGAGATTGACGCGCTGCGGAACGAACTGTGCCTGAAATGCGGAAATTACACGCTGGCCCATGAGGGGGCCTGTAACGGATGCCGGTGGAGGAGGAAATGTGATGGGAAATGTTAATTGCCTGCGTTGCCGCTTTAGGCATGAGGATAACGGGAACTGTACTGCGGTCGGCGGGTTCTGCACGGCGGTCCAGGCGGCGCACTGCCCGCTGCTGCGTCAGTATTTAGACACGGGCATGACGCCAGAAGCGTTTCAATCTTTTGTTGTGTTTTTTCAGGATTTAATTGGAAACCAAAAAGCCAGTGAGGCACTGGACAGGTTCCGCCAGTTGGTAAAAGCCGACAGAGACGGGCGGCTGGTGGTACCGCCGTGCAAGGCGGGAGATACGTTGTATGAGGTTACAAGTCGAAAAACCATAAGCGAATACCGAGTAAAGGCAATTCGCGTGGAATTGTTTTGTACATTCATTGAATGGGATATTGTAGCCGGGTTTGTTGATAAATCCATTTTCGGCGTACCGGTTGATGAAATCGGCAAGACTGTGTTTCTCACCCGCGAAGAGGCGGGGAAAGCATTGGAGGAGATGAAGGATGGCAACGGTTAAGTGTGCGTTTGGCAAGAGAGGGCGTCCGTCCCACGAATGGAACGACGGCAAGAAAGACCGTATCTACTGCCTCGGATGGGTTGACCCCATGACGGATGCCCATTTGCCGGAGTGCGTAGTTTGCCCTGATTTCGTGGACAAGGCACAGGATGACTTAGAAGCGTTTTATGGGAGGGCTGACCATGGCTGAATACATTAAACGGGAAACTGCCGTAAGAGCGGTGATGGCGGCGAAATGGGTGGACGGTTCCGACGGTGCCATGGCAATGGAGATTGTTGCCTCGCCAGCAGCCGCCGACGTGGCCCCAATCGAAGCACTGGAACGCCTGCGGGACGAGATGTGCGCGCAGGACCTAATCACCATGGAGGGGCTGAGAAAGCTGAACACATTGATTTGGAAATACACAACGGTGCATGACGGAGGTGCTGACAATGGCTGAATATAAAATCTGCTTTAGAGTGGCTGGGGCGTTTGGCGCTCAAATCAGCTTTGAGGCAAAACCCGGCGTATCCTATGAGGACGCTGCGGCGGCCCTTGACAAAGACAAACTGGCGGAGCTGATGTGCCTTTCTGTCTTGGGCTATTCCGCAAAGGACATCGAGATTATCACGCCGAAACAGTACGAGGCGGAATTTGGAGGGGATGAAGATGGCTGAATACATTAAGCGGGAGGCGGCGATTGCTTATATCCGTGAGCAATCGGAAGAATGTCAAAAAGCGTTTGAAGATCTTGGCGGAGAGAGCGGAATCTATGCAGACGCCTATAACGATTTGGCAGAGAATTTCTACGGCATTCCTGCTGCTAAGGTAGTATCACTTCATGACATTTACAGAGTTATTGCAGGACATAGTTATTATCATGGCGACCGTATCCTTGCGGCATTGACCTGTATTGCAGAAGGAAAAAAAGTGAACCCTGTGCGTCCTTCCGACGTGGCCCCGGTGGTGCATGCACAGTGGATTGAAGATGGGAGCGGAATTATTATCTGCCCAGAGTGCAAACGGGGATATAATCTGATCGCTAAATATACCCACTATTGCCCTAACTGCGGTGCGAAAATGGACGGAGGTGCTGGCAATGGCTGAATACATTAAACGGGAAACGGCGGTGAAAGCTGCGAATGAGTGGGTAAGCGAGGCGTGCATGGCGCCCGTGATGCGGGTAAGCCGGTTGCTTGATAAATTGCAAAAAGTGCCCGCTGCCGACGTGGCCCCGGTGGTGCGGTGCGAGGACTGTGTACACTGGGATGATGACCCCGATACTTATGGGGCAGATGACGGCCCGAAAGGCAAATGTATGAAATCATTTGAAACGATGTGCGCAGATGGCTTTTGCAGCATCGGCGAGCGAAAACCCAGTGCGGATGGCTGATCGCCAGCCGCCCCACGCAACAAAAGGAGGTAAGCTATGGAGGATCGGGACAGAAAACTTCTGAAAGCCTATGCGGAGAACAACATGAGCATGAAAAAGACCGGCGGCGCGGTTTACCTGCACTACAACTCCATCCGCTACCGCTTTCGGCTCATTCAGCGGGAAACCGGGCTGGACCCCCGGAATTTTTACGATCTGGAAAAGCTGTTAGCCATGATAGATGCGCAGGGGTCCTGAACCCCTGCATCGGTAGATCAAAGGGGAGGGGCACTTCATAAAGGAGGCCCATTATGAAATACCGATACACCGTCCAGCAGCTCAAGAAAATGGAGCAGTGCCGCTATCTCACCGACCGGGAGCGGCGCGTGTTCAATCTGGTTTGCCGCCGCGGCTGGGCGATCGAGGATGCGGCAGCAGAGCTGTACTTGTCCAGATCCTCCGTTACCTCCTGTCTGCGTTCCATCCGTGATAAAGCGGGCATATCCCGCCCAAACAAAAAACATCCATAAGCCATGACAAGCGGTGTCCTGTGGTACGGTAACCATAGAACACCGCTTGTTTTTCGCGCGGAAACAGGAGGTGTATTTTTAGAGAAGGAGGAATCTCTCTATGGCTGAATTTGCAAGCAAGGGCGTCGCAGGCACTGCTCTCGGCACCGGCATTGCCGGTCTGTCTCTGGGCGTCCTGAACTCTCTGGGCGGTCTTGGCGGGATGCTGCTGGGCAATCGCGTCATCCCCTTTGCCGCTGGTATGGCGGCGGAGGCCGGATGCAGCGAGAACCACACGGTCAACCGCTACGAGCTGTCCATGGTGCAGGAGAACGCCAAGCTCCGCAGCGACATTGCCCTGCGGGATGCCAACACCTACCAGGACCAGAAGATGTTGGAGATGTACAAGTACATCGACGGCAAGCTGGGCGAGGTGCATGGTGCGCTGGCTTCTCAGGCGGTCAATAATCAGGCCACCAAGGACAGCTTCCAGCTGTTGCAGGAGCGTATGGACTGCTGCAAGAACGAGCTGTGCGGGGCCATTTCCCGGGAGCGGGACGAGCGGAAGTGCGCTGACAATACCATTGTCACCTACACTAACGCCACCTTTTACCCCAAAATGGTCGCGGACATCACCACCGGCACCGGCACCACGCCCCAGTCCACCTATAACCCCCTCCCCGTTTCCACCTGTGACTGCAACTGCGGCCGCTAAGAGACGAAGAGGGAAAAAGAGAGGGGCATAGCGCCCCTCTCTCCCGTCATTGGAGGAATCTATGGTAACATTAGAACAGATCAAGCAGGGCGCTGCCCGCTATGTAGATGAGGAATTTACCGGCAAGCTCACCGGCTGGCAGAAATGGGCCGTCGGTGCCGGGGCTGCTATGGCCCTTGGCAATCTGGACGCCAGCCTTTCCGCCCTCCGGGAGCATCCCGCCGTGAAGGCCCTCGGTGTCTTTGACGAGGCGGGGAACGTCGATCTGGACAAGATCTACGCCTGCCTGAAAACCGAAGCCGCCAAAGGCCCCGTCACTACCAATATCCCCCTGATTGGGAACGTCACGCTGAATGAAACGGATGTGGACAAGCTCTACACCCTCATCAAGCAGAGTTAGGAGGATTTTATGCACGAGATCAGATACTTTGCCGAAGGCATCCGGGAAGAGCTGGACGATGCCGAGAAGTACGCCCGGGAGGCTGTCAAGCACGCCGAGGACCCGGAGGACGCCAGCACTTACGCCGACCTCAGCCGTCAGGAGCTGGGTCATGCCAATCGGCTCTATGAGATGGCCGCCCGCCACATCGAAAAGGCGAAGGACGCCGGTCACCATCCCACGGAAGCCGAGCAGGCCGTCTGGGACTGGGTGCGTGAGCGGATGCTGGACCGCGCCGCCCATGTGAAAACGCTCCTGTCCATGATGTAGAAACCAAACAAAACACCCCCGCCAGACGGCGAGGGTGTTTTCTTACTTATAGGGGTTCTTGGCGTTGGTGGTGCAGATAATGTCCCACAGATCCGCCCGGTGCTCCTGACCGGCAAGGGCGGCGCTGGCCTCCGCCTTGCTGACCCTGCCGTTTCCGTCCGCGTCGGCGCTGTCCTTCATGGAGAAATACTCCTTGGGGGAAAGTCCGGCATCATGCGCCTGCTTTACCTTCTCATAGGCTTTCCCGCTCATTTTCTCGCTGCCGTACTTTTGGTACAGGGCCAGAAATTCCCCGGTGGACACGCCGATGTCCCGCTTGGACGTTTTTGCATTCTCAATCCACTTGTCGCTGGGCTCATACTTGGGGTCCACCTGCTGACGGGCCGTCTCACGCGCATATTTATACACGTTCTGGATGTAGTCAGACTTTTCGCTGTCGCTCATGGACTTGTATGCGGGCAGCTTCACTGCCGCCTCCACCAGCTCCTTTCGAGTCTGGCCCATGGTCTTGGCGTACCGGGTGTATTCCTCGCCGGTCAGGGTCCGGGTCTCACCCTTCACCGTATAGGACTTCTCCGCCGCCGCAGGATAAACGGCGCTGTCTCCGGTGGCCTTTGCCAGCCGCCGGATCTCCTGCGTGGCGGGGCTGTTGTCCTGCGCTTTCAGGAAGCCGGGGGAGAAGAAAGACTGGAACACCCGCTCCGGTGCGGAGCCGTTGGAGACCTCGTTGCCCCACATATCCACCATGGGCTGAAGCTGATTCCGTGCGCCGGGGACCTTCTTCGCCGCCCCCTGCAAGAAATAGTTCACGTCAGAGGCTACCTGCCCCGTGCCCTTTTCCACATAGCTTTTGCGCACCGTATCATCAAATACGGACGCAACCTTGCTTCCGATGGTGGGGATATACTGTCCGGCGTAGCTGCCGGCCGCCTTGCTGATAAGATATGCTCCCGGATCATCCGCATAACTCCAATAGGAGATCAGATCATTCAGGGCGGATAGCATGGAGGTTTCCCAAATAACACTGCCGATATTCTTAGTGGCATCTACAAGAGAAACAAATGTCCCGCCGCCCTTCTGGACGGATTTCATAGTAGCAGCGCCCGCGAACAGGGGCATTGCCGCTGGGAGCGCCCAGTCCAATGTATAGGACCTGTCCCCGATCTGGATGGCATAATCCTGCCCCCCCATGGACTTCTCAAAGGCTTCCTCCTTGTCATCGTCACCGGCCCGGACGTGGAGCAGCCCCTCCGCCGCCAGATAAGCGCCCAGCGCAAAAATGCCGGTTCCCGTGAGACCGGATGCAATGGAATCCACGGCGTCCGCCGCCGTGCATTTCCCGGATTTCACATCAAACAGGGCGTCTTTTATGCCCTTGCCCAG
>OGNO01000350.1_pt1 | contig 37495 bp, 32 predicted proteins | sample 1573491 | NCBI WGS metagenome assembly OGNO01 (sample SAMEA2581900, study PRJEB24529) | metagenome | biome: Human gut stool | place: China | collected 2011
ATATAACACAAGGGAAACAATAAGGGAAAGCTCACCTGCGACAAATCCAGTGTTTATGCCTTGTATCCGGTCACCGCCACAAGCCACGCTGCTTTCTCGCCAGATAATATGCGTCACTCTCCATTGCCATTACTTTTTCAAGTGGCACACTCTTAAAGACCTTCATCTTCATTTTATATTTAATCCAGAAGAAGGAATAGATTGCAAGGATCAGAAAGACTACTGCTGTTACAAGCCAGATCTGGTTTCTCTCTGTCGGGTCAGACGATATATTCAATACCATATATACAGTTCCAATGATTCCAATGATCGGGAAAAGCTTTCCACATGGCACTTTAAAGGAACGTGGCGCTTTGGGCAGTCTTTTGCGAAGAATCAGCACGTCGATATGTGCCAATATGTATGAAATCATCCAAAAGACGGATCCTACTAAGATCAAAAAGGAAATCGCATCTGATGAACCATTACTCAGAAGTGCAAAGAGAAAAATAAATGCACTGACAAAAATCACGCCAAACCACGGAACATTCTTTTTATTCTTTTTGGCAAAGATCTGTGGCATCATATTCATCTTAGCCATACCCTGGCTGATACGTGCAAGTCCGTTTACTGTTGAGTTTTGTGTACTGACAACTGCAAGTGCCGCTACAAAGGTCATCCAGACTTTTCCACCGGTTCCCAGCAGATTGTAACCATATAGCAAATGCGGTGCTGCTGAGTTAGCAAGCTCATCCCATGCTGTATAATTATGAAAGCCCAATACCATGATCGACTGAACCAGACAGATAAGTCCTAAGCCGATCATCATGCCAAGCGGCACATTTCTTTTGGCATTCTTAACATCCTTTGATACCGGAATGACATATTCTGCACCAATAAAAAGCCAGAATGCAACTGCTGCCATCGAAACGACATCTTTAAAATCACTTGCCATCGAAAGAGGCTGATGTACCATGTGTCCTGTTCCAAGTCCCAACATTCCGATTGCTCCCATAACAACCATGGAACCAACGAGCAGAAAAGCAACCAGATTTTGGATTTTCGCAAACATATCCACTCCATACAAATTGGCGATCATGACTATAACAGTCATGACAAATGTATAGGCAATGCTTGGAATCGGTAATGGAATTGTTTCTGCCATCGCATAAGAAAAGATGGAAGCCTCAACACCGGATGAAAGAATGTTGCACAAAAGATAGCCGCCTACCATAGAGATCAATGTCGGGAAAGGTCCCATACTTGCTAATGTATACTGTGCAAGCCCTCCGGTCGTATTCGGCATCAATGCATTCAACTCAGAAAGAGAAGCTACCGTTGTCATATTCAAAAGACAGGCAAAGATCATTGCACCGATGAAAACAACACCAATTGTTCCGGCACCCTGCCCTAAAGAAACAAGACAGCTTGTTGCAATGACAAGTCCGACCGAGATCGATACAACACTTCCTAAACCTAATTTTTTATCATTTTTTGACATAGAAATCCCCCTGTCCTTTCCTCATTTTGAGATTTTTTCTTTCGCTTTTTCCCAATTCACTTGATGCTGTCTTTTCCCTGTCCCCAAAAAGCATAATCATGCATTTTCTGATTGTTTTGCTTGACTCTCTCTTATACTATAGTGCATCAACACCTTCATCGCCGGTACGGATGCGTACCACATTAGTAATGTCATAGACAAAGATCTTACCGTCACCGATATGTCCGGTATACATTTCCTGCTTTACTAACTCTATGATCTCATCGACTTTTTCTGTCTCGACTACGATGTTGATCTGCTGTTTTGGCAAAAGTTCCATCTCTTCATTGGTTTCAATTTCAAATTCGTAGGTTCCTTTTTCAACACCACAGCCTAATACCTGCATCACAGTCATTCCGCGGACACCAATTTTACTTAATGCCGATTTGAGATCTGAAAACTTTGACATGCCAATAATAATTTCAATCTTTGATAAATTCATATATGTTTCCTCCATACTGCTTTTCCTGCCTATCTTTCTTAAGCTATCCGTCATTTCTTTTCCCGCTTTTCAATGCTTTCATCAAGCCTCCTTCTTTTGCTCTAATGTCAGAAGCTCTTTACGATATCCATCCGGTGTCATCCCTGAAAACTTCTTAAAATCCTTCATCATATGCGACTGATCATAATAGCCGCAATCTGCTGCCAGCGCTTCCATCTGTGCCTGATCGGCATTTTCACCGATGGAATGCAGCATTCTTTGAAAACGGATAAACTTTCCGAATACTTTCGGAGAAATGCCATGTACTGTCTCAAAACACCGACGGATATAACAAGCAGAATATCCACTCTGCTTCGCAAGTTCAGCGATCGAAATATTTCCTGCTGTCTCATACATTTTTCTTCGAATAAACTTCTCAATCTCAGCAGAACTATTTTCTCTTGGCAGCTGCTGTGCTTTAACGCGAATATAATAATCTGAAAAAATAGCTGCCTGCTTTTGAAAATCCTTCTCTAAGGCAATCTTTTCAGCAAGGTTGCCGGCAAGATCCTGATTCTCTACACAAACATCTGCATCCACTACATCTCCTATCGTCATTCCCTGAGGAAAAAGGGCTTTTCCCGGGAGAAAACGAACTCCAAAATAAGTACAATCTTCTTCCATTTCCCACTCTTTTACCTGCAAAACCGTTCCACCCATGTATGTACTGACACCATGCTCACTGATAGCAAAAAGAAGGTCTGTGCTTCCATCCGGAACTGCATGAAAGCCTTTTCCTTTTCCATCTTTGACGGAATAATGATAAAAATGAGAAATTCCATCCAGATTGGAATCGATTCTTTGATAGCCATCTGTCATAAGTAAAAGACTTGGCTGTACAGGTAAAATTGTGTTTTTCATAAATGCCCTCTTTTCTGAGAGAACAATTGGATCGCTGCTTTTATGCCATGTCCGGTTTGCCCGATCGTGGCATTTTCATATCTTTATGCCATGTCCGGTTTGTCCCATAATGGCAATTCGATACCGATTCCCTGCTCTAAAGCATTTCGATATATCGTACCGCCCCATGCGATATCTTCTACCGGCATTCCACCGACCGAATAGACGATAATCTCATCGTCACTTTCTCTGCCCGGATGTTTTCCGGTAATAATGTCAGCAATGTCAATAATGTCTTCTCGTTTGATTTTTCCTTCATGTTTTAAATCTGTAAATTTTGTACCAATAATTTGTACTTCCTTATAGCTTGGATATGGGTACTCCTCTTCCCATGCTTCATATAATTTGTAATTATCTACGACTAACTTGCAGCGGTTTGCCAGAAACTCATCATCAAAACGTGCTGCCGATGGCATACTGATCAAAGCTCCCTTTTTGATCCATTTCTCATTGATATAAGGGAAAGATGCCTCATCATCACGAACCGTTGTGGTAAAACTGATAATATCACTGTCTTTTACCGCTTCTTCTACCGAATCACACACTTCTATGTTCTTCACCTGCGGATATTCTGCTTTGATAAAATCGATCAACGCATCAATCGATCTGCGTCCGCGGCCTTTGATCTTAACAGTGTCCAGATTCGGGCATACACTCAGAAATGCTGCCAGCGAAGTTTTTCCCATAACGCCCGGTCCGATTACTGATACGGTGGTTGCATCCTTTCTTGCCAGATACTTTGCACCCACTCCCGGAATTCCACCGGTACGATAGGAACTGACAAGGTTTGCTGACATCAAAGCTAAAGGTGCTCCTGTATCTTTGTCATTTAGCATCATCATTAAAATCGACCTTGGAAGTCCTTTTGCTTTGTTATCGACATTAGAACCATACCACTTCATACCAGCCATCTGGTATCTGCCACCAAGATAAGCCGGCATCGCCATAAAACGCCTGTCATCGGCATTCTTTGGCATACCCGGGAACTTAGGATCATCATAAAATGTAACCATACATCCATGGGAGTTGTGGTTCTTGCCACCCATCACATAATCTCCCTTGTTTAATGTGACTAAAAGATCTTCCATCACATCAACACATTCCTTCATGTTCTTTACTCCGGCTTTGATCATATCCGGTTCGCTCAGATATAAAAATTTAATTGCTGTATCCATATTATCGCCCTCCTGTTTCGGATACTATAAGGGCTTAAAAAGCAAAAAAGCGCCAATGGATCTATCCATTGACACCTTCGTCCCTAATAGTATACCATGCTTTTTTTCCATTTTCTACTACTTTTTCTTGTTTTAATAAACTTTTTTCGCTTTTTCTTTTATATTATAAAGTTTTCCAGCTCTATGACGTAACTATTTTCAGATCATTTCCATGCCGGTTCAGATCACAGCTTTAAAGCGGTCATAACGAAACTCTTTCAGATCCAGCGTTGTCTGCTGATCTGTACCAAGTTCGGAAAGTAACTTTCCGACAACCGGTGCAATTCCGAAACCATGTCCGGTAAAGCCACATGCCAGAATCAGTCCCGGTACTTCATCAATCTTACTGATCACCGGAATGCCATCGGCACTGACATCTTCATAGCCTGCCCATGTTCTGACGATCTTTGCATCTGCAAGCTTTGGAATGTATTTCATAATGCCACGGCAGATACATGGTGCCGTAATGCTTGATGTCGGCTGTGTGCCATCATCCTTGTTCATTTCCTCATAACCGGATGCACCTCCGAAAACAAAAGAACCATGATTCGTCTGGTGACCATAGAAGTCGGCATCTGCTGTACCAAGCATCTGGTTAAACATTTTCGGCTCTGCTTCAGTCACCAATGCTTCGATCAATACATTTTGCATCGGTACATCAATTCCGACTGTCGCAGCAATTTTCCTGCTCGCATATCCTGATGCAAGAATAATCTTTCCACCGGTATACACATTTTTCTTTGTCACAACGGTGTTTGCAATTCCCTTGATCTTTTTGATCGCGATGACATCCTCTCCGGTATAGAAACGGACACCTAATGCTCTTGCTGCTTTATAAAAACCTAACGTTGCAGTCAAAGGATTTGCATGACCATCGGTCGGACACCAGCTTGCACCGATCACTTCATCACTCAGATACGGATTGATCCTTTTTACTTCGTTCGCATCAATCATGTTAACATTCAATCCGCAAGCCTGTGCTTTGTCTGTCAGTCCTTGCAGGATCTCCAAATGTTTCTTGGTCTTACCAAGTCGTAAATTACCTTCTTTGTGATATTCCACATCAACACCGAGTTCCTCAGAAAGTGTCGGCCACATATGCTCTACGGCATACATTGCTAACGGAAGTTCTCTCGGATCACGTCCTGACTGACGGACACCACCACCATTTCTGCTTGAACCACCATTTCCAATACTTTTATCCTTCTCTAAAACTATAACAGAAACGTTCTTCTTTGCCAGATAATATGCTGTGGCACAGCCAATAATTCCTCCGCCTATAATGATCACATCTGCTGTATTTCCCATGTTTCTGCCTCCTTTTCTATCTGCTCCTGTTTGCTTTCCCAAGCTTTGTCTGCTGCCTTCATTGAAACATTTACTTTTTTTGTCATAATTCTCTGCTTTTTTCTGAGTTTATGTCGTTTTCTGTTTCTATCAATGATCAGTTGTTTTCTCTTGCAAAAACTTCCATTTCGATTGGACGCATTGGTGCTCTGGAAGAAGCCGGTTCTAACACATCCATTGAAACTTTCAACTCATTTGCTACGATCCTTTTGACTAACTTTGCACAAGTCTGTCCCTGACAAAGCCCCATTCCGGTTCTTAAATATCTTCTGATCTCTGTAATAGTAAACATCCCGTCATGTACTGCCTGTCTGATCTGTCCTTTTGTCACTTCTTCACAACGGCACACGATCATATCGTCATCCGGCTGTGGTACAAATTCTCCCAAATCTATCGATCTGTCAAATATATTTTCCATAATGATCCCTCTTTTCTATACAATGATGTGATTTTATACATTTTTCTTCAGGAAATGCTAACAGGCTTCCTGTTCAAATTGTATGTCTATACAAACATTTTCATTTTCCTGTACTGTAGAAAGTAATCAGGCTTCTTTTTTATAAAAACGTGCTTTCATTGCCATATCAGCCGGAACTTTGATCGTCAAAAGATTGGTATGATCGAACGCTTTTGCTGTCTTAACCTGAACCACCTCAGCTTCACAAACCACTTTGCCATCTCTGCCAAGTCCATATCCTTTCTCACCTTCTTTCGGAAGCGGTAAGAACTCATATGGCAATGTCACGGCAGCAAAACCTTCTTCGTAAGTTTCATCCAGAAGAAAGATCGCCTGACCGGAGCAAGAAGCGACACACATTCCACAGCCAATGCAATCGACTGACTCATCCACAGCCGGCAAAGAAGTGATCTTTTCTCCGATCTTAATACAATGTTTTGGACATGCATCCTGACAAGGATTACAAGGAATATTCTGTGTACATTCCATAACCGGATGCACCCCTGCTTTATGTGTCACGCCCGGAAAACGTTCCATCTCATCATTGGCAATAAATCCTTTTTCCAACAGATTCATTGATACCGGAATACCTTCTTCTGTCTTTTCGACCAGTTTTCCTCTGTTCTTTGGAGCAAACATTCCCTGACGAAGTCCGTCCAATGCCTTTTTATTTTCTTCACATTTTGTAAGCTGCTCTTCTTTATCAATAAAGCCAAGATATTGTGCTGCTGTAATTCCTGCAATTCGACCACCGATCATTGCGGAGCTTGCTTCTTCAATACCGGACACATCACCGGCAACAAAGATTCCCGGAATGCTCGTTGCGCCAAACTCGTCACAGATCGGCACCTGTCCGCCACGCTTTGGATTGTCTTCCATCTTGCACCCTGCCATTTTTAAAAGCTGTGACATCGGTGAAAGTCCGACTGCCAGACAGATCGTATCGACATCAAAATGTTTTTCGCTTCCTTCTACAAACTGAAAATTCTTATCGACCTGTGCGATCGTTACACCGGTTACGCAATCTGTTCCTTCTGCTTTGACAATCGTATGGGACAGATAAAACGGAACACCGCATCTGGCTATTTTCGCTGCATGTACACCATAACCACCTACTCTTGGAGCTGCATCGACAAGACCGACTACTTCACATCCTGCCTGTAAAAGCTGGAAACTTACCACCAGACCTACGTTACCGGAACCTAACATCAAAACCTTTTGTCCCGGTTTGATACCATGCAAATTCATCATGGTCTGTGCAGCTCCCGCACCGATCACACCCGGAAGCGTCCATCCTTCAAAAGTCACCATGTTTTCGGAAGCACCTGTCGCGATCAGAACCGAATCGGCTTTGTAATGTTCCACGCCATCGCCAATCTTTACAACAACTTCTTTGTCCTGATACAAGCCGATCACTGTTGCATTCAAAACAACCGTAACACCTGCTTCGGACGCTTCTTTTAGAAGCTGTTCACCGATCACAAAACCTCTTACTTTTGCTTTATGTTCTTTTGAACCAAAAAATTTATGGATCTGTTTGAAAAGCTGTCCGCCCGGCTTTTCATTTTCATCAAATACTACAACATTCATTCCCCGGTTAGCCGCCTCGATCGCTGCTGACAAACCGGAAGGTCCTGCTCCTACTATGATCAAATCAAATCTTTTCATATGCTACCTCTTTTCTACATGGATTTTGGTTATCCATGTTCTCTGGTCTACTTTTCCTTTCCGACTTTATATTCCCAAAAAAGTTTTTTCTTTAAAACGGTTCTGCTGATACACCGTATTGTGTCTGTACTTTCATTCCCTCTTTTAACGGAGTAACACAGGTTCTGACATTCGGTTTTCCGTCAACGACCATAACACAGTCTGTACATCTGCCAATCGCACAAAAGATACCTCTTGGCTTATGTTCCTTTTTGGTATAACGATGTTTCATCACGCCGGCTGCTTTTAATGCTACCGAAATTGGTTCTCCTTCATATCCTTCCATCTCTTTCCCATCAAAGGTAAAAGTCACTTTCTTTCCTTTCTCTGTCTTTCCTAAGATCGGATGTTCTATGATTCTGTCTGCCATATTGATCTCCTCCTTACGGTCAAAACAAAAGGCACCTGAGATCTTTCGATCACAGGCACCTTTGACTGTTTCATTCATTGGCACTATCATATCGGATTTGTGATTGGTTGTATTGTAAAAAACGATACAACTATCAAAATATAGTTTTATTCTATAAATCAGCATTTTACTATAACCCACAACAGGAGTGCCATCCAAAAAATATTCGGTTCAGCACTCCTATTATATTATATTAAGAGAAAAATATAATTTATCAACACTTTTTCACTTAATTAAATTAAATTTTCTGACACTATACATTTCCAGACATATGCTAAATTCGCCGTTACCTTCTCCCATTGATCATGCTGCCATCATCCACTTGAATATCATTTTCGATACAAGTACGATTTACCTTCTTTCCTGATAACAGCGTAATCATCATCTGAAATAATCATTATCTTTTGGTCATTATTATATGTAATTTCCAATACCGTTGTTTTTCCATTCTTTTGTCCGGGATCTGATGATTTTTCATATGGAACTTCATCCATTTTGTTTAAGTGCAATGCATCGATCACGTTCGAAATCTTTTCAGAATCTGTTATTGTATTATCACCCTGTATAAGCGGATATGAGATTTCTTTGATTCCATAATTTCTATGGGAGTACCCCCAAAAAACAACTGTAAAAACAAAGATCAATACCGTTATCACATATATTTTTTTCTTATGTATCTTTCTTACCAGGAACACCGATAAGGCAAATATACAAAGCAGTATTATGATAAACAAAATATCCTGTAATCGTGTGTAATTCCAAAGTATAAAACCTTTCATCCTGCCACCTCGTTTTTCTAAAACTCTTTGCTCCAAGGATTCTTTGTATCGATCTGCTTTAACTGTATATCAATCTCATTCGAAATAACCGCCCATGTCTGATTTCCGAGTTTCTTGCCGGAATCCGCATAATCTTTGATATGCTCTTTTATCTTTTTTACAACTTTGCTTCGTTGTGAAGCATTCAGCTTTTTATAAGAGTTCTTTTGTAACAAAATCCCAGCTTCAAAATAAAGTTGGCCCTCTTCCTGATTGATCTTATTAAGATCTACTTCTTTCGTTAAATCTCGGCTAAGGTAATGCTCATAACATAATTGCACAATATCTTCCCGCTTTTGCAACTCTTTCATTGCATCAAAGCTTTCCGACACAGACTGTATTGCTAAGGATAGTGAATCATATACTCCTAACGTATAAAGTGTAGGATATTTTTCGACCGCATCAAATAACTGTTCTGTCGTCATTGCCTGATAAAGCTCTTTTGGAATCTGCTCTTTTGCAACCATTTCATGAAAGTTCAATTTATCCTGATCCGCTTTCTGATATGCCCCATAGTAGAATTCCCCTTTGTCATTAAACCAGTCAGGATATTTCTTCGCTAAACTTTTGTGTTCCTGCGAAAAACTCTTCATAACTTCTTCTTTGCCATTTACCTGCTTATAAATGAATGTAAAACCGCCAGCCACCAATAACAGTGCGCACATAACAATAATGTATTTCTTTACATTTTTCATGATAATTTCTCCTTCTTTCCCTGGCATTTTGATAAAAATCGTTTTTTTAACCATCTGCCAATCTAACATTCTGTCTAGTTTGAACGATCTACCAAAGCTTTTTTCGTTCTGCATTTCCAATTACTGTCTACTTTGAATGATCCGTCGAAGCATTCCCATTCTGTGTCTCTAAATATTGATTGATCATGATACTTTTCTTATAAAATTGACGCATCTTTTTCCAATACTCCGATTCCGTCATATCACTTCCTTCTAACACTGCTTTGAGTTGTGCATAACCTTCGGCATCTTCATGTAATGCCTTCTTAGTCTCTTCGATTTCTTTATCAACTTCTTTTGCACTTACCTTAATTCCTGCTTTTTGTGCTTTTTTCAGTAACTCTTTTCGTCCTTCTTCACTTTTTTTCAATCTGCTTTTGGCTTTATTTTTGTCTTCTCCTGTTGTACGTTCTAGAATTTCCGATACATCATCATAAAGATTCTCATCGTTTACTTTTGCCTTTTTAGAAACCTGATACAACATTTCCTCTTGGGAAGTTCTTTCTTTAACATCTGTATTCTTCTTCGCTTTGATATTCACTTTGCAAAAAATTCCGATTCCCAAAGCCAGAATCACAAGACCTGCTGTTATAACCAATTTTTTCTTCATACGCTTCTCCTTTTTTGCAATGTACTCTCGGTATCTTCTTAAAAAAATTTCGAGAGTACATTATCTTACTTAGTTTCCGTAATAGTGTCTTTTAGTTTTTTGATATATCTTCCTGTTTTTTCACTTTCCCCCTTTTTAACCTACCAGCCAAAAGCATATCTTCCTACTAAACTTCTGGCCGGTATGGATCTATCAATTACATTTTTTCATCTTTGTGTTACTGCTTTACAATCAATTCTTGATTTACTGTTTTCTATTTTCTTTTTGCTTTGAAAGTTTGAATCAGCTTTATGAATTGCCTTTTATTTCTTTGCCACTACTTTGCAATAAATATATGGACTATCTTCATATTTCTGATATAATTTTTTTGGCACATGAATGGTCACTTTCTTCTTGTCAAATGCATCCATCCAACTATTTTCCGAGCCTTTCAGTAAACTTTTACTGTTCATATACACATCACGAAGCTTCGTACAACCCACAAACATCTTTCCTTCTTTTCCACCCCAAGCACCCGATGACCACTTGAGAGGTTTTTGCGTCTTAAAGGAAACAGTTCGCAAATTAGTACAATGATATACTGTATTTTCTTCTAAGCTTGTTACCTCTTTTCCAAATATGATTTTTTTCAATCCCGGAATAAATGCAAACGTTTTACTTTGTATCTGTTTTATTCCTGAAACAGATATCTTTTTTAACTTTCTGCACTCACTAAAAAGATGCGTGTCCAGAATCTTGCATCCACTTAAAGAAACTTCTGTGACGGATGTCTCGGCAAAGGCACTACCGGCTATATTTTTTATACCACTCAACTTTAATTTTTTAATCTTTTGATTATTGGCAAAAGATCGTCCTGCTATTCCTTTGATTTTTTTACCACCTAATGTAATATTTCCCTTTACATAATAACCATTGATCAGTACACCATCGACAATGACCGGTTTATTTTTTTGTTGATATGGCTTGATCCATTTTGTATTTTCAAAAGCATTTCCTTCCATCCTACAATTGCTATCAACCTTTTTTAAAGTAACCTTTTCCAAATTCGTACAATTATAAAAAGCATATGATCCTACATTGTCTAATTGCAAAATGTCAACCGATTTTAAGTTTTTACAATTAGCAAATGATTTGCGTCCTACAGACATATACTCATTATCTGACTGAATCATTTCCAGTCCCGTATTATAAAATGCACCTTCTTTGATATAACATAATCTCTTAGGAAATGTCAGTTTTTTTAATCCGACACAATTCATAAATGCATAACTTCCTATTGAATACATTTTCTCTGAAAATATCACTTCTTCTAAATTGCTACAATTTCTAAAAAGATTATCTTTTAATGCCGGTCTGAACTCTTCAGGCATTCCCTCACCTGCTACAAAAACAACCTTTTTTAAATTAGTACATCCTAGAAATGTTGCTTTGGGCAAATCAACACTATCCGGTACGGTAACAGAGGTAATATCCTTACAGTATTGAAATACATTTGAATTTTTAACTCCAAGCACCCTTATCGAATCAATGTCTTGAGGGATTTTAATTTCACGGTATATCGGAGTTCCATTTACATCATATTTTTGATGAAATTTAGTAATATAGCATCCTTTTCCTTCCAATTGATATACTAATCCCTGATCATCTTCAACAATCTTTCCGTTTTCACTTTTGCTGACTATTACATTTCCTCTTTCAACTTTTTTAGTTTGTATGGCACGTACTTTACACGACAATGTCTTTTTTAACTGTTTTACTCTTTTTTGATCTACATAAAGTGTCACATTTTGGGGATTTTTTAAAGTATTAATAATCTGTTTGGCTATTTTGGCATTCCCCGGAAGTACAATTGTTTTTAACTTTGGGGTATTACAAAAAGCATTTTTTCCAATCTTTAATTTGCTTGGCGTTGTTTGAAATTGAATCGTTTTAAGACTTGTACAACCATTAAACGCATTCTTTCCGATATTTGTACAGTTATCCGGTATACTAACCGAAGTAAGATTTTTGCAGCCTTTGAAAGCCTGAACAGAAATCTTTGTTATTTGTAAAGAAAGTTTAATACTTTTTAGACCGGTGCAGCCTTTGAAAGAACCTGAATTCTTCCAAACACCATTTCCCATCGTGATCTCCCTGATTTCTTTGTGTCCTGCAAATGCATTTCCTATCGACTTCACCGGAATCCCATCAATCTGATCTAAAATTTCTATCTTAGTAAACAATGGTTTCTTATTGACATCATAGGATTGCGTAAATTTTTTAATCGCATAACACTCTGCTTTTGTATTGTCAAGATATTTATAATCAATACCCTGACCATCCGTATAATAATTTTCCTCTGTTTCTGCATCCTTTTCCCAATCATCATGTGCTGAGACCACTGTTTCTGTCCCCAGTACCAACATAGCAGCAAGGGATAAATACACTCCTGCTTTTGTTATTTTCTTCATACGCTTCTCCTTTTTCTTTGCATTACCCTCTTTATTTTCCGTAATAGTATCATTTAGTTTTTTGATATATTTTCCTGCTTTTTCACTCTTCCCCTTTGTAATACCAGCCAAAAGTGTTTCCCTATATGCTTCTGGCTGGTATGGATCTATCAATCACATTTTTTCATCTTTGTGTTACTGCTTTACAATCAATTCTTGATTTACTGTTTTCTATTTTCTTTTTGCTTTGAAAGTTTGAATCAGCTTTATGAATTGCCTTTTATTTCTTTGCCACTACTTTGCAATAAATATATGGACTATCTTCATATTTCTGATATAGTTTTTTGGGCACATGAATGGTTACTTTCTTCTTATCAAATGCATCCATCCAGCTATCTTCTGAACCTTTCAGCAAACTTTTACTATTCATATACACGTCACGAAGCTTAGTACAACCAACGAACATATTTCCTTCTGTTCCGCCCATAGTATCATATGACCAATCAATCGGTTTTTGCGTCTTAAAAGAAACCGTTCGCAAATTAGGACAATGATGAACTGCACTTGCTTCTATTTTTTCTACATCTTTTCCCAATGTCAGTTTTTGCAGACCTGTAACTAAAGCAAGTGAATACATTGGAATTGTTTTTATTTTTTCTATGGAAATCTTTTTTAATTTCTTACAATCTCCAAAAAGATACATGCCCATTTTTTTGCATCCACTTATCGATGCTTCCGTAGCAGATGAACCAACAAATGCATAATCATCTATTTCGTCAACTCCTTTAACCTTTAGCTTTTTTATCTTATGGTTATCTGCAAATGAATTACCAAGGATTCTCTTGACTTTTTTTCCATCCAGCGTAACATTTCCCTTGACATAATAACCGTTGACCAGCACTCCGTTTAAAATAACCGGCTGATTCTTTCTCTTATATGTTTCGATCCATTTTGTGTTCACAAATGCATTGCTTTCTATCGTGCAATCCTGAATACTAAATCCTTTAATGGTAATCTTTTCCAGATTTGTACAATTATAAAATGCATGAGAACAAATTGCATCCAATACACGAATTGTAACACAACGTAGTTTTTTACAATTAGCAAACGCTTTGGTGTCTATACCGGTAACGGATTTGCTATCCAGTATAACTTCTTCCAGTCCTGTATTGTAGAAAGCATATGCTCCTATGGCATCTACATTTTTAGGAAATGTTATCTTCTTTAAGCAGGTACAGTTCATAAAAGCATAATTTCCCACAAGTTCAAAACATTCTGTCAGTGTAACTTCTTCCAAATTCGTGCAGTCTTTAAAAAGATAATTTCTTAATTTGGCTCTGTAGAACACGGACAAGCCATCAACAGAAAGATAAGTAACCTTCTTTAAATTCGTGCAGCCCATAAATGCCGCTCTTGGCAATTTAATATTTTCCGGCATTGCCACCGATGTGATCTCCGTACAATATTGGAATACATCCTGACTTTTTACTCCAAGCACGTCTATATCATTGATTTTTTCGGGAATAGTGATCTCTGTATGAAGCGGATTAAACTTTTCATCATATTTTTGATCAAATTTCGTAATATAATAATATCCGTTTTTATCCATTTCATAGACAAGCCCCTGATTATCTTCGATCATTTTTCCGTCCAGACTCTTGTTGACAATGACACCTTCTCCTGTCATTTTTTTACTCTGGACCTTACTGTTCTTTACTGACTTTTTGTCTGTCAGTAAACTTCCCTTTGCTGTCTTTTTACTTGCAATCGCACGTACTTTGCAAGGTAATATTTTCTGGAGCTGTGCCACTCTTTTTTGTTCCACATACAACGTGACTTTTTTCGGATTTTTCAGTGACTTCATGGTTGTTTTCGTTATTTTGACATTTCCTGTAATAACGATCTTCTTAACGTTTTTTGTGTTGGCAAACATTTTGTCACCAAGCTTTTTGGGCTGTAAAATTGTAATTTTCTTAGCTTTGCATCCATCCAGACTGTGTGACTGGATGTTCTTTACTTTTGATATCGTAAGATTTTTGACAGAACGGGCATTTGCAAGTGAATTTTGTGCAATACAGCTCACCTTGGAACCTTTAATCGTCATATTTTCTCCGTTTCCATCTGTAGATGCATCCAGCAAAACACCACCCGCTATCATAGGCTTAAAATCAGTTTTGCAGGCTTTCTTCCATGCTGTTCCCTTAAAAGCATTTTTTCCAACTTTGAAACTCGCAGGTGTCTTTGCAAATGTTACTTTTTGTAAACTACTGCATCCTTCAAATGCACTTGTCCCAAGTTCTTTACATGCTTTTGGAATCTGAATGGCTTTCAAACTGCTACAATCTTGAAAAGACCGAGCCGGTATTTCCTTAATAGCGGATGACAGCTTAATTCTTTTTAACCCGGTGCATCCCATAAAAGATCCTGAAAGATCCCAAATATTATTACCCATGGTAATTTCTTCAATCTCTTTTTGTCCTTTAAAACCTTTATCTATGGAAGTTACCGGTGTACCGCCAATTCGATTAGCAATATCAAGCTTTGTAACCATTGCTTTATGATTCTTATCATAAGACTGGGTAAAATCATACACTCCATATGTAATATCACTGCTCGTTCTGTCGGCATAGTACACTATCCCCTGACTATCCGTAATAGTATAATCTTCATCTGCCGTATAGACATCCTCACCCCAGTAGTTTTCATCACTATAAGCTAAAACGGCTGTTCCTGTCCCCAGTACCAACATGGCAGCAAGGGATAAATACACTCCTGCTTTTGTTATTTTTTTCATACGCTTCTCCTTTTTCTTTCTGTGTATACCAGCCAAAAGTATATCTTCCTACTAAACTTCTGGCCGGTATGGATCTATCAATCACATTTTTTCATCTTTGTGTTACTGCTCTGTAAGCAATTCATGATTTACTATTTTCTTTTTTTGCTTTGAAATTTTAAATCAGCTTTATGAATTGCCTTTTATTTCTGTGCCGCTACTTTGCAATTAATAAATGCACTTTTCCGATATTTTTTAACTACTTTTTGTGGTACATGAAGAGTTACTTTTCTACCCAACACATGAACCATGTCTTTTGAAAAAGCGGTGCTTTTCATATAAACATGACGAAGCTTTCTACAACCGGCAAAGGTTAGCGGTTCGATAGGTATGGTTTTCTCCTGCTCAGATTTGCACTCCCAGGTAACCTTTTTGGTTGTGTTAAAACGTACACTTACAAGCTTGTCACAGCCAGAAAAGGCTCTTAATCCGATTACGGAAACATCTTTTCCTAATGTCACTTTTTTTAATCCCCGCATATTTGCAAATGCCATGTAGTTAATTTTCTTCATACCGCTAACTGATAATTTTGTCAGTTTCTTTGTATCTTTGAAAATTTCCTTGTCCATCTTCTTAACATTTTTTATATTGGCACTTTGAAGCGCATTTTCTTCAAAAGCATTTTCTCCAATATGATCGACACCGCTGATTTGAAGCTCTTTTAACTTTTTACCTTTAGCAAAAGAATAGCCGGCAATTAACTTAATATCTTTTCCATTCAAAACAACTTTTCCATCTACATTTGTTCCGCAAAGCAGAACACCATTTGCGATTGCTGGCTGGTTTTTCTCAGTAAAAGCGGTAAGCCATTTTGTACCATTCCATGCATCAGCAGACACATTCAAGCTCTCTGGTACATTGATAATGCTGACTTTTTCCAACGCTTTGCATTGATAAAATGCTTTTGCACAAATTGCTCTTATCTTACTTGCAAAAGAAATTTCTGTAATACTAGTACAATTTTCAAAGCTATGATAACCAACCAGATTTAGTTTTTGTGAAAAATGAATATTTTGTAAAGACACATCATTTCGAAATGCACTGTCTAATATCGCATATAAATTATCCGGGAAATTAATGTCCTTTAAGCCGGTACAATCCATAAAAGCTTTGTTTTGTATGTATGTTATCGTATTTGGCAGAACTACTTTTTCTAACTTGTTGCAGCCACGAAAAGCTTCTTTTGAAATCTCAACAAGCTCTGATCCATTTTCAAAAATAACCGAGGTAATCTCTTTCCGGTCAGCAAAAACTTTATCTGACATACCTGTAATATAGCAGTCGTTAATCTTAGCCGGAATAACAAGATTGACAGTAAGTGCATTTCCATTGGCATCATATTTTTGTTTAAAACCTACTATACTATAAGTACCACCATTATCCTGATATACGATTCCCTGACCATCTTCCACTGCTTTATTTCCTTGGAAAGAAGTATCCTGATAAAAAGCTCCTTTTACAATTTTCTTTTTGCTGATGGCACGCACTTTACATTTTAATTTCTTTTGTAAAGTATTTACTCTGGATGCATTCACATACAAAGTTAGCTTCTTCGGATTCTTTAGATAGCCAATCATCTTAGATGTAATGGAAACTTTTCCTGTTATGGTCGCTTTTTTTAGTCTGGCTAAACCTTCAAAAACATTGTCATCCATGTATTTTGCATTGTAAATAACAAGTTCTTTTGTTTTACATCCCAAAAACATATTATAATGAATGTTATTTACATTTTTGATTGTCACCATATTTACTTTTGTACCTGAAAGGAATGCTCCTGATGCAACACACGAAATCTTCTTTCCATCAATACTCACTTTTTTAATATTATAAGGTACAGAAATCAAAGTCTTTTGTACAATTAATGGACGTTTTTTCTTTTTCGCCTTTTTTTCTAACTTTGTATTTTGAAATGCATTTTTATCAACCGTATAATCTTTGGATCTTTTATAAAAATCCGCTTTTGAAAGGTTTATACAATTCTTAAAACTTTCACGTCCAATAGAATCTTTTGGCAAGCGAATCTTAGAAAGTTTCTTGCAATTATAAAATGCCTGATCTGTGATATAGTTTAAGTTGTAACCTATATTGATATTTTGTAATGCACCACAGTTCATAAAAGCCTGCTGTCCTATGCCTTCTACTTCTTTTGCAACTACTTTTTGAAGTGTATCACATCCTTTGAATGTCCTGTCTCCAATCGTCTGTACATTCTTTAAGTCGACCTCTTTTAATCCTGTACATCCTTCAAAAGTCTGCCTGGTCTCCCGAATATTTTTTCCAATTTGAACAAAAGTAAGTTCTTTATGACCGGCAAAAGCTTTTTCCATTTTTGTAACTTTTCTGAAATAAACCATATCCGGTATTGTAATCTGAGTGATTATTGGTTTTCCTGAAGTATCATACTTTTGTTCAAAATCTGTAACAGAATATTCTTCGGTATTTTCATCCAGCCGATAACATATCCCCTGTTCATCCACATATTTCTCCGGGGCATAGGAATTTACTTTTGCTGTGTAATACGATCCTGCCTTTACCATAGCACCCGGAACACCGAATGCAAGACTGATTCCTATAAGAAATCCTGTTAATAGTTTTGTGTGTTTCTTCATACGCTTCTCCTTTTCTTTGCATTGCCATCCTTATTTTCCGTAATAGTATCTTTTAGTTTTTTGGTATATCTTTCTGATTTTTCTCTTCCCCTTTGAATACCAGCCAAAAGTATTTTCCTTTTCTGTGTTTTTGTTACATATGCAAATTGCTCTATAATTTCCTCCTCTCTTTGGCAAATTTACTTTAGAGTAATTGAACTCATTTTATTTGTTGCAAAAATGATACTTATTTTTACTATACACCATTTTATAGACGTAATTCTACATTTTTGCAAAATTAACAATTTTCTATTGTCATGATCACCTCTTTTAAAAGCTCCGCTTCCCCCTCTCTGGCTTTTCCTAACATATCCAGAAGCTTTTTTCTCGTCTTTCTTTCCGGTGCTTCGACATAGCGAAGCAACAAAAGTTTGATCCCATACAAGGTTTGATCCTGCTTTTTTAATTGTGATATAAGTTCTTCTTTCTTTTCCCCGGACACAACGTACTCTACCAGCTCTGATATGATATGAATATGTGCCCGCAATGCATTGATCGTGCGCAGATCATTGACACCGATCACTTCGTTACTGTTTTCCTTTCGAAAAAGCTTATGCTGCCCCTTCAGCCGGTCTGTTATATAATCATATAAACGAATTCCATAGTATTCTTTATAACTGTTTTGAATAAAATAACTATCGTAACCTGTTTCTAAAAACTGCTCCAGGGCGGTTCGGTTTGGATTTTCTGCTTCTATATATAGGGAAAGATCTGTTACGATCTTTTTCAGATTAAGTTCTGTGTTATATTGCCGGTTCCATGCGAATGCAAAAAACTCAAAATCCCATTCGTTTTTCATCGTGTAATATGCATATTCTACTTCTTTATAAGCATATGCCTGCGTACAAAACTCCATATTCTCATTAAATCCTGCCGTTAAATACGTCTTTTCCTGACTGTCATAACCATAGATCAGCAGATCATGACGAAAATAATGATGATGATATGCCTGTCTGCATGACAGATTTTCTTCATTGACATTGATCACGACATATTTTCCATGATCAATACTCTTTTGAATGGTCTCATGAAAATGCTCCAATGGTCCACGGATGATCAACTGGTCTAAAATATCTCTGTGACAGCTGTACACTCCATCAAATGCAAAGTCTCCGTGACTGTCATAAAAATGCTTCACCAGCATACTCATATAATTATTAAAGACAAACTTCTTTCCCTCTTCATTTTGTAAAATAATTCCTAAAAGATAATGATGATACTGTGCCCCCATATTACCTTCTACAACCTGAAACGCTAAACTTTTCATCTTTTGTAACCCCCCATTCTCCTTTTGATCAATGCTTTGATAAAGCAGTATATTGTACTTTACCTGCTGCATTTTTCGGAATCTGTTGCAATACATCGACCTGTACCTGCGATCTGCCAAGCCGGAACTTCTTTTGCAAATATCCGGTCACTTCTTCCACTCGTTCCTGATCAATATAAACCTGCAAGCAGGTATCATCTCCTGTTATTGCACAATCTACCCCACGAAACTTACTTTTCGTTTTCTGTTCGATCTCATCTAAACTCATTCTTTTTCCACATATCTTGACAAAACGGTTCTTTCTGCCCGTGATATAAAAATAACCATCCTCATCTTGATAACCGATATCTCCGGTTTGCAATCTGCCTTGATTGGTATCTTGCAATTTTAAATCTTCTAAGCAATCGGCATAGCCCAGAGAAACATTTTCCCCATAGAATACAATCTCTCCGGTTTGAAATGGCTTTTCTATTGTGCATCCTGTCTCATCCGTGATCTCCATTCTTGTTCCGGGGATTGGAATCCCGACACTTCCTATTTTTTCTTTTTGATACAATTTCTGATAAGGCACATATGACATTCGAGCCGTTGCCTCAGTCTGCCCATACATAACGTAAAACCTGATCTTATGCTGTATCGCATAGTCAATTATCTTCTCCTGTAAGGCATTGTCCAGATGACCGCCTGCCTGTGTCAGCGTTTTCAAACCGATATCTTCTTTTCTTATAAATGTCTGATCCGTCTCTTGGCTATATTCCGTTCTGCTTTGTGAAATACGTTCTTTTCTTTCAAAAAAACGAAAACGGTCTAATACTTCATATGAATAAGGTACTCCACTAAAAGAGGTAATATTTTTCTCTCTGCAAAAATCCCGGAATGTCTTCTGACAGATCTTATCATCCGTTAAAAATATACTTGCTCCCATTGCAATGTGTGTATGAACAACAGAAAGACCATATGTATAAGACATTGGAAGCGATAAGATGGGACGGTCACTTTGCTTTATTTGCAAATAGGTTATGATTGCTTTGGTATTTGCTTCTATATTCCGATAACTTTGACGAACCAGCTTCATTGCTCCTGTAGATCCCGATGTCGGCAGCAATAATGCAAGCTCTTTGTATAATTCCTTTTTGCTTTCCGGTTCATAGGCTGACAACACATATTCCTGATCCTGTAGCTTGCAAATATAATCAGGCCGGTACGTTTTCAGATATTTCTCCAGATCTTCTCTTGCCATACCTGCATCCAGCAGCAAGACAACATTCTTACTATTTAAAAAAGAAATATAATATGCCAATGCACCAACTGTATTCGAAGCCAGCAAACAAACCAGCTTTCTGCTTCCAATCTTTTGCTCTACTCTTTTCGTAAGCTTCGCAAGATCATCATAAGTAACTGCCATTCCTTTTGCATGTTCAAAAGCAATGTTCTCCCCATATTTCCCCACATCAAATAACATCTTAACCCTCTCTGTCCGTTTTTCTTTTATGCTATATTACTTAGAATTTTGCATTTCTGTTGCTATAGGAGAGGCAGTAGCACTTTGTACTTTCACAGCATCGTATACATTTTTCATTGAAGTAATATCAAAGTATTTTTTGTTAAATAACAATGCATAGATCGTATTTTGCTCTTGTAGCAGAATTACTTTATACTTTGCTTCACTTTCAAGATTTTTTGCTTTATCGCCCAGTTTTGCTGTATATGCAGCAGTGTATAAATCTTTGCTCATATCAAAGGCAATATCTTCTCCATATGGTTCACTTTTCTTTGATACAGATGTGTGCAGATTTTCTAAAAGATCTTTTACAATTTCTTTTTCATCCTTTTTTCCATCTGCATTAAAACGCTTTTTGAGTGTAGAAATATCCCATTTTGCAATGATACCGGCATTGCTCCACTCCTGATTGATCGCTTCCTGATCTAACTTTGGCTTTTTATCAGCGGTAATCAAGAAACCACCCTGCGCAAAATTATCTTCGCATAAATCTTTCTGATAATCACTAACCTGATATTCTTCCGGAACAGCCCTACTGATCGCTTTTTTCAACGTATCGTTAGACGGTTCCACTGCACGAACCGCTGTAGCCGTCATTCTCTGATCTGCTTTTGTCCGGTTTGCGGCATATGTACTGCCTATCATGCAGCTTCCTGCCAATATCACAACTGCTCCTATCGTACAAATCCCTATCTTTGTTTTGTTCATTTTAAACCTACCCCCACCTTTGTAAATATTCCTTTACAATAATTTTATAGTCTCATTTTTACCATACACATTTTATAGATATAATGCAACACTTTGGCAGAATTAACAATTTTTTGGCAGAATTAATACTTTTTATAACAAAAAACGTAACAAAGATCTATGATCTATCTCCCTCCAGATCTCCGTCCGACCCTTGTTTATAATCAGCATTTTTTCATTTATATTCTAGCACACATTTTACTCTAAAAACCAAAATGGGGGACGAATTGACAAAATTGGGGGATGAACGGTAATTTTTCTAAAAATTTTACCATTCATCCCGTGTTTTTGTCAGTTCATCCCGCGTTTTAAGTTACAATTTGAACCCATTTTTAATTTAAAATATAACTACTTTTTACATCATTTATTTTCCTGCTGTGCTAAATATTTCTCTATCAGTAAATTTTTCTCATAAAATTGACGCATACTTTTCCAATATTCTGATTCTGTCATAGCACTTCCCTCTAAAACCGCATTAAGCTGCTCACGACCTTCTTCATCTTCATGTAATGCCTTTTTTGTCTTTTCAATCACATCATCTACTTCTTTTGAAGATACTTTAATATTTGCTTTTCGGGCCTTTTGAGCCAATTTATCCATCTTTTTCTGGTGATCTTCTAATTCTTTTTGTACATCTTTCTTATTATCACCTGTTTCATCTGCTATAATTTCTGACGCTTCATCATAAATATCTCCTTTGTCTTTCTTTGTTTCCTTCGTAACTCGATACAATATTTTTTCTTGTGTAGTTTTATCTTTAAACGCAACTTTATTTTCTGCTTTAATATTATTCTTACCAAGCATCCCTGCCCCTAAAACTAACACCGCTATACCTGTTATAAATATAATTAAATTTCTTTTTTTCATAATAATTACCTCCCTCATATTTAACAAACTGATAAAGAATTTGATACATGAATCCCCTGTGTTGGAACAAGTGCTCCCTCTACATACACAGTTAAAAAAGCTTTTGAATATAAGTTATTTCTTTTGTTTAACGTTATATTCTTATTACTTTTTTGGCAATACATCATTTTCGTACCACCTGGGAATAAACCGTCCTCATGAGAATATGTGAATTTATGCTTTACACCAGATGAACCGTATTGGTAATAAGAGGCTGGAGTAACATACGCTTTAGTCCATGAACCCGTCACCAATTTCCCATATCCGTATGTACTACGTTTCGTATATGTCACTTTGCTTCCTTTAACAGTATAATACTCTGTTTCCGACAGAAAAACATCCGCAACTGTAACACCAACACCTGCACCCCCCTTGTCACTTTCCAACCACCAAAATTTCAATGTACTTTCATTTTGAGCTCGTTTTGAATATGTTGTTGCAGCTGACGCAATGTTTATGTTACTATTTGCCATTAGCAGGTTTACCATTAACACTGATATAAATATAGCTAAAATTTTATACTTTATTTTTTTGTTCTTCATTTAATCTTCTCTCCCTCCATTGTATATTTTAACTCTATCCTCTTGCCAAAACTTCCATATATTACACCACCTCTATTTCCACCTTATTTTTGTCATTTCCACCTAATATTATACGTTTTTACCATTCGTAATTCCACATTCTGGCAGAATTAGCACTTTTTTCACGTAAAAAACCGGATAAAGATTTATTTTCCTTTTCATCTTTATCCGGCTTGCTTTTATTTTAATTCACTTGGTATACTGATTGTAGAAATAAATACGTTATCTGTAATCTCATTGAAATATTCCCCATCGTATTTTTTTACAATCTCTTCTATATTTTTTATGCCATATCCATGCATCTTTGTATCTTCTTTTTGTGAAACAAAATGTTCATGTTCTTTTATATATGTTCCGTCGAATTCATTTTTTACTTTTAAGAACAGTTCATAATCTCTCAAAAAAATATCAACATTAACAACTGTCTTTTTCTTTAATTTTTCTGCTGCTTCTATTGCATTATCAATCAGATTCGATAGAAGGATCGATATGTCCACTTCATTTAACGGAATTTGTGAAAGGTCATTAAATTTATAAGATAAAACAATGCCCTTTTCAAGCGCCAAATAATATCTCTCATTTAAAATCACATTCACAACTGCATGATTTGTATCAAAGTAATATTCTGCATCCCCTTGCAGCTCCAAATAATTCTGTGTAATTTTGCGGATCTGTTCATCGTCCTTTTCCTTTGCAAGTGCATAGATCGCAGTCATCTGATTATGATACTCATGTTCTCTTTTTCTGATCAGATTATATTGATTTCGCATCTCCTCTAATCTTTGATACGACAACCTGTTGCGCTGTGCATCCATCATGCTCTTTTTCACATTTTCCTTGCCTTCTGCAATTTCACAGATCAAATAAAAGACATAGACATTCATAATAACCAGACCAAATGCCAGAAGCATAACTACATTCTGCTGATATTGACTCATATGCCCGGTAAAATCACAATATAGCGCCACAATAACGATCAGAGAAATCAACGGCATAATAAATAATTTCGTCCATTGCATCTGCGTCATCATGTCTTTATCCGTGGATGCTGTTTTCCTTTTTAAGAAAAACAAAAACAGTATGACACAAAGCTGACTAAACTCTCCCGTCAGAAATCCCTGTAATGATCCATCCATATGATATACCGACATCTGTTTAAATATCATTTCAAACAGGATCATAGATATATAATCAAATATCAAACACAACAGCTGATAAGAAAATGCCAAAAACAGACTCTTTGGGCAACTAATACTGTATAAAGCAAAAATTGCAGCCGCATTCAATATAATGATCATAAGAATCTTCACAATAACATATTGATCCAGAGCGATCGAAACAGCATTCTCTAATACTAACCAGATAACAAATAACACCGGCCGAACCATTTTACCGTTCTGTCTCTTTTTCCCACTAAAAACAGATGCATAAAAATCACATAACACCACATAAATACATGTAAAAATCAAACTATATATCATTTCACTCATAATATATCTCCTTTGTATTTCAAATATTTTTGTTTGATCATTGCATATCTTTTTTGTGTAACAGAAATCCTTTCACCTGTTTTCATTTGTACATACCCATGTTTTATATAATCCACATAGGCAAGATTGATCAAAAAACTTTTATGTACTCTTAATAAACCAAGGCAAGAAAATTCTTTTTCAAATTCATCCAACTTTCCGCGTACCGAAAATTTCTGATACTCTCCCTCCTGTTTAACGTAAAAATAAATATAATGCAACTCACTTGCGATCATAACTAAATTATCATTTGAAACACTTATGTCTCCTTCTCTGCACGAAACTTCCATTGTAATAACTTTCTTTTCATTCCATCTTTTGCAGACTTCCTGTATACATTCCTCCAAAGCTATCTCTATGCTTTTAGGCTCTTTTAAAATATAACGGATCGCATTAACACGATATCCTGCCATGGAGTATCTGATATAAGATGTTACAAAAGCAACCGGAATATCCGAATATGTTCTGATCTTTTCCAGCACATCTATGCCATTGTATTCATTCATCTCTACATCTAATAAAATTAATTGATAATCTGATATCGTATCTTCCAAAGCAAGCAGTTCTTTCCCCGAATGTAAGCATGTAATTTCGCCCTTTATAGCATGTTCTGAGAAAATTCTTTCTATCATTCTTTTCTCCATTTCCAAAAAAGAGCAATTATCATCGCAAAGTATTATTTTAAACATTTTTCTTCCTCTCCAACCAATAAAATACTCTTTTATTATATAATTTTCTACATTTTTTGCAAAGTGCTTTTTACTCTTCTTTATCCTATACAGCCGGTTATTTTTTTGCTTTATTCCCATTACAACATAGTAATTTTATGGAATGCTCATATTTTGTTTTGCCTATCTGCGTCCATGTTTAAATCTTCCTGATATCCTATCCCCCCACCTTTGCAAATATTCCTTTATAATCATTACATCGTCTCAATTCCACCATACGCATTTTATAGATGTAATTCAACACTTTGGCAGAATTAATAGTTTTTTGGCAGAATTAGTAGTTTTTTCCATAGCAAGAGGCGGACAGAAATCTATCTCCCTCCAGATCTCTGTCCGCCTCTTGTTTATGATCAGCATTTTTCCATCCATTTATATTCTAGCACACATTTTACTCCAAAAACCAAAATGGGGGACGAATTGACAAAATTGGGGGATGAACGGTAATTTTTCTAAAAATTTTACCATTCATCCCGTGTTTTTGTCAGTTCGTCCCTTTTAGTGCTGTTTATTTTTTTGCATAGTATTCTTTTAATGTTTCTATAAATTGAAATTTTTGACTTTCCTCAAAATTATAGCCTTTATCGCTATTATAATCTGTCCATGTTGATGCAGAATACTTTTTTCGTTCTTTTTTCGAATAAGAAGCATATTCTTTTTCTACATATTTGTTACAATCCTTTCTGTTCATCAGTTCATCCACAAAATTATAATCTGATCGAAATAATGACAGACCTTCTAATGGCTGATCATAGTACGCTAAATACAAGACTTTATCTAAAATAAGATGCAACAGATCCTTAGTCGAAATATCCTTCAATAAAGATTCCGGAAACTGCTGTGATGCCAGCACGTCAGGCTGGTTCGGATTCGGACCTTGCGTATAGTCCTGCGGATAACAATAATTTCCCTGAGCATCTTTCCACTCTTTGATATCTGTATGCAAAAGCTTTTTGTATTTTTCCTGTTGAAAAAATTTTGTATAATTTTGTGGTCTGTATACTCCTGACACCATACCATCCAGTTTCTTTCCCTTCAAAACAGCCTCATTCGGATAATCTGAATAGTCCGCCTCTTGCGCAACATTTTTCGTACTTGCAACGGCAGTTGTCGTATTCTTTGTTGATTTCGTTTCTTTTTGCGTGCCACAGCTTGTAAGCAGCAAACTACTTAATACTAATATTATTATTTTTTTCATGCTACTAACTTCCCTTTCTATAGTAATCTTCAAATAATGCTAACAATAATATTTTACCCCAGAAGGAGAATATGGGCATAAACTCAGTGGATGCTTGACTAACGGACCATTTGCCGACCATTTTGATTTTACTAATGGTTCCGTTTTTAATTGACCTTTACTGTCATAATATGAAACAGAGGTGCTACAAACCACAGCCGCATGAGCCCCATTAGAAGCTATTTTATAATATGGTGATGCACTATTACTGCTTGCATAATGATTATCATTTAAATATGGTGATACATTATTTATTCTGCATTTTTTCCAATATTTATCTTTATTTTTACTATCATAATAAAGCCATGCATAATTAAAACAATTATATGCTGTAGTTCCATTCGAAAGAAGTGTAACAACATCTTTTCCTGTTTTAGTATCCCTATATTTATTAACAAATTTTTTTACCATACTATATGCAGTACTATCAGAAATTTTTTTTGCATTAACGGTTGTATATTCAACTTTTTTACCACCCCTAGTATAAAAGTATCCTTCTCCCCCCTTCATCTTTAATCCAAATTTTTGCGTAATTATTTTCATCTTCTTATTTGAAATGTTTCCATTTGTATTTGTAATTAATGAATGAACAAAAGCATTATCTTTCAATGTATATCCTTTGAAATAATCAGATTTACTTTTCATATTATTCTTAGATGCTATTATATTTACAGCATCTTCAAAATTCATATTTTGCTCAATCTTATTACTAAGCTGCATCCCTAGAACTGTTTCACAAAAATCTATGATAAGATTAACTTTTGTATCAGAATCGATTTTTTTCATTAACATATCATCACTTAAAATATCATCATAATTCTTTTTGCCTTTAGTCAATAAGGTACTATAATTAACCTTTTGTTTAGAAGGTATTGTATAATTTTTGTAATAATTCATAACAACTTTTTTACAATCACTTCTATTTAAAAATTCGTGCAATCCATTAAATTGTAAAGATACATCTTTTATACCGTCTTCATATGTATCTTGTGCATATATATATATAATTAATGGACAATCCAGAACTAACTCTAATAATTCCTGTGTTGTGATTGTATTTAAAATTTTCTTAGGGATATAACAAAGTGCATATTTTTCTTCAACAGTTGGATAATCCCCCCACTCTTTATCATATTGCGTAATTGGATACGTATACTTTCCGTCTACTTTTTTCCATTTTTTTAGTTCTTGAACGCAATTCGAATATTGTTCTATATACTCTTCAAACTTTGTCTTTTTTTCTATTTTGTCCTGTGCACTTACCATTCTATTTGTAGGAAATATTGCTGGAAACTGAAAAAAGAACATTGTAACTACTAAGCTAAAAATTGCTATTTTTTTTAAATTCATAATTTTCTCCTTCTTTGTATATTTTGTTTGTAAAACACGCATCAATAGTAAAATACTTCTACATTAATGTAGTATCAATTTATCCTGTCACCTTTCCTAATATTCATCCTTAAATTCACCTCCTTAAATATTTTAAATTTTATATTGAATTTATTTCTATAATCTTATGATCTTTGTCCCTACTTCACGTCACTCAAAAAACAAGCCAGTTTCCCTGATCTTTCATCCGGTAAAATATTCGCTACCCGAACTACTTCCGTTTGCACTTCTTTTCCTAATCTTTCCTGAAATGCATCGCGGATCTGATCTGCAATCTCTTGAAACTCCCAATCTTCGTATTCTGAATCCACGATCAACTTAACCAGAAAATCACGATAATCACGCTGACGCAATTGATATTGAAGAATTGCACCATCCGTCATATAGTTGATCTGCTGTACTATCTGCATCAAAGCGTATGCGTGCATCTGTGTTCCATCCTCATTTTGAATCCATTCATTACTTCTTCCCATATGCAGTTTAAGAATATCCCCACACCGTCCACATTTACATGACACATTTCTAAGGATTTCTCCTTTATCCTCAATATTAAAACGTACCAACGGCATAACATGATTTCGTAAAGTTGTAACGCACAATTCCTTATCTGATCCCCTTTGTACTGTTTCCAAATATACATTATCCGACATCACATGCATATTTCCCTCAGGACACTCATATGCAATTGAATTAACTTCTTTGGTGCCATATTGATTGGCACTTTTGCACCGAAAAATTTTTTCTGTCTTTTTCTGTAGTGCCGGTTCCAGATATTCACCGGTAAATTCAATATAACGTAAAGCCTTTGGTATCTTTCCGTTTTTTTGTGCTATATTTCCTAAAAGCAATGCTGTACTTGGCTGTACAATCATCCATACAGGATTAATCTGTAAGATTTGTTCATATGCTTCTTCCAGTTTTCCATTAAATACATATTCTTTTGAAAATGCCACAGCATTTTTAACTCGTATCTGTGCGTCCTGTCCCGGCAGATTATGTAATGCCGGATAAAAATATACCAGCTTGTCCTTTGCTGATATACCATAATATTTTCTTCTAAGCAGCCATAACGAAAGCAGAGAACGGGCGGTATCTTCTTCTTTCCAGTATATCTCGGTACACTTCCCTGTCGAGCCCGATGTAAAAACACGCTGAAGTTTCTTTGTGATATAATCTCCTATAGATTTAGCAGATATTTCTCTTGAGGCTGATCCTGCATAGTAACTTTTATCCACTATCGGAAGTTTTTCAAATGGCATATCTTCTATACAAAAATTATTTTGTTCCGCCAGCTGACTATAAAGAGGTACTGTTTCATATGCAAAACAAGCTATTTCTTTTAATTCTTTTCTTCTTTCATTATTCACTTATGCAATCTCCCCTCTTTTGTGCTACTAACTTTTCAATTCCTTCACATAGCTGTGAACAAACATTAAATTTTTCTTCAAAGTTTTCAAGATCCATAAAATCTACACCAAAAACGTTCTCTATTTCTGTCAATAGATCCATAATATTTAATGAATCAAATCCGCAATCTTCGATCAGCTTTGTATCCTGCTCTATAACGATCGTATCATCGCCTGCTATTTCAAGTATCATCTGTTGAAGCTTTCCCCAAATTTCTTTTTTACCCATAATGTAAACCGCTCCTCTTTGTTTCTTACATTTCTTCTTCAACTCTGTATAAACCCTGCTTCTTTATTTCAACTTCCATATATCCTACCACCCCACTTTTTAATTATTATTTCATACATTTTATATATATTATATGATTTCATTTTTACCATACACATTTTATAGATGTAATTCAACATTCTGGCAGAATTAACAATTTTTTGGCAGAAATAGTATCTTTTATTACCTTTATTTACATATTTTACGATTATATTCCGTATACTTTTGCTGTATTGCATTATACTTTGCCCGTGAAACAGAAAGAATATTTCCTGTGGTCAGATTTACCCCATATCTTCTGATCGTCTTAACATATATTGCATTTACCAGAAAACTTTTATGTATCCGCCATATATCCGATACTGTAATCTGTTTTTCTAAACCATCCAATGTGATACGCAAAGAATATTTCTGTAGTGCATCATTCTCTAACACCCATATACCGACATAATGCAATTCACTCTCTGCATAGACAAAATTATCCTTTGTCAGGTTCACATCCCCTTCTCTACATATCAATTTCATCTTTTTGTACCTTCTCTTTTTATAACGTTATAATTCAAAAACCCGTCTCTTCTTGACAAAGTCTATATTTTTCTCTGTAAATATGACATTTTAAATCATTGTCTTAATATACCAACTCAAAACTTCTCCCCAAGTCTTGAGTTGGAACCCATTTATTATTCTCATTCTTTCATTCTCTTGTTTTCATAGAAAACGCTGCATATTAATTCTTTTCTTTTTTCACTTTTGTATCCATCATACTTTTCAGTTTCTCTGGAACATCCGGTTCATATGCAAAACCTAAACATGCTGCATTAGCTTTCTTTTTTGCAATATATGAAATTGCTTTTAAAGCTACAGAAGTCTTTTTTTCTGATATCATACCAGTCTCCTCCTTTCTTTGTGTAATACCTTCAATATAATAGATACATCGCAATTTTCAATCCCTTATGGCACGAACAGCAATCTAAACAACGCAAACAACATTTGAATATCCTTTTTAACACAAGTTCGTCTTAAAAAAGATAATTCAAGGCAAACATATATTTTCGGCATAAACAGCACTTTAAACAACACAAACAACAATCCGGCTTCTTGAAAATAGTCCATTTCACTGCTAACATTAAGGTATAACTATCTACCAGAAAGGAAACATTATGTTACACGAGATTGCATCAAAAATCACAGAACAACTGGTCAAAAATAATACAGACGACCAAGATATGATTGATATTTACATATATGGAACAGAATGTATTTTAAATTCATCTATAACAATTTTTTTCATTATTATCGCTTCTTTTTTCATGCATCAGTTTCCACAAATCTTAATCTGGCTTGGCGCATTTGTATTGCTTAGAAATCATTTCGGTGGCTATCATGCTCCAAATCATTTTCTATGTATTACTATATCCTCTTTACTTGGGATTACCGCTATGCTTTTTCATCATTTTCCCATTTATTCAGATCCTCTGTTTGTTCTTATTTTATATATTATTTCCGTTTTATATACAGTATTTCTTGTCCCTGTAAACAACCCTAAAAAACATCTGTCTGATCACCGCAAACATATCGAAAAATTGAAAAGTATCATAATACTTCTTATAGAATTTACCATTTGTTTTTTTCTTGCAACGTCCTGGACATCTTATATAACAATATCAACATTAGACACAATTCTGCTTTCCTTTATAAGTATTTTGTCAGATCATACTCACTCATTTTCTCAATCCACAAGGCACGAGTAGCATTCTAAACGTCCCAAACGACATACGACACTTCTTGCTTCTGTTATTTTGAAATGATACTATGGATTAGGATGAGATTTTTATACATGGAGGATTTGAAATGCTTTATCTGTTTTTACAGCTCTGGGAAATTATGATCAATGGGATAGAAGCTTTTTTATACTATCTGCTGGTCAAAAAGAAAATGAAGGCAAAAGAAATGCCATACCGCTCGCAGAAAATAACATTATTTTTATGCTGTCAGGTGGCATTATTATATGTGTTTAATCATTTTGGTGTCTCAACTTTAATAACGATCGGTTTTTTTGACATAGTACGTTTCCTTTTTACAATTTATTTCTTTTATGCACCGTTATTTCCATGTTTGTTTTGGATCATTATCTACACGATACTTTGTATGCTTGCTGATATGATGACCATTTTGCTTCCTACTGTTTTAGCAAATGTAAATGTAAATACGATATTACTGGGCGGAGCTTTTCGTATACCGATCACTTTTGCCTATATCAGTCTGCTGTCGCTCTTTATCTTTTTGATAATACTGTTGACGGATAAGCAATTATTTTTCACTCTGCGTCAAAAAATTGCTTTCTCTTTTCTGTCTTTGACAAGTATGATCGTTGCACAATATATTTTTGCAATCACTTTAAAAACAACGACCAAAAAAGTTACCCGCGAAATAGCAAACAGCCTTGGAATCATCTGCTTCCTCTTTGTGATTCTTTTTGTATCGCTGTTGGTCTTTGTTTATCAGCTTGGTGTGGCAAAGCAAAAAAACATAACCTATCTGGAAGAAAAAGCACAGTTTGAATTAGAGCAGGCACAGTTTAATAACATTTTAGAAATGACACATGACCTGCGTACATTAAAACACGATATGAATCTGTATCTTGATACGATTGAAATTCTCGCTTCTCAAAACAAAAACGATAAGCTGTTAGAATACATTGCCGATTACCGCAAACACATTGATAACATTCATCATTTTTTAAGCACCGGAAATACGGCTATTGATTGCATTGTTTCAACAAAGCTTTCTGCCGCTAAGCAAAAAGGGATTCAGGTTTCTTATTCTATCTTATTGCCTCAGAAAATCCCTCTTGATGATATCAGCCTGTGTTCTCTGATCGGAAATCTTTTTAATAATGCGATCGAAGCATGCGAAAAGATCTCCCCGGACAAAAAAGACCGGTGCTGGATCAATTTCACGATACAGCCTTATCAAAACATGTTTGGCATTTACATGGAAAATGGCAGTAACGGAGAGTATCTGTTTGACAAAAATGGTATGCTGCTCTCAACAAAATCCGATACAGCCAAAAAACGCCTGTCTCATGGAATCGGACTAAAAAGAATACAGGAACTTGCAGAACAGGCAGACGGCCTGATTGATATTAATCCGGGCAAGGAGGATTTTAAGCTGCATATTATGATTCCTTTGCTTGAGAAAGATCCTGACAAGGATCCTGACGGATCAACAAACTGATGATATGAAACAGGGGAGGTATTTATCATGATTTTTGAAATTGCTATCGTAGAAGATCAGGCAACTGCCAGTGAAACGCTGACCGATCACCTTGACACATGGGCAAAAGAACGCGGGCATCAGATTTCCTGCCACGTATATTCTTCCGGAGAGAAACTTTTTGCTGCAGAAGACATAATAAAAAAAGCCGATATCTTTTTTCTCGATATCAGGCTTTCTTTGGAAGATGATCCTGCTATTATGAACGGTATTCAGATCGCACAGAATTTACGTGCCAAGGGCTTTGACGGAGAGATCATTTTTCTGACTGCTTTTACGGAATATGTCTTTCAGGGGTATGAAGTCCGTGCGTTCCATTATCTTTTAAAACCGGTCTCTTTTGAACCTCTGATGCGCTGTATGGATGCACTGACAAAGGATCATTCCAATCAATGTTATATCTTTAATGACTATAAGACCACTTTGCAGATCCCATATAACGAGATCATCTGCTTTACGAGTCTTAAACACTCTGTAGATATTCTGACAACAAAAGACATATTCAAACAGAGATCTACTCTGAATACCATTGCCGGTTATCTCCCCGACTGCTTTATCCGCTGTCACCGTTCTAATATTGTAAATATGAAGCACATCTATAAGATTGAAGGCACTACCATCTCGCTTTCGAATCACCTGACGCTGCAGATCGGACGATCCTACTTAAATGATGTTCGAAAAGCCTTTATGGCATTTGCGGTACGAATGCGCTAATACTGCTATTTCTTTTCTGAACCGGCTTTTACACACTTTTATACTGTGCTTCATACAATTCATAATATTTTCCATGCTTTTGCAAAAGTTCTTCATGCGTTCCGGCTTCAGCGATACCGCCATCGCTGATATACATGATACAGTCTGCATTCTGTATGGTCGACAGACGATGTGCAATGATAAAAGAAGTTCTTCCTTTTAAAAGGTGGTTTAGGCCTTCCTGCAAGACGATCTCTGTCTCTGTATCAATGCTTGAGGTTGCTTCATCTAAGATCAGGATTGCCGGATCTGCTAAAAGTGCTCTTGCAAAAGAGATTAACTGTCTTTGTCCTACGGACAGACGGCTTCCTCTTTCATTCACCTGTGTCTGGTAACCGTCCTCCATTTGCATGATAAAATCATGTGCGCATACTGTCTTAGCAGCACGGATCACTTCTTCATCCGTTGCTGTCTTATTTCCATATCGAATATTATCCATGATCGTTCCACCAAAGATGAAACTGTCCTGCATCATAACACCCATCTGTTTACGCAGGGAACGAAGAGTCACTTTCGAAATGTCCACACCGTCGATCAGGATTCTTCCACTATCCACATTGTAGAACCGGCTGATCAGATTGACGATCGTGCTTTTTCCCGCTCCGGTCGGACCTACGAATGCAATGGTTTTGCCCGGCTCAACGCTGAAATTAACATCCTTTAAGATTTCTACTCCTTTTTCATAACTGAATGTCACATGTTCAAATTCGAGTTTACCCTGAATGGCAGGCATTTCGATTGCATCTTTGGCATCCTTTACTTCTACCGGCTCATCAATGGTTTCAAAAATCCTTTCTAAATAGGAAACTGCTGTGACCACGCTGTTATAAAAGCTTGCGATCGTATTGATCGGTGCCCAGAAACGGCTGATATACGCTGTAAATGCGATCAGCACACCAATACTGACACCTGATACATTGCCATCTATTATATAATGAACACCCAGCACGTAGACAAAGGCTGTTGTGATCGTTGAGATCAGGTCGACCATTGGCCCCATTGCGAAGCCATAATACGATGCATGCATCCAGGAATCTCTATAGTTCTGACTCAGATCATTAAAGATCTCTGTATTTTTATCTTCCCGGACAAATGCCTGTGTCACACGAATACCATTGATACTTTCCGAGATATATGCGTTCAGATTCGATTGTTTGTTGCTCTGTATCTGCCATGCCCGACGCTGTCCTCTTTTGATCAGCACAATGAACAGAAACAAAAACGGCAGTCCGCACAGACAGATCAATGTTAATCGGACATTCATATAAAACATAAAGCCAATAATAAAAAGTAAGTTAAACAGATCGGTGATCGTTTGTAAAATACCATTGGATAAAATATCACTCAGGTTATTTACATAATTGACTACACGCACCTGAATCTTTCCATGTGGCCGCTCATCATAATAACTAAACGGAAGTTCTTGCAGCTTTTCAAAGATATCTTCTCTTAATTGATGTATCACATCCTGTCCTACATGCATGGTCAGTGTGATCTTTAAGCGAATGCAAACAACAAGATAGATACAGATCGCTGCTGTCAAAAGCACGATTCCTACAATCCCTGTTATATTTTTATCCGGAATATATACATCCATTTCAAGCTGTAAAAACTTTGGCAGAAATGTTGATAAAAATGCAGATGACAGCATCAAAAATAAAGCAAGAAGCATCTTTTTCTTATGTGGTGCCACATATTTTGCCAGCCGCTTTACCTGATTGATATCAAACTTTTCTTCTAAGACTTCATCCATATCATAACGGTTTCTAGCCATTTATCTATACCATCCTTTCCTATACAGACTCCTTTCAGAGACTGTATATCTCTTTTTCATTTCCTGCTTACTCTCTGACCGCATCGGCTGCTTCCGGGAACTGGTGTTTATATACGGTAGCGTAATAACCGTTCTTCTTAAGAAGCTCTTTATGCGTACCATGCTCAATGATCTTTCCCTGATCCAGTACCAGAATCTGATCCGCATTCATGATCGAAGAAATACGGTATGCAATAATAAAGATCGTGCAGGCATGGTCGATGTTCTCAAGCTGCTTCTGGATGTAACTTTCTGTCTCCATATCCACTGCGGAGGTGGTATCATCCAATACCAGAATTGCCGGTTCTTTCAGTAATGCTCTTGCCAGTGAGATACGCTGCTTTTGTCCTCCTGACAGTCCGACACCTCTTTCACCTACGATCGTATCATATCCTTCCGGAAGATTCTGAATAAAATGATTGGCATCCGCCATACGGGCAACTTCTTTGACTTTTTCAAAGCTGATATCCGGCTTGCCATAAGCAATATTTCCTTCGATCGTATCAGAGAAAAGGAAAACATCCTGCATCGCCATACCGATGTTGTCGCGCAGATCATGCATATCATAATCTTTTACATTGACACCATCGACTAAGACTTCTCCCTCTGTTGCATCAAAGAAACGGCACATCAGATTGACTATTGTTGATTTGCCTGCTCCTGTTGTCCCAATAATGCCAACCGTTTCACCTTTTTTTACATCAAAGTTGATGTTTTGAAGAATATCTTCATCATCGGCACGGTATGATACATTTTTGAAGGTCACATTTCCTTCTAATTTTTTATGCTTCACAGGCTTTTTCGGACGTTTGATATCCGGTTCCGCACTGTAAGTATCATAGATTTTTTCTACAGATGTAGTAAATCTCTGCACATCATTGATCCACCATCCTGCCATACGCAGAGGAACTGTCAGCATCCAGAGATATCCGTTTACTGCGACAAGATCACCGAGTGTCATCTGCCCTTTTACTACCATGATACCGCCAACAAGCATTAAGATGATCGTTAAAACATAGGATAAAAACTCAAATACCGGCACATATCTTCTCCAGATCTTTGCAGCTCCTAATTCTGCTTCTCTGTATATGTCATTTTGCACATTGAATTTTTCCTTTTCATAATCTTCTTTTGCAAATGCTTTCACCACGCGGTTTCCGCTGATATTTTCCTGTACAAATGTGTTCAGACCGGAAAATGCATCACGGCATTTCTTAAATGCAGGATGTACACTTTTTGCCTGCAAATATGTTGTAAGTGCTGCCAGCGGCAATACGATCACCATGCAAAGTGCCATCGGAACATTGATTGTAAAGATCATGACCAATGCCAGCACAAAATATAATATGTTTTCATAAATCGTATAAATGACATATGCCACAAAATGACGGATTGCATCCATATCACCGGTCTGTCGTCCCATCAGATCTCCGGTCCTATTCTTATTATAGAAAGCAAAATCTTCCATCAAAAGCTTGCGGTAAACCTTATCACGCATCGCATAAAGAACTCCCTGAGAGCTGGTTTCAAAAAGCACCTGTGAACTAAACCGGCATACCCCCTTTACGACTACAAGCCCGACAAGGATCCCGACAAGCGGAATCAGATATTCTGTCTTTCCTCCTTTGATCACGGTATCTACTATAATCTTGGAGATATAGGGACTCGCCAGTGCCGCTGCTGCTAAGATCGTAACTAAAACCATGCCAAAGAACATACGCAGGCGGTATTTTTTCAAGAAAGCATAAAACCATTTCATCGCTGTCATCATCTTCTCTCCTCTCGCTTTTTCCTATCGTATATGCATATGCCATTTACCAAACAACATCCAAATCTTATACCCGATCTCACAACACAATGTATGTCTTATGTAATGTCTGTGTCTGGCAGTTTTATTTTGTTTTTGTCTTTTCAGGCACTGTTTCGTCTGTCAAGAATATCTAAGATTTTTTGCTTTTTTGCTCTTATTATGGGCGCTCTCATCTGATATA
>OGNO01000366.1_pt1 | contig 35800 bp, 37 predicted proteins | sample 1573491 | NCBI WGS metagenome assembly OGNO01 (sample SAMEA2581900, study PRJEB24529) | metagenome | biome: Human gut stool | place: China | collected 2011
TAGAAAGCTTATGATTTCCTCGTTTGGACGAGGGTTCGATTCCCTCCAGCTCCACAAATAGAAGTTCTAACCTCAACATATTAAAGGTTATAACTTTTTTAATTGACTGATTTTAAGCGAGTTCTCGGTTTGATTTTTTCAAATGGGATGTACTTAAATCAGATGGGGACAAACAAAAACCAACAAAATTTGTTGGTTTGTTGGTCAAATTTGTTGGCTGGCGCAAGTCCTGATAATGATTGTTCACTGCCTAAAAGAAAAAAACAAATGGCAAAAGAACTTCGTTATTCCCTAACAACGTCCGCGGACAGACGGACAACCACCCCCACACTTTATGTTTGTGTGGCTTACAAAGGCTCTTCCACAGGAAGAAAGTATTTCATCGTTCAAGGGCTAATCTCACCCGATTTCACCCACTGGAACAAGGCAAAGCAACGCTTTAACAGTGGTACGTACACTGCAACGGATAATAATCCAAAGTTAGAGGAGCTTTGCGAACTCTGTGACAAGTTATTAGAGAACTCCGCTATTACATCGCCCAAAAAGTTTGTTGAGGCTTTAGAACGTAATGAAGCCCCACCCGCTGAAACACTGGGGGATTTCCTCCGTGAGTTAATAGATGACTGGAAAAGCGGTAAAAATAACAAACTCCCGTCTAAAGCCTACCAACCATATATAAACTTGCTTCACAAACTGGAGACAGAAAAAGACGCAGAGTACAAGGAAAAGGTATGCGACCTTATCAATGTTCCTATTGATAAGGTAGATAACAAATGCTTTATCCAGTTCCATTATTTTGTATTGTCGCTCTCAGATAAAGAGGGGCGCAGCAATTACCTAAACATTATGAAACTGTTTAAGCAAGTTCACAAAAAAGCGTTTGAACTTGAAAAAAACGATACCGTTTTACGTTTCCCATATTCCAAACACGCCCCATACAAGAAAAAGAAAAAGAAAAAACGCTCTGCATTAACTACAGAACAATACGCAAAGTTTGTGGAACTGGATGTTAAGACACTTCCTAAAAGTGGTACGCTTACTTATGAACTTATGCAGTTGTATAAAGATTATTGTATCTTTCTGTATGAAATGTTTAGCCGTCCTGTAGATGTAACACGCGCTCACTCAAACGATATAGTTACTATAAACAGAAAGAAATTTCTCAGTTATATTCCCACAAAGAAGAAAAATAATACGCAAGATGAGGATGGTAAAACGGTTTGTGCCCCTATTACCGATACAGCAATGAAGATAATAAACAAATATAAAGGCAAGTCCTCGCAAGGCTATATATTTCCGTTCTCTATGAATGAATACGAGTGGGATATGACTAACGCAGAGGACTGGAATAAATGGAATAACCGCAAGCAGCGTGTACAAGAAATGATAAACAGTTGGTTACGTAACAAGGTGGCTCAGGTTATTGGTGTGGATTTTCCGCTTACTCTTTATATTTTCCGTCATTCGACATTTACACACGCTTGCATGGCAAAAGGAATGGACAGGGATAGCATTATTGACATTGCAAAGAAAGGCGGTTCCTCATTAAAAATGATAGACAAACACTATTATTCAAATACCGTAGCAATATAACCCGTTTGTTTTTTCTTCGTGTCGGTGGCTGATGTTGCCGACACAGTAAAGAGGGCGTATAAGGCAGTTTAAAGCGTTTATACGCCCTTTCTTATTCTCTGTATTTACTTTCTCTTGGCTGCTTTGATAATGGCTTTTCCCGTCATGTATTTTAGCACGGTTTCGGCTTCTACTTCTCTTGCCTGTCGTGGTGTACCTTTTTTGGGTCTGCCACTAAAAAGCGTACATTTACGTGCTTTTGCTTTTCGGATTAAAGAACGGTACACGTTTGGATTATAGCGGTAAGTAGCACACTCGCTATAATTCTTTTCTACTTCGTCTATTAGCCTCAACTCATAAAGGCGGTCTAAGGCTGTTTTGATGGTACAAGGTGAACAACGGAATAATGCTACTATATTGGCATACTGGAGTGTTATTGCAGGCTCTTTGTTACGGGATGTGATTCTGTTTGCTTCCTTTGTTGCTTGGTGCAAATGCTGTATCAAGTCCAGTAGTTTTAATTGAAAGTCTGTAAGTGTTCCACTTAATAAAAAATTTTGTATCATAGAACAAAAAAGTTACCGCCCTTATTCTACGAACTTGGGCGGTAACTTTATAACTTCGTTGTTCTCTGATTTTGCAAAGTTAGTGATAAATGCCCAGTTCTGCAAGGCTTTAGGCGCATTGTTTGTAAAATTCATTGCAATGTTACTACTGTCAGCGTAGTAACATTTTGGTGTTTCTTCGTGATTTTGTAGCGTTCTGTATAAGGGGTATGTTACTACTGTTAGTGTAGTCTATATATTAGGCATACTATCGTATGCCAGTTACTTCCTTTGTCTTTTCGCCCACGCTAACAGTATGCCTATTGCATCCGTTGTGTTATCGGATTCTATGCGTTTCCCAAGTAGTTTATTAACGTATTTCTTTACTTGCTCTTTTGTGGCGTATGCGTCACGAATAAGCGCACGTTTCCACTCCGTAGGCTGATAGCCTTTTGTTATCAATTCTATGCCGTTTAACTGAGCAAAAAGATGTATTACACCGTGATAGTTTGCAAGGCGTTCAAACGTCCGTACATTCTTGTCTAAAAAGATGTTTTCCGCCACTATTCGGGTAATGTCGTATTTCTCTGTTATATTGGTTAGAAACTCCCATAAATCAACCTCTCCACGTTTTAAACGTATTTCTCCGTATTCGGTTAATGTTCTCTCTGTTGCAACCGCCCATCCCATGAGCGTAGCACAGTCCAACGCTAATGTATTACCGTACTTTTCCATTACTGGGCGTTTTGGTTAAGTTGGTTAAATCCATAACGGTTGAGGCGGTACGTTACGCCCCATATACGGGCTTGCATCTCTTTCTTTACATACCCTAACCTTTCTAAGGCTCTAAAGTACCCCATTAAAGTAGGATGAGAAATATTGCATCCTTTCCCCCTTAGTTCTTTAGTCAATACCATTACTGGGGTGCTGATTGTGTGACCATAGCCGTATTTGTTTATCAAGTCTAATCCAAAGGCTAAGGCTCTTTTCTCTTGGGTAGTCTGTGGCTTATATACCATAATTCGTAATGCAAGCCAGTTTTACAGAGGATTGGTTACGTTTCCTCATTGTTGGCTTACAATGACGAATAGAAAAATTCTCTCACAGATGTTTAACTTAATTCGATTAAAATAGAAAATTACTTACTGGGTATCTTTGCTTTAATATGTTGTGTGTATGCAAATATGAAACAAACAAGATACGGAACCATACTAAACGCATATATAGAGAACCTTAAAAACAATGGTGGTCACTGGAATGTGCAGCCGTATAAACTTGCTACTCTTTATTTGATTGAAAATGGTTTTATATGATTGTTATACAGTAAATTACATAAGCTATAGATTATACAAAATGAAAGTAAGCAATAAAATCACACCCCAGTTAACGTAATATTATTGCCTACTTTATAGCCTCATCGGATAAGGCTTAAAAAAAACAGATTTGAAAAAATAGGGCGGAGTATATATGTAGATACCCCACCACAAGGCATACTCACCCCTTTATTTTATTCTTCTTGGGTGTCGGGGTCATCTTCTACATATTCGTCCGTTTCTTCGGCTTCTTCCTCAAAGTATTCGGAAAGTTCGCCAGTGTGCATGTAGTGATTAAAATCATCCCATGCGTGTTCCTCGTAATCTGTCATAGTACTCTATAATATTTTCTAATCTTGTATACCACTTAAAATGTTTCCATCAAAATAAAGATAGCATCCTAAACCATATACCCATTGTTCACGTGTGCCATAACGTGTTATTGTTCGGTTAATTTCACTAGGTTTTCCCCAAGCCTCAATACACATAGCTTTTGTAAATCCTAATTTTACTTCATTGTTAAGTATAAGCAAGGCATTTTGTTTCCCATATTTACGAATCAATTTTGCTTTATATTCGGCTTCTTCCTTTACTAGCAAAACTTCGTGTTTAATTCGCTCTTGTTCTTCTTTCTCTTCTTTAATCTTCTTCTTTTCACGGTATTCTTCTGCTAACTCAATGAATTTCATATTATCTTTTGTGATAATGATGCTTTTACTTCCATTATTGTTTGTGAGGGTTATTACAAATTGATAATTAGGTTCTTTCTTCCCTGTATTTTTTATTTCAATATTTGTACATAGATTGAATTTATTTTCTTCGGCTACATAGTTTTCTTGTGAATAATACACCTCCTTGTTTAGGAATGTTCTTTTTATAGAATCAATGTACACCGAATCATATCTTTTCTTGCATTCATTTATTAAATCCTCTTCAAGTATTATTTCTGAAAGGAATCCATCTAAATCGTCATTGTAATCGGAATGATAATATTTCTTCCTCGTATTGTAAGGCTTAATAGGGATACCGTATTTATTCATTTTATAATAAGCATACAAACAATTATCCTTAATTGCAAAAGAATCTATTACGCTCGGTTCATTTTTCAAATATCTATAATGAGCACCCTCTTTTATTTTACGAAAAGATTTTTTAGAGCAATATCGGTCATTTGCTTCCACTATTTCATCGTAATCGTAATAAAATAGACTAATATTTTCAGTTTCAATGTCTATGGAAGAATAATAATTATAGCTTTCCAAACATAAAGGTAAATGGATAACATATACATTAGAATCAGTATTAAGGCACATTATGATAGCTTTCTTTTTTTTCTTGTTGGGATTAATAATATAAACATCGCTAACATGTATTTTCTTTCCCACAAGAGTATCTTTACACAAATACTTCTTAGTAAATTTATTCTTGATTAAAGATTCGTGAGTATAGATTTTACCAAAAGCATCCGAATAAGATGGTACTATTTGTTGAGTAGTAGTTACAACTGTACCATAAGCAATTTTATCTGATGCAAGAATAATATTTTTCCCTTTCAGGCTAAAAATATTTTGAGCTATTAAATTAGATACAGAGAAAGTAAAGATTAAAATTATCGTATAGAATTTATGTCTCATAGCAGTATTCTTGCACCTCAATTCCCCAGACAGGCAATTATTAGATATGGGTAAGGCGTGGGAACTGTTAGTTATCACGTCTTGGAGGCTCTGGACTGCCTTGTATCAAGTAATAACAACAGCCCACGCCCTTATATCGCATATTTAGAGAATATGCAATCAAGGCGTAAGCATGTTTGTATTATCTTTGATACACGGAAATTGTCCAGATTTCCAAGAAAGATAAGACTAAACGCCTACACTAAATTTAACGCCCCATTTTTATAGGGCATTGCAAAAGTACAAAATTTACTTCAATTCTGGTGTGAAGTTTCGGAATTGTTGGCAGAATTTGTTTGTTTGATAGCGATTTATAGAATATGTTAAGGCGAATTGAAAAACAATATTCCATAACTCACTATAATTTTGTTCTCCAGTTATGTCTAATCTTTAATTTAATTCGTTAACTTTGCAGACGAATTAACAAGGCTGTGAGTTGCCATTATGTAGTGACTTTGTTGGCCAAATTTGTTGGTTCTCAGACAGATTGATAAAGTAAGTTGCTGTTAATAAGGAGATTAGGCTTATAGGTATTGGATGCCCTCCAGCTCCACAAATTGAAAAGTAAAGCCGCTGTTTTTCAGTGGCTTTACTTTTTGTGTATTATAAAACGTTCTCTTTTCAAAAAACGTTTTATAATATTTCAATCTCTTCTTTAGATAATCCGGTAGCTTGTGAAATGACCTCAATAGCCACACCTAATTTTTTCAAATTACGGGCACTTTCTTTTACTCCTTCTTTATGACCTTTTGCCAATCCTTTATTCAACCCCTCTTCAATACCTTCGGCTCTACCTTCAGCTCTACCCTCAGCTCTGCCCTCGGCTCTACCTTCGGCTTTGCCTTCAGCTCTTCCTTCTTCACGTTCGGTATTGATATTGTCACGAAGGATTACAATATTATCCAAGTGGCGGTAATACGCAGCAAGCTCATCCTTGGTCATGCTGTCCAGTTTCAACCTCTCACGGGCCTCTTCCAGACCGGGAGCTGTAGCTGTAGAAGGTATCTCCCCGGTATTCAGATAATAAATCCATTCTTCCAAAGGACTCCTGGCTATCTGATTGAAATCGTTTACTTTCAGGATATAATATTCGGGATATAACTGGCTCACCGCATCCACCTTGAATGTCTGCTTTTGGAAAGGGGTGAGTTCAAGAAGGTCATTGGTGTGGATACCTCTGAACTCCGTCTTTCCATGATAAACGAAATCGGTTCCATGTCCCAAAGAGAAATAGACGATATTAACGCTATAGACCTTGCGGACTTTGTCATAGCTTTCTCCTCTATTGATATACTCGGTCACTAATTTGGAAGTGCCGAACAGCATACGCTGGAAGTAGGCATATTCATTATTGTTCTGTACCTCTATCAATACCAGCTCACCTTTGGAATTCTCGGCAAGCATGTCGACGCGGTTATACTTGTCATACTCGTCCTCCTGATTGCTTTCGCTCTCAAGAAGCCGCCGGATAATGATCTTCTCACCCAATAACGTAGTGAGCAGACCTTCCAGTACACTGAAATTAGCCTTGTTCCTGAGCAGGCGCTTCATCGCCCAGTCAAAACGGATTATCTGATTTTCGTTGCTATTTGTCATTATTTAATATATTGATTCTTACAAAGATAGGCAAAATACTTTAGATTACAAAAGAATGCAGGGAGATAATATAATCTTCATAAGCGACAGGTATACTGTTTTCTTCACTGCGTCTTGAAATTTTGTTTCTGCTTATCTTTTGCCGCACATTCCGGACAAAGCCCTTTCAGTACATAATTGATGCTGTTCAGCGTAAACCCTTCCGGTACTTGTACTACCGGTGTAGGGATATTCTGGAAGCAGAATGTCTTGTTGCAACTCTCGCAATGAAAATGAGTGTGCAGGTCGTTGACTTCGCAAGAGCAGCTTGCACTGCATACCGCATATTTGAAAGAACCTGTCCCGTCATCGATGCTGTGTATCAGGTGGTGAGAAAGGAAAAGGGTGATGGTGCGGAAGATAGAGGATTTGTCAACCGTATCCAGCATATTTTCCAAATCGAGTAAAGAGACGGAGCGTCCTGCCTTGAGCATGGCCTGCAATACTAATATGCGTATGGCAGTGGGCTGTATCTCTCTCTTTGCCAACAAGGCTAAATAATCCTTTTCTTTCATATGCTTTTCCCTTTCTATTTTATCAGTTTCTGTACGCGGATGGCATTTACTATGGCGATAAGAGCCACGCCGACATCTGCAAAGACAGCTTCCCACAAGGTAGCCAGTCCGCCGACACCTAAAGCCAGTACCAATAGTTTAACTCCGAAAGCCAGCGAAATGTTCTGCCATACAATCCGGCGTGTCTGCTTGCCGGCACAAATGGCTGTAGCTACTTTTGAGGGCTGGTCGGTTTGTATTACGACATCGGCAGTCTCGATGGCGGCGTCGCTGCCCAGTCCGCCCATTGCGATGCCTACATGGCTGAGGGCAAGGACGGGAGCGTCGTTGATGCCGTCGCCTACAAAGGCTATCCGGTTGGCAGTGTTTCGTTTCAGTTCCTCTATGTGCTCTACTTTACCGTCGGGCAGTAGGTCGCCATACGCTCGCGCTACCCCTAACTTCTCTGCAAAGTTAGTGACAATTGCCTGCTTGTCTCCCGATAATATCTGAATATTATTGATATTTAAAGCTTTCAGCTCTTCTATGGCTGTACAGGCATCGTCTTTCAGTGTATCGGATAGCAGCAGATAACCTGCGTAGGCTGAATCTATGGCGCAGACTACCACCGTATCGGCGATTTCGGATAATTCCTGCGGGTATTCCACCTTATATTCGGACAGTAAGCAGGTGTTTCCAGCCAAGACACGCTGTCCGTCTATCCTTGCTTCGAGTCCGTGGCCTGCAATTTCTGTAACTTCTGTTGCCGGAGACAAGAGTATATGCCTTTGCTTTGCATACCCGGTGATAGCTTTGGCTATGGGGTGTGTACTGTTTTGTTCCGCAGAAGCTATGACTTGAAGCAGCTTCTCTTCGGATATGCCTTGCGGGGTATGGCAAGACTGTACTTCAAACGTTCCTTTGGTCAGCGTGCCCGTCTTGTCGAAGACCACCGTATTGATTCTGGCAATGGCATCTAAGTAATTGCCGCCTTTAAACAGTATTCCCAGACGGGATGCGGCACCGATACCGCCGAAATATCCCAAAGGAATGCTTACTACCAGGGCGCAGGGGCATGAGATAACCAGAAATACAAGTGCCCGATACATCCAGTCGTTAAAGATAAACGAAAACTGCGCGTTTGCCAATGAATAGAGGAAAGGAAGCAGCACAATCAATGCCGCCAGTCCGGTTACAATCGGCGTATAGACACGGGCGAACTTGCGTATGAACAGTTCGGCCGGTGCTTTACGTTCGGACGCATTCTGTACCAGTTCCAGTATACGTGAGAGCGCGCTCTTCTCAAAAGGCCGTGTTACTTCCACCCTGATAACCTTATCCGTGGAAATCATTCCGGCAAGGACTTCCCCGCCTTTACGGATGGTGCGCGGTATGCTTTCGCCTGTGAGTGCGGAAGTATTGAAGGCGGCAGCTTCATCCAGCATTTTTCCATCCAGCGGAACACGTTCTCCGGTTTTTACTTCGATGATGTCGCCCGTCTGTACGTGGCGGGGAGATGTGACAACGGCCTCATTACCTTTGATGACTGTTGCCGTTTCCGGACGTACGTCAATCAGTGCGCTGATATTTCGCTTTGCCTTACTCACCGCCCTTTCCTGAAATAGCTCTCCCAGTGAGTAGAACAGCATTACGGCTACGCCTTCCGGATACTCCTTGATATAGAAAGCTCCTAATGTAGCGATGGACATCAGTGTGAATTCACTGAAAATGTCCTTTTGCAGGATGCTTTCCCGCGCCTCTTTCAGTACGGGCAGACCTACAGGCAGGTATGCCGCCAGGTACCAGGCAAACATAACAGTGTCATCTGCAAAGAATTCCATACCTGTAGCTTTCAGGATGATTCCGCTGAAAAGCAGGGCGGCCGAAAGCAGGATTCTCCCGTATTCCTTTAAGAAACCGGTGTGTTCCGGTTGTTTGTCTGGCTGTGCGTTACCGTGTGCACAACAACATGTACAATTATTATTTCCCATATTATCTCTTGTTTTTGATGCAAAGGTAGATAATAGGGAATGCAACCGGGTTGCAAAGTCGCTCTGTTGTGGGCAATGCTCAGATTTCCAGCATCTTTTTTTCTCTTTCCAAATCTTTTTCGTTGAACAAAGGAGAAGGAACGGAGCAGGTTTTGATATAATCGCCCGGCTGGCAGGTATAGTTATAATAAGGTATCTGTTCTTCCGTCAGCTCTTCTTTGGGGATGATAGTGCCTTTCAGTTCCAGGAAGTCGTCCATGCCGGTGCTGTCCGAGTGTTTGATGAACAGTATTCTTCGGGCTATCGGGTTGCGGTTGTAGTCGAGACAGAGGTAAAGCCCTTTGAGCATATGCGGAAAATCGTACATAGGCAGTTGCAGGTAGATTGTGAACAGTGCCATTTGCGGTGACTCCCGTTCATTGAATATGATGTAGGAGTTCTGGTGGTTGCTGAAAATACCTGTTCCGAAATGGGTGGTATTGTAGGCGCTCATGTGTACGACTTTCACATAGCCGTTGTTTTCGGATGTTGTAATAAGATAAGGCTCTACTTTCAGGGCATTGGTCGAAGAGGAAAGGCTGTAACTGATGTATATGCCGCTGTAGTTATATGCGTCTTGTACGGAACGGAGCATCTCTTCCGACAGCATGTCCAGAAACGGATTCTCTTTCTGTCCGGTGGCAACCGCAGGCTCCAGTGCATACAACTGTTCTTTTAACTCTTTCAGATTGCCGAGAAGGCGTTTTTTCGATACATTGTTCACTTGCGACAGGGCGTAGTCCAACGCTTCTTCTTCATTATTCCCTTTTTTAATGCATCCGATATAGGTAGGCAATACGCTTGAGTAGAGCGAGGACAGTACACTTGCCGCCATATTGGTATGGTCGGCTATCTCTTTCATTTTTACACCTTTGTTGCGCAGGTATTCAATGCGTCTGTATATTTCAGGCAGTTCGTTCATCTCGTTGTGGTATAATGGCTCTGTATTCAAAATGTTTGCAAAGAAAGCCGTGGGATGTTATGCTTTCATTACATTAATATTGCATTAATGTTACATTATAAAATGTTGATTTCATGAATATTATTAATAATGGGAATTCATTTTTGCTGTTAAAATACCGCCTTACTTTTGCTGCCGGAATCAAAAACAAGATAGATGTCATGAATGCGATAATCGGTAAAAAAGAACTCACAGTTTCCAATAAGAATTTATCTGATGCCTTATTCATTCTTTGGGCGGGTGGAGCTGCTTTGCTCTCTTATTCTTTGGTGTATGCATTGCGTAAACCATTTACAGCGGCTACGTTTGACGGACTCGATTTTTTCGGTATGGACTATAAGACTGCAACCAGCATTGTACAGATATCCGGCTATTTTATTTCCAAGCTGATAGGTATCAAGGTCATTTCCGAGTTGAAGAAGGAAAACCGCTTAAAGTTCATTATCCTGTCAGTGGCGGTTGCCGAACTTTCCCTTGTACTTTTCGGAGCGCTTCCGCAACCGTTCAATGTATTTGCCCTGTTTTTTAACGGGCTTTCCTTAGGGTGTATGTGGGGAGTGATTTTCAGTTTTCTGGAAGGGCGTCGTATCACGGATTTACTGGCAAGTCTTATGGGGTTGAGCATCGCTATCAGTTCGGGGACCGCAAAGTCGATTGGACTTTTTGTGATGGATAATTTGCATATCAGTGAATTCTGGATGCCCGCTTTCATCGGTGCATTTGCTTTTCCGCTGTTGTCATTTCTGGGATGGCTGATGACACGGATGCCGCAACCCACGCAAGCAGATAAAGAACTGCGCACGGAAAGGGTTGCCCTGGACAGTAAGGCACGTTTAAGTCTGTTCAAGAACTTTATGCCTGTGCTGGTAATGTTATTCTTTGCCAATCTGTTCGTTACGGTATTACAGGATATCAAGGAAGATTTTCTGGTGAAGATACTCGATGTCGATGCGGCGGGACTCTCGTCATGGGCGTTTGCCAAGGTGGATGCAACGGTTACATTGATAATTCTGTGTATGTTCGGGCTGATGTCCGCAGTACGGAGCAACATAAAGGTGTTGTGTATGCTGTTGGGGCTGGTCACTTGCGGTACGGCTACGTTGAGTTTTCTGGCTTTCAATTATTCTGCCTTGCAATTGCAGCCCATGACATGGCTGTTCCTTCAAAGCTTGTCGCTCTACACGGTCTACCTTAGTTTCCAGACACTCTTTTTCGAGCGTTTCATCGCTTGTTTCAAGATAAAAGGGAATGTGGGCTTTTTCATTATAACACTGGACTTCATCGGTTATACGGGTACAGTGGTGGTGCTGATATTCAAGGAGTTCTTTAATCCTGCTGTCAACTGGCTGGACTTTTACAATCTGATGTCCGGTTATGTGGGTATAGCATGCAGTGTAGCTTTTATAGGTTCGGCAGTTTATCTGATACAGCGTTATCGTCGTGAGAAATATGCGGAAGTTTCCGGTGAAGAACTCGATACTCCCCACCCGGCGGGTGGTTTATCCGGTAAGCGTGTTGCATTGGAACTTCTTCCGGATATGGCAAAATAAACGGATAGGGAAATAACTCAAAGATAGTGATTATGAAGAAAATTGAATGTATTATTATGGATTGGGCAGGTACGGCAGTCGATTACGGCTGTTTCGCTCCGGTTGCCGCTTTCATTGAGAGTTTTAATGTGATAGGCACTCCGGTAACGGCTGCTGAAACGCGTGCTCACATGGGACTGACCAAAGTAGAGGAAATACGCGCCTTGTTCAATATAGACCGCGTAAGAAACGAGTTTCAGGAGAAATACGGACGTCCGTATGCTGAGGAAGATATATTGGCGCGCTATGCAGACTTTCAGCGTGTGTTGTTTGCCTCTCTGGAAGATTATACAACACCTATTCCCGGTGTGGTTGAAACGATATCGGGATTGCGTGTGCAAGGAATTAAGATAGGCTCCACTACCGGCTATACCCGTGCGATGATGGATGTAGTGTTGCCGGCTGCCGCAGCCCGCGGATATGTGGTTGATAATTGTGTCACGTCCGACGGACTTCCTACCGGTCGCCCCGCTCCTTATATGATTTATAAGAATATGACGGAACTTGCCGTTCCCTCGGTGGACTGTGTTGTGAAGGTAGGCGACACGATTGCCGACATCAAAGAAGGAGTGAATGCCAAAGTGTGGACGGTGGGCGTAGTGCTTGGCAGTAACGAACTGGGTCTTACCCTGGATGAAGTGAATGCTTTGCCTGCTACCGAACTGGAGCTCCGCAAACAGGATGTCCGCAACCGTATGCTGGCTGCCGGAGCCCATTATACAGTAGACTCCATTGAAGAACTTCCTGCCGTAATAGATAATATTAATAACTTTAAACTATCAAGAATATGAAACCTTACATTTTATTGACTCCCGGACCTCTTACTACTTCCGAAACCGTAAAAGAAGCCATGCTCACCGATTGGTGTACATGGGATGCGGATTATAATGTGCATATCGTAGAGGAAATACGCAAATCCCTCGTTGCACTCGCTACAAAGCAAACCGATGAATATACGTCCGTTCTTCTGCAAGGCAGTGGAACCTATTGTGTGGAAGCCGTTATAGGAAGTACCGTTAAGCCGGGTGACAAACTGCTGATTTTGAGCAATGGAGCTTATGGTGACCGTATGGGAAATATCGCTGAGTATCACGGTATCAACTATGATATGCTGGCCTTTGACGAAACGGAGCAGGTGTCCGTCAGCTATGTAGACGATTATCTGGCACATAATGCGGAGATTACGCATGTATCGGTGGTACATTGCGAAACCACTACCGGCGTGCTGAACCCGTTGAAGGAGATAGCCCACATCGTAAAGATGCACGGAAAGAAGCTGATTGTAGATGCTATGAGCAGCTTTGGCGGAGTGCCTTTGGATGTAGAGGAACTGGGTATTGATTTTCTTATCAGCAGCGCCAATAAATGTATCCAGGGTGTACCGGGATTCGGTTTTATCATCGCCCGCAAGTCGGAACTGATGCGCTGCAAGGGTGTTTCCAAATCTCTTTCGCTCGATATTTACGATCAGTGGGAAACGATGGAAAAAGGACATGGAAAGTGGCGTTTCACATCACCTACCCATGTGGTGAGAGCCTTTAAACAGGCTATGGATGAATTGGCTGAAGAAGGAGGGGTAGAGGCACGTCATCAAAGATACTGTAAAAATCATGAAGTATTGGTAGAAGGTATGCGCTCACTCGGCTTCAAGACTCTGTTGCCTGATGCTATACAGTCTCCCGTCATAACTTCTTTCCTTTATCCGAATGCGGATTTTGATTTTAAATCGTTCTATGCACAGCTCAAGGAAAGGGGATTCGTGATTTATCCCGGCAAGATTTCGCAGGCGGATACATTCCGTATTGGCAATATCGGAGATGTGTATCCGGAGGATTTCAGCAAGTTGATAGAGGTAATCAAAGAATGTAAGTATTGATGAACGTTTCGGAAAAACTATGGTTTCTCGGGCATATATTGAGGTACTCTAAGTCATATTCTCAGAGTACCTCAGTTGTATCCTCAGGGTATTCCGATTGTTCCTTCAAGGTACTTCGGCCGTACACTTAGGCATTTCCCTGCCCGGAAAACGTTGTGGGGTACAACAATTATCGGGGGAGAATCGTTGTAGACGTAAGAAAAAATTATATCTTTGTTCGTAGTGTCAGGTATTCATGAAGATGTTGAATCCGATTACGAACTTAAATTTATCTTTATGAAACGATTCTTTCTTTTTGCCGCTGCGGCTGTGTGCATGGTGCTTGCGGGATGTAACGGGCATCGGGAAGATACCCTGTTTATTGCGCAGGTATCGGAACCAGTCGATACTGTTGTGCCTGTAGTGGAAGTGCCTTTCAGAGAGAAATTGCTGACGGCAGCCGATGTGACGCTTACCAAAGATTTGCTTTACGATACATATACGTTGGAAGATACCTATCCGTACAAGGATACCGTGCGTTCTTTCAAATGGGATGTAATCCGCAATTGTCTGGCTTATATAGAGAATATGCAGCGGGACAGTGTGAAGTGGGTGGTATTGCAGAATTATAAGAATCTGAATCGGGAAGCCCCTTTGGTGCGTAAGTTCGTGCGTAATGCCTATCGCCGTGTGGCGGATACGCTTGGGGTGGAGCGTTATCAGTCCGTTCCCTTGTACTTGCCGGGAGATACGTTGGTGCCCGAACGTTATGGCAGAGATGGGACGTTGGCTTACCTGCTGGGTGAGGAAGGCGGTTTCAGCCGTATTCTCCCCATTACGCTGGAGGATGAGTGGCTGGTTCCCCGCCGTTATTTGAAGCTGTTGGCAGACAGCACTGTCTTTAGGCATGTTATTTTCGTAGACCGTCTTGACCAGAATATCGCTACGTTGGAGCGCATGGATAAAGGTGAATGGAAAATCCGCAGCATGAATCCCGCAACGACAGGACGGCATGCACCGCCTTATGCACAGGAAACGCCGCTGGGCATGTATTTACTGCAACAGAAGAAATCGCGCATGGTCTTTCTGAAAGACGGCTCTGCGGCAACGGGCGGATATGCACCTTATGCCAGCCGTTTTACCAACGGAGCCTATATTCATGGAGTACCGGTGAATGTTCCGCGCACAGCCATGATTGAGTATAGCTGGTCGCTGGGTACTACGCCGCGTTCGCACATGTGTGTGCGAAATGCTACTTCACATGCTAAGTTTGTATTTGACTGGGCGCCGACGGAGCGTTCTTTAGTAGTTGTTATCGAATGATTACTTTCTTTTTAACTATCTGTATGATAGTCGTATGGGTGGAAAGTGCTAACTTTGCCGCCGGTATTTTTCAGGTCGGATAGTTATGTTGAGATTTTGCCTCTCCTTTTTATTTCTGTTTTTTCCCTGTTTCCTGTTTTTGGGAAACAGACCTGCTACCTGCATGACGGATAAGCCGGATGTTTCGTTGGCGGCAGAATCGGCAGCATGTGCCGATTTGTATCGTTCCATGCAATTGGAAGGGGTAGTGAGTTGGAAAGCTTTCCGCCAGGCAGTAACGGGCTATCATAAAATAGCAGGCCGTAAACGGGATGTACTGACTCTGATTGATTTTTCACGTCCTTCTACCGAGAAGCGTCTTTTCGTGTTCGATATGAAGCAGCGCAGGCTGCTTTTCTCATCGGTCGTCTCGCACGGAAAAAACAGCGGCGACAAGTATGCCACTTCATTTTCCAATGAATACGGATCTTATAAAAGTTCCCTGGGATTCTATCTGACAGAAACAACCTATCAAGGCAGGAACGGATATTCCCTCATCCTGAACGGATTGGAAAAAGGTATTAACGACCGTGCCCGCGAGCGTGCCATTGTGGTACATGGAGCTGCTTATGCCGATCCTTCGGTTGCAAGCAGGGGAGGGCGTTTGGGACGGAGTTTCGGCTGTCCGGCTGTTCCGCAAAAACTCAGCCGCCCTATTATCGACGCCATTAAAGGGGGAAGCGTGATGTATATCTATGCCGAGGCTCCTGACTATCTGGCTCACAGCTCCGTACTGAAGAAAACGACTGGGTTGTAAGCGACTGTTTATTCAGACAGAAGAACAAAAGAACATATTTCCTATCTTTTGTCATTTTGTTCTTCTGTCTGAATAAACATGTCGAATCACTCACTCTCCGTATTCTTCGTATCTTTTGATATGTATCAATTTCCCTCAGCATTTCTTTTACTAATTTTGCGTCGAGTTTCGGGGATTAGATTGTATGGCAACATCAAGAGAAATGACGGAAGGACGGGCTCTTCCGCTCATATTTAATTTCACTTTGCCTTTATTGTTGGGTAATTTGCTGCAACAGACCTATTCGTTGGTGGATGCTGCAATTGTCGGTAAATTTTTGGGGATAAATGCACTGGCTTCTGTCGGCGCGAGTACATCAGTCATATTCCTGATACTCGGTTTCTGCAACGGATGTTGCGGAGGATTCGGCATTCCGGTGGCACAGAAGTTCGGAGCGAGGGATTATATTACAATGCGCCGTTATGTGGCGGTCAGCTTGCAATTGGCTGCGGTGATGTCGGTGGTGCTTGCTGTGGTTACAAGCATCTGTTGTGCAGATATTTTGCGCATGATGCGTACGCCGGACAATATCTTCACCGGAGCTTATTATTATTTGCTTGTAACTTTTATAGGCGTCCCCTGTACCTTCTTCTATAATTTGTTGTCCAGCATTATACGTGCTTTGGGTGATAGCAAGACACCGTTCTGGTTTCTGCTCTTTTCCACCGTCCTGAATATTCTGCTTGACTTGTTTTGCATCCTTGTTTTGGACTGGGGTGTGGCGGGAGCGGCAGTCGCTACTGTCTTTTCTCAAGGAGTATCGGCAGTGCTTTGCTACATCTATATGATGAAACGTTTTGAAATTCTGAGAACCACTCCTGCCGAACGTAAATTCGACAGTGCGCTGGCACGGACGCTGATGTATATCGGAGTGCCTATGGGATTGCAGTTTTCCATTACCGCTATCGGCAGTATTATGCTGCAGAGTGCCAACAATGCGTTGGGTACGGCATGTGTAGCGGCTTTTACGGCTGCCATGCGTATCAAGATGTTCTTTATGTGTCCCTTCGAGAGCTTGGGTATGGCGATGGCCACTTATAGCGGACAAAACTACGGTGCAGGCAAGCCCGAACGTATATGGCAGGGTGTCAAGGCAAGCGCGCTGATGATGATAGTCTACTGGGCGTTCACTTTTGCAGTGCTGATGGTTGGAGCTAAAACGTTTACTCTATTGTTTGTAGAGGCTTCGGAAGTGGAAATTCTGAAAGATGCGGAGCTTTTCCTGCATATATCTGTCTCTTTCTTCCCGATACTTGGTTTGCTTTGTATTTTGCGTTATACAATTCAGGGAGTAGGTTATACCAATTTGGCTATGCTTTCGGGTGTTTCCGAAATGATAGCCCGTATTCTGATCAGTTTGCTGGCAGTTCCGGCGTTCGGCTATATCGCTGTTTGCTTCGGTGACCCGACTGCCTGGATTTTTGCAGATTTATTCCTCATTCCCGCTTTTGTTTATGTCTACCGGCGCATACTGCGAATGAACAAAAATTAGTGTATCTTTGTATCGGTAGTTGGCAAGGTAATGACCGAACGTAAGATTATACATATTGATATGGACGCTTTCTATGCTTCCGTAGAACAGCGCGACAATCCGGAACTGCGTGGCAAACCCGTAGCGGTGGGGCATGCGGAAGAGCGTGGTGTGGTAGCTGCCGCCAGCTATGAAGCCCGTCGGTTCGGGGTGCGTTCGGCAATGTCGTCACAGAAGGCAAAACGGCTGTGTCCGCAGCTTATTTTTATTCCGGGACGTATGGACGTCTATAAATCGGTGTCCCGTCAAATTCATGAGATATTCCATGAATATACGGATGTCATAGAACCTATCTCTTTGGATGAGGCGTTTCTGGATGTGACGGAAAATAAGCCGGGTATTCTTCTGGCTGTGGATATAGCCAGAGAAATCAAACGGAAAGTGCGCGAGCGGCTGAGTCTGGTGGCCTCTGCCGGAGTTTCCTACAATAAGTTTCTTGCCAAGATAGCATCCGATTACCGTAAACCCGACGGTTTGTGTACCATTCATCCCGACCAGGCTTTGGAATTTATAGCACATCTGCCGATAGAGAGTTTTTGGGGAGTGGGTCCGGTGACGGCAAGGAAGATGCATGTTTTGGGGATACATACCGGCGAGCAACTGCGTGCCTGTTCGCAAGCGATGCTGTTGCGCGAGTTCGGTAAGGTGGGGAACATCTATTATGATTTTGCGCGCGGGATAGATCTTCGTCCTGTAGAAGCGGTGCGCATTCGTAAGTCTGTGGGGTGTGAACATACTTTGGAGAAGGATATTAACCGGCGGTCGTCGGTCATTATTGAGTTGTATCATACTGCGGTGGAACTGGTAACCCGTCTGGAACATAAGAACTTCCGGGGGAATACGCTGACGCTGAAAATTAAGTTCCACGATTTCAGCCAGATCACCCGCAGCGTTACGCAGTCCAAGGAATTGACGGCACTCGATGTGATCCTGCCGTTGGCGAAACAACTGTTGAGGGAGGTTGATTACGAACATCATCCTATCCGTCTGATAGGCCTTTCCGTATCCAACCCTCGTGAAGAAAGTGATGAAAAAGGTGTTTGGGAACAGCTGAGTTTTGAATTTAGTGACTGGTAATTCGATGAATAAAAGACATGTTCCTGATATAAATAAATTCTTATTATTCGCTTAAGACCAAAAGAATGGTATCTTTGCAATGTAGAACGTAAAAATGTAATGCAATGGGTTGTCTGATGAATGTTTTATGGCTGGTGTTCGGCGGTATACTTACTGCCGTGGAGTATATGATTGCCAGTTTGCTGATGATGATTACAATCGTCGGCATTCCTTTCGGTATGCAAACAATGAAGATGGCGGGTCTTGCCCTGTGGCCTTTCGGCAAAGAGGTGCGCAGCGGAGAGCGTTCGGGAGGCTGTCTGTACATACTGATGAATGTATTGTGGATTTTTCTGGGAGGAATATGGATTTGCCTTTCGCATTTGGGGTTCGGCGTATTGCTGTGTATCACCGTCATCGGTATTCCTTTCGGGATGCAGCATTTCAAACTTGCCGCTTTGGCGTTGGCACCTTTCGGAAAAGATATTGTGGAATCATAACATCCTATTATCCCGTATAGGCAGGAGGCTTGTAAAAGAAGAGGGCAGGAAATGAAAATTTCCCGCCCCCGTTCATTTTATTTAAAGGTGTAATTTACATGGTCATGGCAGCTTGCTTTGCAAGCAGTTTTTGCAGTTTGCCGTTTAAAGTTTGGCACATAGTTCCGTTACCCATTGCCTGATAGCGTTTGATGCGGTACTGTAACATAAAAATTTCATTTTCATTCTTTTTCATAATCGTCTTCTTTTTTTGCTTTCCGCGTTTCGGAAAGCGGTTGAACATCTTTTATTGTTTTCTCTCTTATTAACGCTGCAAAGATACAAAATGTTTATGAGAAATATGTTTTATAACATAGAAATCTGCATTTTTTCCTTCATTTTCTTGAAAAATACCTTGTTTTGCCATCTGCGTATTACAAATATATTGCATATCTTTGTGTCATACAACCTTAATAACTACGTATATCATGAGACACACTACTTTACTTTCCGGAATAATCTGTCTGTTATGTCTGCTGGCTGCTTGCGGTGACTCTCATTTCATGACGGATGCTTCTTACCGTTCGCGTGTGGAGCGAGACTTCCAACAGAAAAAAGCTTTGATGCCGCAAGGAGACTTATTTGCCATATTCGAAACCTCTCTCAGTGATTATGAGCGTGAGGCACTGGAATTTCTTTATGCCTATATGCCTTTGGCGGATATTGCGGATTATTCAGGGGAGTTTCATCTGATGAATGTGCGCGCTTCCCGGCAGGCTGCCGATGAAATGCCGTGGGGAAAGCGTATTCCCGAAGATTTATTCCGGCACTTTGTTCTTCCGGTGCGGGTGAACAATGAGCATTTGGACAGCGCGCGTGTCGTATTCTACAAGGAGTTGAAGGACCGGGTAAAAACGCTTTCCCTGCAGGATGCCATTCTGGAGGTGAACCACTGGTGTCATGAAAAAGCCATTTATACACCTTCCGATGCCCGTACAAGTTCACCGCTGGCAACGGTGCGTACCGCTTACGGCCGTTGTGGCGAGGAATCCACATTTCTGGTTGCCGCTCTCCGTTCGGTGGGCATTCCGGCGCGACAGGTATATACTCCCCGTTGGGCGCATACCGATGACAACCATGCGTGGGTAGAGGCATGGGCAGACGGAAAATGGTATTTTCTGGGAGCTTGCGAACCCGAACCGGTACTTAATCTTGGTTGGTTCAACGCGCCCGCAAGCCGGGGAATGCTGATGCATACAAAAGTATTCGGACGCTATGAGGGAGCGGAAGAGGTAATGTCCGTTACCCCTACCTATACTGAAATCAATGTGATTGGCAACTACGCGCCTACTGCAAAGGCTTCCGTAACCGTAGTGGATGCCAGCGGTGTTCCTGTGGATAGTGCTTGTGTGGAATTCAAGCTATACAATTATGCGGAATTTTATACGGTAGCCACCAAATACACCTCTGCCAGCGGCATTTGCGGGCTGACGGCCGGTAAAGGGGATATGTTGGTATGGGCATCGAAAGACGGACATTTCGGCTTTGCCAGACTTTCTTTCGGCAAACAGTCGGAACTGACGGTGAAACTTGATAAAAAGGAAGGTGATGCATTTGCCATAGATATGGACATCGTACCGCCGTCGGAAACAGCCAATCTGCCTGAGGTAACCCCGGAACAGCGTGCGGAGAACGACAGAAGGCTGGCGCAGGAAGATTCTATCCGCAATGCCTATACGGCAACGTTTATGACAGAGGATGCGGCGCGTGCTTTTGCCCGCCGGTACAAGTTGGATGAGGATGCGGTTGCCGGAATATTGGTAGCTTCCCGCGGCAACCACAAGGTTATCTGCGATTTCATGACCCGCCTTCGTTCCGAAAAGTCGAAGAAGGGCGGTATCGACCTGTTGCAACGGATTTCGGCAAAAGACCTTCGGGATGTCAGGCTGGAAGTACTGATAGACCATATGTTGTCCAATGTACGCACCGGTGCGGAGTATTTCCGCAAGTATGTACGCAATCCGCGCGTAAGTAATGAAATGCTGACTCCGTACAAGGCTTTCTTCAGAAAGGTGGTTTCAAAGGAAGATGCGGAGGCTTATGTAGCGCAACCGATGAAGCTGGTGGAGTGGGTAGCAGGGAATATCCGCGTGGATAAGCATTGCAATTTGGGAGGTGACCCCATATCTCCCGAAGGTGTGTGGAGGACACGGTTGGCAGATGCACACAGCCGCGACATTTTCTTTGTATCCATGGCGCGTAGCATGGGCATACCTGCACGTATAGACGAGGTGACGGGCAAGGTGCAACTGATGAAAGAAGAGGGTGCGCTGGATGTGGACTTGGACTGTAAGGATACTGTATTTATGGAGGAACTTGTTCCGCAGAAAGGCCGGCTGGTTGCTGAATATTCGCCTGTCAAGTCTTTGGACGATCCTAAATATTACTCTCATTTCACCCTTTCGAAAGTGACTCCGCAAGGCAGGTTGCAATTGCTGTCTTACGATGAGGGCGATCTCGATATGGGCAGCGGCACTACCTGGAGCAGTCTGTTGAAGAAAGGTACGGTGCTGGATGCCGGCGATTACCTCCTGGTAACCGGAACCCGCCTGGCAAGCGGAGGTGTGCTTTCCCGCCTCACGGAATTCAGTATCAATCCCGGACAGACCACCCGGCTTGAGTTGGTAATGCGCGAGAGTAAGGATGAGGTGCAGGTGATAGGCAGCTTCAATTCGGAAGCTCTCTTTACCTCGCTTCAGGCGGAGAATTCTGAGCAAAGCCTGTTGGAGGCCTGCGGCCGGGGATATTTTGTCGTTGGAATCTTGGGAGTCAATCAGGAACCTACCAATCATGCGCTGCGTGACATTGCTGCTTTCAAGGCCGGTTTGGAGAAGTGGGGACGCAAGATGGTACTGCTTTTCCCGAATGAGACTCAATATAAGAAATTCCGTCCGGATGAATTTCCAGGCTTGCCGTCTACCATTATCTACGGTATAGATACAAACGGTATTGCAGCGCAGATTGCAGAAACCATGAAATTGAGACATAAGGAAATCCTGCCGGTATTTATCATTGCTGATACATTCAACCGGGTGGTGTTTGTTTCGCAAGGCTATACGATAGGCTTGGGAGAACAGTTGATGAAAACGGTAGAAGGACTGTAACGTGGGTTATATTCTATCCGGATTCTGGTACTATCTCATTCGGTTATTTGGGCGATTGTGGCTTTTACTCTTTCTTGGGTTGTCACATTCCGTTCAAATTCATTGATTTGTACGGTTGCCCCCATCGGTACCCGTTCTTTGCGGTATTGCATACGGCTCGCTACGGTTTCCCTTGCAGAGAAATGAAATTCGTGGATACCCGTTTCACGGGCAATCCGTGCGATGTTGTTCTCATTTACTCCGCAACCGGCGAGTAAGGTAATGCGTCCTGCTGCTTGCAACTGGAGTTCTTTCAATAGAGGAATGCCCGCTTCGGCGGTGGGTTGCTGACCGGAAGTCAGGATACGGTCACATCCGAGGCTGATAATATCTTCCAATGCCTTTTGCGGATTGCGGCAAACATCGAAAGCCCGGTGAAAAGTTACCGATATGTCTTGGGCAGCTTCCATAAACTGCTTCATTAGAGGAATATCCACTTCTCCATCTGCCGTCAGACAGCCTAAAACAATACCGTCTGCCCCTAAACGGCGGGCATTGTCTATGTCCTTTAGCATGATACGTTGCTCGATAGGGGAATACAGGAAATCACCGCTGCGGGGGCGGATAATGACGTGCAACCTGGTGTTTTGCAAGACTTCTCTCGCTATGACAATATCACCGTAGGAAGGGGTTGTTCCCCCTTCGGGTATCCCGGCGCACAATTCTACCCGATTGGCTCCGCCGGCTTGGGCGGCGATGCAACTCTCTACGGAGTTTGCGCAGACTTCAAATAAATACTCCTTCATGGCTTTGGTTTTTGCATTATACCGGCAAAAATAAGAAAACTCCGCAAACTCCGGAACAATATAAAATAAAAAAAGGAGCGAAAGTCCGATACCAACGCTCCTCTTATGGTTTTGATTCTCTTATTTACTTAGCGTAGCTTACTGCACGCGTTTCGCGGATAACAGTAATCTTTACCTGTCCGGGATAGGTCATTTCATCCTGTATCTTCTTGGCTATTTCGCCGGAAAGGTTTTCCGTTGCCTTATCGTCAATCTTGTCTGCACCAACGATTACGCGTAACTCGCGTCCTGCCTGGATAGCATATGTCTTCGTTACGCCCGGATAGGACATAGCCAGCTGTTCGAGGTCGTTCAAGCGTTTGATGTAAGCCTCTACGATTTCGCGGCGTGCTCCCGGACGTGCTCCGGAGATGGCATCGCATACTTGTACGATGGGAGCCAGCAGGCTGGTCATCTCCACTTCGTCATGGTGAGCACCGATGGCATTGCAGATATCCGGTTTTTCCTTGAATTTCTCCGCCAGTTTCATACCGTAGAGTGCGTGCGGCAATTCCGGTTCTTCATCGGGCACTTTACCGATATCGTGCAGCAATCCGGCACGTTTTGCCTTCTTGGGATTCAAACCAAGTTCGGATGCCATCACAGCACAGAGATTGGCTGTTTCGCGGGCATGTTGCAACAGGTTCTGACCATAGGAAGAACGGTATTTCATCTTACCGATGATACGGATAAGTTCGGGATGCAGGCCATGGATACCCAGGTCTATGGTGGTGCGTTTACCGGTTTCGATGATTTCTTCTTCCACTTGCTTGCGTACTTTGGCTACTACTTCCTCGATACGTGCCGGGTGGATACGTCCGTCTGTTACCAGCTGGTGCAGCGCCAGACGGGCAATTTCGCGGCGAACAGGGTCGAAAGCTGATAATACGATGGCTTCCGGAGTGTCATCCACAACGATTTCCACACCGGTAGCTGCTTCCAGCGCACGGATATTGCGTCCTTCACGGCCGATGATACGTCCTTTGATTTCGTCCGATTCGATGTGGAATACAGTAACGGAATTTTCAATGGCGGTTTCTGTTGCCACACGCTGGATAGACTGTATGACGATACGTTTGGCTTCTTTACTTGCTGTCAGTTTGGCATCATCCATAATATCATTGATATAGGATTGCGCCTGTGTCTTGGCTTCTTCCTTCAAGGATTCTACCATACGCTCTTTGGCCTCTTCGGCAGAAAGTCCTGAGATGGCTTCCAGTTTCTCGATTTCCTGGCGTTGCATGTGCTCCAGTTCCTCTTTCTTCTTGTCAACAATGGCCAATTGGGCTTCCAGGTTCTCTTTTACCGCTTCTGCTTCCAGTTTTTTGCGTAGGATTTCCTCCTGGCGTTGGTTCAGCACCAGTTCGCGTTGTTTCAACTTGTTTTCCGCTTGCTGTATCTTTTGGTTACGGAGCGATACTTCTTTCTCCAAATCGGCTTTCTTGTTCAGGAATTTTTCCTTTACTTCAAGCAACTTGTTCTTTTTAATCACTTCTGCTTCGGTCTCGGCTTCTTTGAGGATGCTGTCGTATTTGGACTTCAATCCATGCTTGAAGAACATGTACGAAGCAAATCCGCCAACGATGAAACAGGCAATGGATACTACTATTGTAACTACTGTCATTTTATTAATTTGTTTTTTAAAGTATATAAATAAAAAACACTGCATAAAAGCCTGTCCGTTGCAGGACAAAACTTTTGTACAGTGCGCGACGTTATTTCTTTCATAAAAAACGGACAGAAAATCGTTTTCTTACTCTTCCCTGAAATAAGCTTCCAATACTTCCGTCAGTTCCTTTATCTTGGCTGTATAGGGCTCAGTATCATTACGGTCTTTCAACTGAAGGGTCTCCAAAGCAAATTGATAAGCCACCATGGCTATAATCCTCTCTGAAGAGATGTTCTGATAATGTTCCCGATACGCATTAATCCGGATATTTACCTGCTTGGCAGCTTCCCTTACTATTTCCTCGTCCTCGCGGTTGATGGTGAGGGGATAGGCTGCTCCTGCCATTTGCAGGTTTATCTTTATCTTATCGTTCATACATCCTCTTTCTTTTATTCATTCAACAAAGCGATGCATTTATCGACTTCACGCACTAATTTGGACAATCGCAGTTTCGTCTCTTTTACGTCACTGCCGTTAAGGCTGATTGTCGTAGCTGTTTTTAGGTTCGTGTAGTTGTTTTCCAGCTCTTTGTAGTCAGCACGTACTTTCCCGCATTCTTCTTCTTTAGCTTGTAGAAGTTGCTTAAGTTCAGCATTTTCGCGTTTTAATTCATCATGCAGATAGATTAAATGCCGCAGTCTGGCTTCAAAAGTACTTAATAGCTTCTTTTCTTCGTCTGTCATTACTACACCAAAATTGTACACAAAAATACAATTAACTTGGAGATTACAAAAGCTTTTCAAGGAAAAATGTTCTGTATGCGTTAAAATAAGGGGAAAACAGGACTGTTATTAATTTATTTCATGCTGAAATTTTCTCGTCCGACAGCCGTTTCTCTTTCGTCCAACAACTGTCGGACGAAAGAGAAACGGCTGTCGGACGAGAAGTAAACAACTGTCGGACGATTAGATTTTGGCAGGGTTGGCATTAGTCCGTAGTTGTACGGGTAATTGCTTCTTCTATCATTTGGGATAAGTTTGTGTATATGGTTGTTGAAATGTATATAAAATAATTTATTATATAATTTGGTTTATAAAATAAACTTGTTATCTTTGTATCGGAGTTCGAACCCGGAGTTGTAATAATGTGTAATAAAAAACTGGATAAGACTATGGAAGATAGGAAATTGAATGAGAAAGAAAGCTTGGAGCTTATCACTCAAATGATTCGGAACACACGTTGGAATCTGGATGCCGGTAGTGGAAATATGTTTTTATTGTGGGGGTATGTTTGTGTGTTGCTGACTCTGGTTGTTTGGGCCGGGGTTGGTCTGACGCAAAATTTTGCATGGATGTGGGGCTTTTGGGGAATTCCCGTTGTGGGCTACCTGCTGAGTTACATTTTTATGCGGAAAAAGGACAAGCCGGTGAGTTTGTATATAGATAAAGTATTGAATGAGATGTGGCAGTTTATGGGAATCGTCTGTCTGGCGGTTGCGTTGATGGCCGCATACTTCCATGCTTTCGAAGTAATATTGCCTTTGTGTGCCATATTGCTTTCGTTGGGCAGTATCTTTACGGGGGTTCTCATTCGTTATACCCGGTTTTCGGGCTTGTCGAGCATGGGCGTTCTGTTGGGCTTGAGAATGTTGTTTGAAGTTTGGGATAAGTCCTCTTTTTTGCAGATATTGCCGGAGTTTGTTCTGGTGGTCATACTCGCAATGATAATACCGGGACATATTTTGAACTATAAAGCGAAGAAGGAAAACAAAAATAAGAGTAAGTGATATGTTTAAGGAATTAAACCCTTTGCTTCACAGTGAACTGAGGCTTGCCGTAATGTCGTTGCTCATCAGTGTTGAAGAAGCGGATTTTGTATACATCCGCCAGCAGACCGGTGCAACGGCCGGCAATCTTAGTGTGCAACTGGATAAACTTGCCAAAGCGGGGTATATAGTTGTTACCAAGACTTTTAAGGGGAAGATGCCCTGCACGCTTTGCAAGATTACTCCGCAGGGAATAGATGCTTTTGAGGAATATGTGGAGGCGTTGAAATCGTATATAATGAAGTAGGGATGTGAACCCGTTAGTTAAGAGTCTGTTTAAATTCTCTTCAAGAAATGTTTCGGACAGAATTTAAACAGACTCCGGAATAAAAATAAGAAAATATGAAAATTTTGGTTACTTATGCCGTTCAAGGCGAATTTACGGAATTGAAATTCCTCGGTTTGATAGGGGAGGAAGAAGTGCAGGTGGGTTATCTTCGCACCGGAATAGGAAAGGTGAAATCTGCTTTTTACCTTACGGAAGCGATTAATCGTGCGCAGCCCGATTTGGTTGTCAATGTAGGTACGGCAGGAACTGTCCGCCATCAGGTGGGGGATATTTTTGTATGCCGTCATTTTGTAGACCGTGATATGCAGCGGCTGAAAGGGTTTGATATGGAATGCGAGATAGACTCGGCGGAACTGTTGGCGCAAAAAGGATATTGCCTGCATTGGCAGCGAGAAGGAGTGTGCAATACGGGTGATACTTTCCTGACGGAACTGTCGGATGTAAAAGGCGATGTGGTGGATATGGAGGCTTATGCCCAGGCATGGGTGTGCCGTACCAAGAACACGCCGTTCATCGCCGTGAAGTATGTGACGGACATTATCGGGCAGAATTCGGTGAAACACTGGGAAGATAAACTGGCGGATGCCCGTAAAGGACTGGGAGCGTTTTTCGAATCTATTTCAGTGTTTTGAAAGAGAGGATGTGGTAGCTTGTTCCTGCTGCAATCAGCAACAACACTGCCTTTAGCCACCAATAGGGGACTATGAAAAAGATACAGTTGAGGATGGTTATCCATATCAGCGAGACTGAGATGATTTTGGCTCTTAGCGGGATGGCTTTATTTTCACGGAAGTTACGGATGTAGCTTCCCAGGTATTTATGGTGCAGCAGCCGGTTGTAAAGGCGGGGAGAACTGCGTACATAAAGGGCGGCTGTGAGTAGCAGAAACGGAGTAGTAGGCAGTAACGGCAGGAAAATGCCGATGATGCCGAGTGCCAGAGAAAGTGTACCGAACAGAATATAAAGGACTTTCATATCGCAAAAATACATAAAAAGATGAATAATAAAATTGTTTGGCGGTTGTTTATTGTTCATATGTACAGGGAAATATGTTTTCTGCAACCGGAGTCTTTGTGGACATCAGGCAGCCGCACAGTGCCGTAGTGCTCACTGTATGTATGAATAAGCGTCAATCTCGTGTGTAAATTCCAAGTTTTTTGTACTTTTGCTGCCGCATCGAGGTGACATTAGATGCACGGTTCTATAAAATGATATTTTAACCAGCGTATTAACAGTATGTACACAGTCATTAAACGAATGGAGGTTTCGGCTGCACACAGCCTGAATCTTTCTTATCAGAGTAAATGTGAGAATCTGCATGGTCACAATTGGATAATCACAGTCTATTGCCGTGCCAAAGAACTGAATGCCGACGGGATGGTGGTTGATTTCAGCCACATCAAACAGGCGGTGAAAGAAAAACTGGATCACCGGAACATCAATGAAGTCCTTCCCTTTAATCCGACAGCCGAGAATATGGCACTCTGGATATGTAGCCAGATACCTACTTGCTTTAAAGTGGAAGTGCAGGAATCCGAGTCGAATATAGCCATCTATGAGGAGGATTGACAGGAGCGCTTATGAGGAAGATTAACGAAATATTTTACAGCTTGCAAGGAGAGGGCTTTCATACGGGTACTCCGGCTGTTTTTGTGCGTTTCTCCGGTTGCAACCTGAAATGTTCTTTTTGCGATACGCAGCACGAAGAGGGTGTGTTGATGTCCGATGAGGAAATCTTGGCGGAAGTGGGGAAATATCCTGCGGTGACGGTGATACTGACGGGCGGAGAGCCTTCGCTCTGGATTGACCGTGAATTTGTGGACTGCCTGCACCGGATGGGGAAGTATGTCTGTATCGAAACGAACGGTACGCATTCCTTGCCGGATAATATAGACTGGGTGACTTGTTCGCCCAAGCAAGGTGCAAAATTGTGCATTTCCCGTATGGATGAGGTGAAGGTAGTGTACGAAGGACAGGATATTGCCGTATATGAATCGCTTCCTGCCGGACACTTTTTCCTGCAACCCTGTTCTTGCAGCAATACTGCGGAAACTGTGGCTTGCGTGATGCAGCATCCGAAATGGCGACTGAGCTTGCAGACGCACAAGCTGATAGAAATAAAATAAGACCTTGTAATTTTTAAAATTTACAAGGTCTTATTGTTGCACGGGAGGAGAGGCTCGAACTCCCGACACCCGGTTTTGGAGACCGGTGCTCTACCAACTGAGCTACTCCCGTGTTTGCGGCTGCAAAGGTAATGGAAACTTTCAAATCTGCAAGTTCTTTGTTGCTTTATTTTCTTAAAAAAATAGCTTATAACATTTGTAAGTCCTGATACATAATGCGATAGGCTGCCGCTTTTTTTTCTAAAGCCAGCGGATAAGCTCTTGATGAAGAGGGCATGCGGTAGAGCCGCATAGGGCGGTCTGCGAAAATGAATTCTGTAAAATCCCCGACTTTAGGTTCTTGCAATGAGAACAGCGCACAGAGCGTGTCGGTAGCTTTTTGTCCCGTAGTGACAATCGCTTTGCACTGTGGCAGTTGTTGCAATAATGCGGATATGTCGGTAGGCCGGACCACTTCGAGGTACTTATCGGATGCATTGTCTTGCAACCGCCTTACGGCAGTGGCCGTATCGAACAGGGCTATCCCTTTTTCGTTCAGGAAATCGATGATACGCTCCTTGCGGAAAGCTTTTTGGGATTTGTCGGCAAAATGGTCTTTGTCATTGAAGAATAAAAGACCTGCAATACGCCACATGTCATTATTCCAGTTCGGGTAGTAAAACTCCATGGACCAGCGTTTTCTTTGCGGCGGGAAACTCCCCAGCATCAGCAAACGTGCATTGCCGGGAAGGAAAGGTTCTAAAGGATGCTGTTCTATTTCCATAAGATTGATTTTGCTTATACATTAGCGGATGATAAGGCAAAGTTAATCAAAAATAGTTTTTCAGCAGCTTTCAAGTCCCAGATTACTCATTTTTTCCGTAATCCGGAAAGGAAAGTCCGGATATTCGTATAAGCTGAACCGGGGTTCGGTTTTTCCTTCCGTATAGTTCCAGATGGAAGCATAGTCTTCCGTGTCTTCTCCCATGGTTTGCAGTTGTCGCAGATAGGCGGCTATGGATTTGCTTTCGACAATGTATACCGCTCCGATGCTGTCTATGATAGGACTATGGCGACGTGTACCGTCGTGTTCGAAACGAAGTATACGCTTTCCTTCCGGAGTGATTCCTACCATTTTGAAAGTCATGCTTTTGCCGATGGCAGGCAGGTTCAGCACATTCCGGTCTGTGGCGAGGAACGGCAGGCGATGTGCTTTCGTAAAACGGCGGATACAGGCGGCAGGGTCGTGTGTCCGTTCCAACAGTACGGAGAGGTTATGGGCATCTTCTTTGGTAAGTTTTCCGAATGCTTTTTCTTCCTGCTCTTCTTGTATGGAGCGGCTGTTTGGAGTGAAAACGGCATTATTTTCTTCAAATCCTTTCACCGAGAATGTGTAGTAACAGATTATGCCCAGTTTATTTAATACCTGTCGCAGGCGTGCAGTGTGCCCCCGGCGGGATGCAGCTACATTATACACCAGCTGGTTGGTGATGAGCCATCCTGCCGAGAGCAGTTTGCGAATGCCTTCCTCTGCTTCGGGAGTAACTTCCAGCGGGGTTTGGAAATGTGTCTGGATGATAAACTGACGTATGCCGACCGTGGATGCCTTTTCCTTGAATTCACGCAATATGTCCACTAATTCGTCATTGATGCGCATCGGTAGATAGGCGGGCAGGCGCGAACCGAGGCGGATGCGTTGCAATTCGGCGTATTTCTCACCTTCCGGGCGTTCCTGGTTGGCTTTTCGCTTGCGCACTGCCATACGGTAAACGGCGTCCAATATGTTGCGTAAGGTTTTGTTCTGGCTCATAAGGGCATCGCCGCCGGTAATGAGGATGTCACGCAATTGCGCGTCTTCTTCGAAATAGGTCATGAGGCGGCGCAATTTTTTGTCCCAGCTTTCTTTGGGATGCAGTTCTTCAAATTCAAAGCTGAGGCGTTTGCTTTGGAAATCGTACATACGCTGGCAGGAAGCGCAAAGTCCGCCGCAGGCTCTCCCCATGGTATCGGGGATAAGAATGGCCACCTCAGGATAACGTCTGTGGATATTGTGACCGTCGGGCAATAACCAGCCTGCGGCGTTCGGCTTGCCGGCTTCTACAATGTCTTCGCGTTCCCAGGCGCGGATTTGCCCGTAGGTCTCCACCAATTGGGGCGAGTAGAGGATATAGCTGCGTAAAGAGTCGTCGTTATAGCCGCTTCCGGTACTGTTCAATAAGGAAAGGTAGTAGGGGGTGGCGAAGAACGGCATGCCTTTTTTACGTGCACGCGACAATAAGTACATGGTTTCCACGGAAAGTGAATTGCCCAGGAAACGGTTCAGTTCCGTAGGGCTTTTCACTGCCATTGCAAGGTGGAAGCGGAAATCGTTCCACCATTCGCTGACGAGCCGGAATTTTTCTTCATAGCTGATGCCTTCTGCAAAATGAAAGCGTGAAGCAGAATTCTTGCGGTTTTCTATTTTCTGTATGAGGGCATGCAGGATACGTTCCTTGTTGTATGCCCGGAGTTGTTGCACATCCTCATCCAGTCCGGAAAGCCACCGTTCACTCCAGGCTTTTACGCGTTGGAAGCCGGGTAGGGGATGTTCGGGGTGTTGCAGACGTTTGAATTGTCGGAATAAATCAATGAAAAGGTCAGTTTCGAGGTATTCTTCCAATTTGCCGGTGAGGAAATCATAGAGTAAGGAGAGGGTTGAAACAGGTAGTTGCTTGTCCGTTGAGAGTTCATGTACTTTTTGTCCGTCATAATCAATCAAAAGTCGAATCAGCTTGCCGGCCTCACTTTCCGCTTGGGGATGTCCCGCCATATACTCCGACAGATATGTTTTGAAAGTCTGTACATCTCCGCTTCGGGCGGCGATGCCGGTCAGTTCGGGGAGTTCGTGCCGGTAAAGTTGTTTCAGTTGTGAGGGAGTGAGTGCAAGCATTTTCTTTTGTTTCATACGCAATTCTTTTTTAGAGATTAATAATCGGTAATTGGCGCAGGATGCGCTTTCAATATTCCGTGAGGGGAAAAACGGTCTGATAAATATAACAAAAAAAGGCGGGGTATAAAAACCTCGCCTTTCGTCTTATGAAATATTTTAGATTTCTTTTTGTTTTGCTAACAAACGCTTTTCTGCCTATTTGTCAAAACTTTAGCTTATGCTTTTTCTTGTTCGTCACCTTTCTTTTTCGGTTCTTTCTTTGCCAGCATGACTATGTTGTATACATACTCTGTCATCCATTGTTCCGAGTATCCCAACCGCTCTTTGTATTGGCGGACTGTCATAGCGGTCTTGTGCACATCGTCCTTTTTCCACACGGTCTTGGTGCAAACCTCATGTACTGTTTTTTCGGTCATGCTGCGTAATGCGCCTTTGAAGATGGAAGGCATACGGAATTTCCATTGCATCAAGTTGCCCATTAACATCATCAGGTCGTTGGAGAATCCCTGATACATGAAAAGATAGGCTTGTACATCGTTCTGTGTACGGCAGTGCTTTTTTACGGATGCGTCAATTTCTTTAAAGAAGCTCTCGCTGATGCCGTAATCCTGCATCAGCATCTTGCGGGAAGCCGCTTTTTCCGCTTGTCCCAGGCGTCCGCCTTGTGTGGGGATTTTGAATAAACGTTTGAAGTTGGCTACATCCGGCACAAAACGGATGTTGGTGATGCCCAGGTTGGCGGCTATCACGGACTGGAAGTAGACGCGTGTCAATGAAACGAAGTCCTCCACATTTCTGGAAGAAACCTCTTCCGAATTCTTGTTGAATAGTTTGGCAAATATACCCATGATGATAATTTTTCTGATTTATGGGCGCAAAGGTAGTAAATAACTTGCTTTTTACCAGCACTCCAACTCTTTATTTCAGCTTGAAGTGAAACTTATGCCCTTCGAATACGGGTTCCACAATGTCATAGCGGATGAGTTTGGCAAGCAGATGCTCTGCAGCACGGCGTGACAGACGTGCCAGACGGCAATAACGGTTCAGTGACAACCGGTCGTTTTGTTCCAGTAAATCAAGCAGTAGCTGCTCCCGTTCGGTATATTCCATCAATTCTCCTTGGGGACTTTCGCTTTGTTGCCAGATACGCAGATGTACCGGGGTGGCAAGTATGTTCTCGTCCTTGATGCGCAGATAGGCAAGATATTTGCCGGCTTCGTCCTTGGCATATACCGGTTTACGGTCGCTTTCATCGATTTGCACCAGCAATACGCTGCGGCCTTCTACCTGATAGGTCTGTGTGCTGTAACTCACTTCCGGCCGGCAGTATAACCGGGCTGCTGCCTCTATCATATATTGTTCTTCATCGGAACGCACTCCGGCAATTTTACCATTGTCTTTTACGCCGATGAGAAGCCGTCCGCCGTCCGTATTTGAAAAGGCAGAAAGCGTCTTGGCAATTTTTCGTGCATCAGATATTTCGAACTTGAAATCTTGTTGTTGGTGCTCTCCTTCGGCTATGAGAGCATGTATATATTGGGTATCAGTAAGCGTTTTCATGTCTGCAAAAATAGATAAAAAACACGTATAAGCCTTTTTAAATGCCGATTTTGCGTATTATTTCAAAAAAAATATCGTTTTTCTGCATTTATTTCAAGAAAGAATGTATTTTTGTCGGACATTATTAACGAAGTAATTAAAAAAGGATTATGAAAGAATTAGTTGAAAAAGTTGCAGAATTGTATGCAGCATTCGAAAAAGATGCAAAAGCTCAGTTGGAAAACGGTAACAAGGCAGCCGGTACTCGTGCACGTAAGGCTTCTTTGGAAATCGAAAAGACAATGAAAGAATTCCGCAAAGCATCTTTGGAAGATTCTAAAAAGTAAGAGAAAACGCAGATTTAATGCTGTGAAAGACTGCCGTTCGGCGGTCTTTTTTGTTTTATGCATAATGGCTGTTTTGTATAAATAAGTCGTATTTTTATGATATTCCTCAACGATTTTAATATATTAATTGCTTGGCCTTTTGCTTTTAAATAGAAGTTTTATTATTACTTTTGGCACAGGGTATGAACGAAAATGTACTAAATAAGTTGAAGATATTGGCAGAGTCGGCAAAGTACGATGTCTCTTGCTCGTCCAGTGGCACTGTACGTTCCAACAAGGCAGGCATGCTGGGCAATACTGTGGGCGGATGGGGCATCTGCCACAGCTTTGCAGAAGACGGGCGGTGTATTTCGTTGCTGAAGGTGATGCTGACAAACTATTGCATATACGATTGCGCTTATTGCATTAATCGCCGCAGTAATGACCTGCCTCGTGCCACTCTTTCCGTCAGCGAACTTGTGGACCTGACAATGGAGTTCTACCGCCGCAATTATATTGAAGGCCTTTTTCTGAGTAGCGGAGTGGTGCGCAATCCCGATTATACGATGGAACGGCTGGTGCGTGTAGCCAAAGACCTTCGTACTATCCATCGTTTCAACGGTTATATCCATTTGAAGAGCATTCCCGGAGCCAGTCGTGAGTTGGTGAATGAGGCGGGGCTGTATGCCGACCGTCTGAGTGTCAATGTGGAAATTCCCAAAGAAGAAAACCTCAGGCTGCTTGCTCCGGAAAAAGACCATGAAAGCGTATTTGCTCCGATGCGCTATATTCAGCAAGGTGTTTTGGAGAGTGCGGAAGAACGCAGGAAATACCGCTATGCACCCCGTTTTGCCCCGGCAGGACAAAGTACGCAGATGATTGTAGGTGCTACAGCCGAGACGGACAAGGATATTCTTTTTCTTTCATCGGCTCTTTATCAGCGTCCTACGATGCGGCGCGTCTATTATTCCGGATATATCTCGGTGAACACGTACGACAAGCGTCTGCCGGCTTTGAAACAGCCGCCTTTGGTGCGTGAGAACCGGCTCTATCAGGCGGACTGGCTGCTACGTTTCTACCAGTTCAAGGTAGATGAGATTGTGGATGACGCCTATCCGGATTTGGATCTGGAGATAGACCCGAAGCTGTCGTGGGCGTTGCGGCATCCCGAACAGTTTCCCGTTGACGTCAATAAGGCGGATTATGAGATGATACTCCGTGTACCGGGTATCGGTGTGAAATCGGCTCGTCTGATAGTCGCTTCCCGCCGTTTCTCCAAATTGGGATTTTATCAACTGAAGAAGATCGGTGTGGTGATGAAGAAGGCGCAGTACTTTATTACGTGCAGCGAACTGCCAGTACGTACGGTCAATGAAATGACTCCGCAGAGAGTACGTAACTTGCTGGTGCAGAAACCCGGGAAGAAATATGACGACAGGCAGCTGATTCTTGATTTTGGAGACGAAGAAAATGACTCTGTTTATATTCGATAATACATTTGAGGGATTGCTGACTTCTGTTTTTGAAGCCTATTCCCGTCGTACTTTTCCGGATGCTTTGCTGGCGGAAGGGGAGCCACTTCCTTTGTTCTGTGACGAGACTTTTACTGTAGTATCGGATGAAGAGAAAGCGGGGAGGGTTTGGCGTGGTTTGCAGAAAAAACTTTCTGCATCCGCCTTGTCTTGTCTTACGCAGTGCTGGTTGGCGGAAGAGCCGGAAACTGCATCGCTTTTGTTCCGTTATATCCGTAAGGCAATAGATGCTTCCCGTTCCATTGAAACGAACTTTGCAGACCCTGATGTTTTGGAATTTTCGCGTATGTGGAAGCGGGTGGATTGGGAACGGATACGGATGTTGCAGTTTGTCCGTTTTCAGAAAGCAGCAGATGGTACTTATTTTGCGGCGGTAGAACCGGAGAAGAATGTACTTCCCCTGATAACCGGGCATTTTAAAGACCGTTTTGCCGACCAATGTTGGTTGATATACGACATCAAGCGTGCTTATGGTTATTATTACGATTTAAAAGAGGTACGGAACGTTGTTTTTGGGGAAGATAGCCGGGAAGGACATCTTGTGACAGGAATACTGGATGAGAGCCTTATGGATAAGGATGAAAAGCTCTTTCAGCAACTTTGGAAAACTTATTTCAAGGCAATCTGTATCAAGGAAAGGCTGAATCCCCGCAAGCACAGGCAAGACATGCCTGTGCGATATTGGAAGTATTTGACCGAGAAGCAGACTTAGTAGGGACATTCATTAAATATTACAAAATTAGCCAACTAATTCATACACAAATTAT
>OGNO01000390.1_pt1 | contig 34337 bp, 21 predicted proteins | sample 1573491 | NCBI WGS metagenome assembly OGNO01 (sample SAMEA2581900, study PRJEB24529) | metagenome | biome: Human gut stool | place: China | collected 2011
TAAATATCTCATGGAACAGTGTTGCAAATGCAAGTGGCTATGAACTTGCCGGTGCGGTCAGCGAAAAAGGAACTTATACCACATTACAGACTTCTGGTGCAACATCCTTTACACACAGCAATCTGGTACAGGGAACGACATATTACTATAAAGTAAGAGCATACAAAGATTTAAGCAACGGAATCCGTATGTACGGACCATGGTCAGCGGTAAAAGCAAAAGCTGCAGCGCATGAGATCATGGGTACAAGCAGTGTGACAGTCGACCAGATGGTATCTTACTATAATAAACGTTATACCTTCCCGGCAGATACTTACCGTGATAAGGGAGCAGATTCTGCGGAGGCATTCTTTAAGATCTTAAAAGAAGAGGCAGAAGCCGAGGGTGTAAGAGCAGATGTATTATTTGCGCAGGTTATGTTAGAGACCGGAGGATTACAATTCGGCGGAGATGTGCAGCCGAGTCAGTGTAACTTTGGAGGACTCGGTGCAGTCGGTGGCGGTGCAGCAGGTGAGACTTTTGCAGATGTAAGAACCGGACTCCGTGCGCAGGTACAGCACTTAAAAGCATACGCAAGTACAGATGGATTAAACAATGCATGTGTGGATAAGCGTTTTCAGTATGTATCGCGTGGAACAGCCAGATACGTGGAGTGGCTTGCGATTCCGCAGAATCCATATGGAGGAGGCTGGGCAGCAGATGCGGATTATGGCACGAAGCTGCTTCGCATCATGAACAGTTTATAAATGGAATAAAGGGAAGCAAAACAGAAGGGCTGTGGAAAATGGAGATATTTTTCACAGCCTTTTTTTCAGGATAATAGGTCAGAATTGGTAATTGATTTATATGTTTATGTATTCAAAATAGATATTTTGTGATAAAATAAAAATGTTTTGCAAAAGAATATAAAAATATGGTGGTGCAAATGACAGAACAAAATTATTCAGTTTTAATGTCCGTATATAGCAGGGAAAAAGCCGAATATTTGCAAAAAAGTATAGAGAGCATGCTTTCACAGACAATACCGCCGAGTGATTTTGTGATTGTATGTGATGGACTGCTTGGGGAAGAATTGTATCGGGTAATCAATGATAAGAAAAGAGAATATCCAGAATGTTTTCATGTTATACAATTACCGGAAAATAGAGGACTGGGGGAAGCACTTAGAGAAGGTCTTGCTTATTGTAAAAATGAACTGGTCGCACGTATGGATAGTGATGATATCAGCGTGCCAAAACGTTGTGAGCTGCAACTGAAAATTTTTGAGGAAAAAGATGTGTCAGTTGTTGGAGGAACTGTTCAGGAGTTTGTGAAAGATATAGTACAGGCTGGTGCAATGAGGAGAGTGCCTGAAACATCAGAGAAAATCGCAAAGTATGCAAAAAAAAGGAATCCATTTAATCATCCGGCAGTTATGTTTAAAAAAAGTGACGTAATAAAAGCAGGAAGTTATGTGGGGTGTCGTGGTTTTGAGGATTATCATTTATGGATTCGTATGATGTCTGGTGGAATGAGAGGATATAATTTATCTGATGTACTTGTATATATGCGAATTGGTGATGGTATGTATAAAAGACGTGGTGGTATGTCGTATCTTAAGGACATGATAAATTTTAGAAAGTTTATGCTGGATACAGGATATATTAATATGCCTGAATTTCTATCATCTGTGGTAGCTCATGGAATTGTGATACTGATTCCGGCTAAAATGAGAAAGGCAGTTTATTCCGTATTTCTTAGAAAATAAGTTTATGAGTTAATATAAATAACAACAGAAATTGACGTGTAATAATGAATATGATATAATTGTGCAACTTTTGGGAAAAAGGAACAGATAAAAAGGAGTTAATGTAAAATGGAATGTAAAATCAAGGAGAGTGGTGTATCTGCAACGGTAGAAAATATTGAGTGGGAAAGGATACATCTGACACTCACGGTAAGACTGAAGTTTGAAGAAAATAAAATATGTAATGTAGATGAGCTGGCATTTTATGCAGTTAATAATTTAGGAGAATGTGGGATTAAATTTGATGTCAGCAGAGTAGAATCGGATTTGGTTAAACTTCATGTGAATGTAACAAATAATGGTGAAATACGCTGCGTTCCAAGAGGAACATATCGTATTTTTGTATGTGAAAAATTGTATATTTTAGCAGAGTGTGAGACAAGTTCGAAAATTGCTGATCAATTGGAGGCAATGTCCAGAAACTTTTTATATGGTGGAAGAGGAAATGCCTATAATGTTACATTTTATATTGAAGATGGAACGGAAACTCTTCCATTCCGTATGCATTGCATTGCATTAGGAGCAACAGGTGTTGCTTTTCCACAAAACCCACATTTCCTTAATAAGATAAATTTGGTAAATGCATTAAAAGTATGTTATTTATCAAGTCGACCTATTTTAAGGAGAATATATAAAGGGTATTCTTTTTTATATAAGAAGAGAAGAAAGAATACAGTTCTTTTTATGACAGAACAGAGCAATAAAATTGCGTCAAATCTAAAAGCTGTTTCGGAGCGGATGATAGAAAGACAACTTGATAGTCGGTATCGGCTGTTATATTCTGCACGCCCGGCTGCAGCGGAACCACAGAGTAAAATGAGCTGGATCAAACTCATGAAAGTACTGGCACAGAGTGGTATGATCTTTATTGATGATCATGCACCGGTATTTGACTGGCTGAAATTGGATGATGACACGACGCTGGTTCAATTATGGCATGCAGGAGCGGGATTTAAGTCATCAGGTTATAGTCGCTGGGGACATGATGGGTGTCCGGCACCACAGTCTTGTCATAGGCAGTATAAATATGGAATTGCTGGTTCAAAGAATATTGCTCCATTTTTTTCAGAAGTATGGGGAATTAATGATGAACAGGTACTTCCAACAGGAATGCCTCGTATGGATGAATATTTAGATGAACAACATAAGAGTGAAAAAATAAAGGAATTGTATACGCAATTTCCAATGTGTAAAAATAAAAAAGTAATTCTTTTTGCGCCAACATATCGTGGAAGAAATAAAAAAACAGCGTATTATCCGTATGAGTTAATAGATTTTGAAAAATTATATCAGATTTGTGGAGATGAGTATGTGGTTATGTTTAAAATGCATCCGTGGGTAAATGAGGATATCGTAATCGAAAAAAAATATTCGGATAAATTTCTGGATGTAAAAACATATCCAAATATTAATGATTTATTTTATGTGGTAGATTTATTGATTACAGATTACTCATCTAATATTTTTGAATATTCGTTGATGAAAAAACCAATGCTGTTTTTTGCATTTGATAAGATACAGTATTCATTTTCCAGAGGCTTTCACAGAGATTATGAAGAGTCTGCACCAGGCAAGGTATGTTATACTTTTGAGGAAGTACTTACGGCAATTGTAAACAAAGACTTTGAATATGAAAAAGTGGAACAGTATATTACAAATCATTTTGACTATATAGACAGTGGATCTTCTGATCGCGTGATTGATTGGATTTTACTTGGAAAAATGCCGGAGAATATCAGTGATGCAATAAAAAAGAAACAGGAAGAAATGCAGTATATACATACACTTGACTTTGAGACAGTTATGTTAGCACAACAGAAATGATATATGGGCGGAAAGTTATAGCTGGTAGTAAATTGACGGGAAAATTGGTGTATGTTATAATTTATAATGATTATGTGTGCATTGGTAGCGATGGAGAATAACTGCAATGGAAGATGGATTAGAAGAATTGCAGCAGCGATTAGTAGAAATGCTGTTAGCTTTTCAAGAGTTTACACAGGAGAACGGGGTAACATTTTTTCTGGTAGGAGGAAGTGCATTAGGCGCAGTCAGACATCAGGGATTTATTCCATGGGATGATGATGTTGATGTTGCAATGATGCGTGAGGATTTTGAAAAAATGGAACACCTGATGAAAATGCAGGGAAATCGGTTGGGGCAATTTGTGTATTCACCAGTGGAAAAACACATAATACCGGATGCTCCAATCGGATATTTATATGATTTACTTCATGCGGATGTGGGGTATGAAAATACAGCCAAAATAGATATTCATCCAATTGATGGTGTCCCGAAATCCAGACTATTAAGGAAGGTTCAAAAATGGACATCTCTTATATATTATCTGTCAGAGTACCGGCTTCCAGTCAAAAATAAGGGAACGGTAGTCCATAATATTTCGAAAGTAATTCTTAAAATAACACCGGATTGCATGTTTCGTTTTTATATGAAAATTTGTAAAAAAATTATGACATCATGGAGTACATTTGATAGTGAATATATTTGCAGTCTGTTTGGCGTTGCAGGATATGAAAGGGAAGTAATGCCGAAGAAGTATTTGTTCCCATTACAAAAAGCTATGTTTGAAATGGAAGTGTTTTTGATACCGGGAAGTCAGGATGCGTATTTAAGAAGATTATATGGAGATTATCACAAAATACCACCAGAGGAGGAACGACATCCGAGACATAAGATACATGAGTTATACAAACATGAATAGGTAACATGGAGAAAAACGTGCAGACAATCAATAAAAATTTAAAAAAAATTATTAAAGTATTTATAACCTATACGATTGAAAATGATATCAGGATATATCAGTTAAAGCACACTCCGTTTAAAGTTGAAAGATCATTAATAAAGAAGGCATATCAGATTTATGGTAATGATCCGATAAATGCAAAAAAAATTGTATTTGATAATTACATGGGAAATGGCTATGGATGTAATTGTAAATATGTAACTGAGGAATTGATACGCCGAAGGACAGATTTAGATTTAGTATGGATTGTGAAAAATGTCAATGCGCATGAGGAATTTCCTGACAAAGTAAGACTGGTTGAATATGGATCGCCAGAGGCACTGGCTGAATATTATACAGCCGCTGTATGGGTATGCAATTATCATCTCATTAAATATTGGAACAAAGGACTAGTAAAAAGAGCGGGACAATATTATATTCAAATGTGGCATGGATCATTTGGAATAAAAAAGATTGAAAAAAATTGTGACTGTTTGACAAATAGTCAGAGTTGGACTTATCTTGCAAAAAAAAATTCGGAAAATACAGATTTTTGGATTTCAAATAGTTTTTTTGAAGATAAAGTGTATCGAAATGCATTTTGGTCAGTTAAAAATATTCTAAGATTTGGACATCCGAGAAACGACATATTTTTTGGAAATAGACAGTATTCAGCGTATAAAAAAGTGCGTGAAATCTTATCAATAGATAAGGAAGAAAATATTTTATTGTATGTACCAACATTTCGGGAGAAATTTAATTTCCCGGAATGCAAGTTGGATGTAGCAAAAATAAAAGAAACGTTGGAAAAGAAAACAAATGAGCAGTGGGAAATTGTTGTAAGATTACATCCAAGGATGAGGGATTCTTTGAAAAAAATTTATGATAATGCAGAAAATATGATAAAAAATGCAGATGACTATCCGGATATTCAGGAATTGTTGGCTGCATCACAGATAGTGATAACAGATTATTCCAGTTGTATTTTCGATTTTTTATTGACGGGCAGGCCTGGATTTTTGTTTGTACCTGATCTGGAAAGTTATGATCAGGAACGAGGATTTTATTATAACCTGGAAGAAACACCGTTCCCGATTGCACATACAAATGAAGAACTTATGGATAATATAAAAAATTTTGACAAAGAAGAATATTGCAGGCGAGTCAAGAACTTTCTGAAAGGAAAAGGATCTGTAGAAGATGGAAATGCATCAGTGCGTGTGTGTGATTTAATAGAGCACTTATTGACAGAAAAGGAAATAGAAAATGAGTATTAATAAAAAACATGTAAAAACGTTTTGGAATCGCCGATTCCTGTTATATGAGTTAGTAAAAAAGGGAATTAAATTAAAATATCGTCGTTCGTATCTTGGTATTTTATGGTCTATGTTAGAACCGATATTAACCACAATTGTGTTAACAATTGTATTTGGAACGTTGTTTGGAAATAATGATAAGGAATTTCCATTATATATCTTATGTGGAAGGCTGGTATATTCTTTTTTTGCAACGGGAACAAAAACAGCATCCAAATCTATCAGGTTAAATGCAGCGATGATAAAAAAGGTATACATTCCGAAATATTTATATCCGCTATCCTGTGTATTATATAATTATGTGATTTTTGCTATTTCGTTAATTGTAATGGTTCCGTTGGCGGTATATTGTAATGTAACTGTGACATGGCATATCATTGAGGCAATTATCCCACTGTTACTTCTTTTTATTTTAACATTTGGAGTTGGAATGATATTGACAACGATCAATGTATTCTTTCGGGATATGGAATATATATGGGAAGTGCTTTTAATGCTTATTATGTATTCAAGTGCAATTTTTTATTATCCGGAACGTTTAATGAACAGCGGGTATGCGTGGATTTTAAAATGGAATCCGTTGTATTGTATGATCCAGAGTTTTCGTAATGCAATGTTTGGGGAAGCTATGGACATGGGGTTGACGGCATATGCAGCAGTATGTTCTGTTGTAGTGTTGATTTTAGGTGTGATTTGTTTTTATAAAAAACAGGATGATTTTATTTTGCAGATATAGAGGTTAATATGGCAAAGGAATTATTACGTGTAGAACACATAGGAATGAAATTTAATCTAAGTAAAGAACGAGTGAATGATTTTCGTGAATATGTAATAAGAATGCTCAAAGGTAAAAAGTTAGAGAAGGATGGGTTTTGGGCACTTAAAGATATTAATTTTAGTATTCATGAAGGAGAACGAATAGGAATTCTTGGACTAAATGGAGCAGGAAAAAGTACGTTACTCAAAGTGGTTGCAGGAGTATTTAAACCCACAGAGGGCAGAGTAATAAGAAATGGAAAAATAGTACCATTATTAGAGCTTGGAGCAGGATTTGATAAGGACTATACAGGCCGGGAAAATATATTTTTATATGGAGCAGTGCTTGGATATGGTCGTCAATACATGGAAGAAAAATATGATCAGATTGTAGAGTTTTCCGGATTAGAGGATTTTATGGATGTACCTATTAAAAACTATTCATCAGGTATGAAATCAAAGTTGGGATTTGCAATCGCAACGATAGCTGAACCGGAAATTTTAATTTTAGATGAAGTACTTTCTGTAGGAGATGGTAAGTTCAGAAAGAAGAGTGAAAAGAAAATCCTTGATATGATGCAGGATGGTACGGCGGTTTTATTTGTGTCACATTCACTTGCACAGGTAAAACGTATCTGCAATAAAGCTATGATCCTTGAAGGGGGAAAAATGATTGCTTTTGGGGATGTAGATGAAGTTGCACAGGTTTATGCAGAAATGACGGGTGAACTGGATGAGTTAACAGTGGGTCAGAAAAATCTTGTGAAAAAAAAGAATAAAAAAAAGAAAACAGAAAAAATCAAACAGGAAGATAAAAGGGAGGTTATGGAAGAATCATGAATATAGCGATTGTTTTTGCTGGTGGAAGCGGAGTCAGAATGGGAGCTGGTGTCCCGAAACAGTTTTTGGAAATAAATGGGAAACCGATTATTGTTCATACACTTCAACTTTTTCAGTACCATGATATGATTGATAAAATATATATTTCAGTACTTGCTGATTATATCCCTTATATGAAAGAATTGGTAGATGAATACCGTTTGAATAAGGTGGCAGATGTTATTCCAGGTGGAGAGACTGCACAGGATTCGATTTATAATGCGTTAAAAAAAGCAGAAAGTGAAAATGCAGAGGATTCTATCGTACTATTGCATGATGGTGTACGCCCATTTGTATCTTATGAAGTGATCAGTAATAATATTCGCTCTGTACAGGAAAAAGGCAATGCAATTACCTGTACTCCTTGTTTTGAAACAATCATGATCAGTAAGGATGGGAGTCACGTCGACTCTGTTCCATATCGTAAGGAAACGTTTGCAGCGCAGGCACCACAGAGCTTTTACTTAAAAGATATTATTGCTGCACATGATGCAGTTAGAAGTACACCTACAAAATATGAAAATATGGTTGATGCGTGTACGATTATTCGCAGCCAGGGGATTGAAGCACATATGGTGGAAGGAAACAGAGGCAATATTAAAGTTACGACACCGGAAGATGTGTATACGTTTCGTGCATTGTTACAGTACAAAGAGAATGAACAGGCATTTGGACTGGGTATTACAAATCGTATAGGAAATGGAAGAAAGCCTTTATAGAAAAGGTAAGTATAAACATATGGAGAATGGAGAAGTTGAAATGAACGAGTGCATGGAAAATGAAATTATGCAGCAAGATCTGGAGATGCTTGTAGATAGTGATCTGCCAATTACAGCATTAGAGGGTAAGTCGGTACTTGTGACAGGTGCGACAGGATTGATTGGTTCGCAGATGGTATATTTGCTTGCATGTTATAACCGAATGCGTAACCTTCAGATTCATATTATTGCTATGGTGCGTAATGAAGAAAAAGGGAAAAAGATGTTTTCGCATCTGATTGGGCGTGGGGATGTTGAATTGCTTGTTGGTGATATAAATAGACCAGTGGTATATTCGGATTCTGTAGATTACATTATACACGGAGCCAGTGCAACCAGTTCAAAATATTTTGTGTCTAATCCTGTTGAAACAATTTATACGGCATTGGATGGAACGTCAAATATCTTAAAGTTTGCTACAGAAAAAAAGATAAATGGGATGGTGTATCTGTCATCTTTGGAGGTATATGGAACACCGGAGAAAGATGCAGATCTGATTACAGAAAATGATTATGGATATATTGAACCGCTCAGTGTAAGAAGCAGCTATTCCGAAGGAAAACGTATGGCAGAGTGTTTGTGTGCATCTTATGCACACGAATATAGTGTACCGGTTAAGATTGCCAGACTTTCTCAGACCTTTGGACCGGGAGTTGCATACGAAGATGGAAGGGTGTTTGCGGAATTTGCACGCTGTGCATTGGAACAGCGGGATATTGTACTGCATACGCAGGGACATACGGTAAGAAGTTATTGTTACACAAAAGATGCACTTTCTGCATTATTATACATTTTAATTTCCGGTAAAGCAGGGGAAGCATATAATGTTACGAATATGGATACTGCGGTGTCGATTAAGGAAATGGCAGAATTGGTCTGTGAGACAATTGGAAGTGGAAAAATCAAAACTGTGATCGATATTCCTGAGGATTTAGCCTCTTTCGGATATAATCCGGAAATGATAATCCGATTGGATAGTAAAAAATTAATGCAGCTTGGCTGGAAAGCAACAATTGGATTAGAAGAGATGTTTGAGCGTTTGATAAAGGGAATGAAGAAATAATTTGAAAGGAGATCTACAATATGAAATTTGGTGTAGTGATTCACAAACCGACAATGAATTTGGGGGATGATATTCAGACCTATGCAGCAGCTAAATTATTGCCTCATGTTGATTATCAGATAGATAGAGAATATATTAGTGATTTTAAAAGTGAAAATGATGAACCGGTAGCTGTTATCATGAATGCATGGTGGATGTGGAAAAAATGGAACTGGCCGCCTGCAGACTGTATTATCCCCAAATTACTGAGCATGCATATTAATAATTATGGGGTTGCAAGAAAATCATCTCCAATTTATGCCGAATGGGCGCAGGGATGTGGAGGAGAGTTTTTTAAGAAGTATGGTCCGGTGGGATGCAGAGATATGGCATCGCTTGATTTTTTTAAAGAACAGGGTATAGATTGCTATTTTAGCGGGTGTCTTACATTAACAATTCCGAAACAGGAGAAAACGGAAGATGCGGGAACATATGTCTGTTTGGTTGATTTAAACGATAAGATCAGAGCGAAAGCAATGGAATATCTGAAAGATACAGGACTAGAAATTCGGGTTATAAGTCATAATTGTGATTATAGAAAATCGAACGCAACATTTGAAGAGAGAATGGCAAAAGCAGAGGAGATACTTACTTTATATCAAAATGCTAAATTTGTTATTACGCGAAGGCTGCATGTAACATTGCCTTGTCTTGCACTAGAGACCCCCGTTTTGTCAATCGTTGATCTCAAGGATGCGGAAGGAAATGGGACACGCTGGGGATGTTATATGGATACGGTTCGTTGTATTGATAATGAAGATTTCTTATCTGGTAATTTTGAGTATGATTTCAATAATCCGCCAGAAAATAAAAAAGGATATCTTGCTTTACGCGAAAAGCTGATTCAGGATGTACAGGATTTTGTTGCCGAGTATGAGAATTGTGATCTGCCATTAGAACAGGTGCGGAAGACTACCTATACACCGTTGGAGCGTTTAGAGTGGCAGAATAACATGAAAACAGAAGTGTTAGAGAAGTGGTTAAAGAAAAGCAGAAAACTTCTGGATGATAAAAAATTATTTGAAAAAAAATATAAGGATACATTAAAAAACCTGAGAAAGTACAAAAAATATGTAGATGAATTACAAAGTCAGGGAATTATTAGTGAAATTAAGCTTCCTGATGTGGAGGATACACCGAAATCAGAGCAGCAATTGCAGCGAGATGCTTTCAAAAATAAAATTTGGAAGAAAATTAAAAAAATGTTTTGATTATAAAAAGCAGATGGTTTATTTGAAAGATTCAAATGCCATCTGCTTTTGTTATGATAGTGTAGTTGTATTATAAAAATTGGTTATTTGATCTTGATGGATACAATCTTACTATCTAGTCCATAAACTGTAGTTTTTCCTATTGTAGTGTATGGAACAATTTTATAGTAATAAGTAGACTTCCTCTTTAATTTAGAATCTTTATAGGTAATGGTTTTATTCTTTTTTATCGTAGAAATTTTTGTATAGCTGCCATTTTTGGAGGCTGAACGATAAACAACATAGCCGGAAGCTGATGAAAGTTTTTTCCAATTTAATGTAGCTGTTTTTGCTGACTTTGATTTTCCGGAAAGTGATTTTACAGTTAATGTTTTAACATAACTGGAATTAACTTTTACATTATTATAAGTATTCTTTTTGAAAGTATTCGGATAAACAGTCCCCTTTACTTTGGAAGAAAGAATAATCGCCCTACTACAGGAAGAGATTGTATTGCTGCTAAGAATAAGTTTACCTGAGTCAGCACGGATACCATCAATTTTTTTTGAATTGCCTGTTATGATATTTTTCTTCAACGTAATTGCGTAGGAGGTAGAGGCAGGGTTGCAATAAATAGGGTAAGCCTTGCATTTTTTTATTGTATTTCCACTGATCGTCAATTTGCACTTTACAGAGTTGATCGCAATTCCTTTATCTTTTCCAGAGGTAATGGTATTGTCGGATATTGTACCTGTTTTGCTTTTGGTAAAGATAAAAATACCTGTATTGGCAGGTTTGCTGATTGAGTTGCCAGAGATAGTTCTTGCAGTACTCTTTTCGGCACAGATGCCATACTTACCAGGTGAGGTAATTTGATTATTCGCAATGGTAGAAACTTTGCTGTTGTTATATACATGTACACCAGTAATAGCAGGTGATTGTATCGTATTGGCTTTTATGGTTTTGGCAGTAGCACAATCGATAAATACACCATGTTTTCCAGAAGCATTAATGGTATTACTGGAAAGTTTATTTACTGTACATTTGTTATGCAAAAATACACTGTTTGTTTTTGCAGAAGAAAGCGTATTTTTACTTATTTCAGTGACTGTGCTTCCGTCAATGTTAATGTTGACATTTCCGGCAGAAATATTGTTGTCTGTGATTAAGTCAACATTAGAATTATTATAAATAAATATTCCGTTGATACCAGGCTTGTTAACCGTATTTGAAGAAATATTCGTAGCACTGGCATTTTCTATCATAATAGCATTGTTAGTTGGTGTAGTTACTGTATTCCCTGAAATGGATTTTGCAGAGGATTTTTCAAATATATGTATGCCGGAAAGGGGCTTATTGATTGTATTATTGTCAATGATTCCATTGGTAGAGGATTCACGTAACTGTATGCCATAGAAGGTATTTTTAGGCTTTGAAACCTGAGAATAAGTTATTGTATTTCCAGTTATTGTTGAGTTCCTGGCGTCTTGCAGACGGATTCCATGTCCATCCGTATTGATCGTATTATCGGAGATGGTTATGCCGCTGATAAAATAATTACCTGCAGGAATTGTATCTCCAGAGCCGGTAGTGGCAGAACCTAGATTTAAACCACTGACAAAAATAGCGGCATTTTCGTAATCTTCATAAGGGTCATTACCTGAAGCTGCAATTGTATTATTGCTGATAACCATTTTTTGATTGTTCACAGGAGTTTGATATGTAACCGGGGTTGATGATGGAATATGTCCTTCTTTTACTGCTGTGGAAGCAAGAAAAGTACCACTTTCACGAACGGAATATATCATGATACCTTGCGGAGTATCAGTTATGGTATTGCCTGTAATAGTACAGTTGATGTAATTCATTGCCTGTATAGCTAGACTCTTAAGACTGGTAAATGTATTGTTGGAAATTTCTATCGTGTCTACTGGATTGTTTAGTATTGCAGTGTGACTACCAATACCACGTGGAACATTTTTAAAGGAGCAACCGGTAATTTTTACATTCTTTAAAGGAAGATCTTCAGATAGATAACCGGACAAGTGAGATTCTAGTAAAATATCAAGCTGAATGGCTTCATAGGTATAGGGTTTGGCACTTGTCGATAATGCCTGATCGGCAAAATTACAATTTTGAATTGTGATACCGTTATTGCCAGCAATCTCCATAAGGTGAGAATTGGAACAATTTTTCAATGTGGCATTCATCAGAGTAATGTTCTGTGTATGACAGATCTTGATGGCGGTATTGCTATTGCCATTTTCGTTCCAGATACCGCCATCAATGGTAATATTTTGGTAATAATAACCTGAATGTGTATCATTACTGTCGCCCACTTTTATCATGTTGTAATTGCTTCCCTTGTTTTGAGTAAGGGTAACACCTGTCAGGCAAAGATAAGTGTTGCTGTAAATACGAAGTCCTTGTGTGAGAGAATATTTTCCGGGATCTACAAAAACTTTGTATGGTAAGTCTGTTGTTGCATTTTCCTGAGCTTCATCTAGTGCAGATTGTATAGCGGCATATGCACTGGTGGAAGAAATTTCACTTTTGGTTACATTAATAACATAATACCCATTGGAAACAGCTCCTTTGGGAGTATCAAATTGTTCGGAAGTTTCAGTATCTTCCGTTAATTCGATAATTTCGAAATTATCATTGTTCTCTGATTCTTCGATAGTTTCTGATGATTCAGTAGTTTCTGATGATTCAGTAGTTTCTGATGATTCAGTAGTTTCAGATGATTCAGTAGTTTCAGATGCTTCGACCATTTCCGCTGCCTCGGTTGCCTTCACTTCTTCAGTAGTTTCCGCTTCCTCGATCATTTCAGATTCCGTATCTGCAATGGAATCGATATCTTGAATATTCTGTGATGCATATGATGATGAAGTGGATGACAGCAATAAAGTTGCACACAAGATACAACTGCATGCTGTCTTTAAGAAATGTTTCTTTTTCATAATTATACCTCCGTAAATAATATTATAGTACTAGTGTACCACTTGGGTTACAGTGTGACAAGATAATAACATTTTTTGGAGAAAAGCTATTAATGTTTCGTTCGATGGGGCAGAATTTTGCTGTTTGGACTGAGAAAAACAGTGTTTTTATTGGAGGTTTTTTTATATGATACAAGTTTATAGTAATATTTTTTGTTTTTTTTCAATTTTTTATCTGTGTATGTGGTGCCTTTGGATTTTGTGATATTTGCAATCTTTTTGTAGGTTCCATTTTTAGATGTGCTGCGATAAATATAATAACCATCAGCATTAGGACTTTTTTTCCAGGTAAGTGTAATTTTTGAACTTCCGATGGAACTGGCTTTTAAAGAAGTCGGTTTACCGGGAATTTTATATTGCTGGTCGGAATTAGAAAGTCCGGAATCTACGATGCGTATTTTAGTTATTGCGTTTTTTTTCAAAGTGTTGGTTTTAATCGTACATTTTGCGGAACCAGCTATTTGTACTGGAACTAAAAAATTTTTCAAAGTATTTTTTGAAATAGAAACACGTCCGGAATTTATAAAAATACCAAATTCACTTGAAGTACCTGAAAGTGTGTTTTGGGTAATAGCAATTTTTTTTGAAAGAGTCTCAGGATTTATATAAAGTTGAATATCATGGCAATTTTTTAGTGTGTTAGATGAAATTTTTAAGTTGGATCTAATAGAGCCAATATTTATTCCATATCCATTACCTGAACTGATCCTGTTTTTAAAAATACGGGATACAAAAGCATTATTAAAAATGACAATGCTGTGGTTACCCGATGAACGAATCGTATTTTCGTAAATTTTTTCTGCTTTTCCATTGGATACAGCTATGCCATAGGAATTTGCAGAATGGATTTTGTTCCCTTTGATCGTAGTTACTTTGGCAGATTCCAGATAAATGCTGTAAGCACCAGAAGCTGTCAAGGTATTACTGTTTATGGACTTAATAGTTGAATCTTTAATACAAATATCACAGAATCCGGAATTTTTTATCCTATTATTACTTAGGGATTGACAGGAACTGTTACTATTGATAAAAATAGAATTTCCATTACAACCTGTTATGATATTTTTTTTTATGATATTTTTCGTACTGTTACTTCTCAAATGTATGCCAAACTGAGATTGGTTGCTGTTAAAAGAAATAACGTTAGATAAAATGGTAGAATTTTTTGTGTTTTGTAAAATAATACCATATTGAGATGTGGAAATGGTATTGTTGCAAATAGAAACACCACTGACATAATAATCTCCTGCTGGGAGAATATCACCAGATACAGGGGGGGTTGGGACAGAACAGCTATATCCGGCAAGAAAGATACAGGTTCGTTCATAGCCGGGGTTGAAAGTATCATCACCAGTGCAGGAAATGGAGTTGTTTTTTATGGTAATGTTCTGATTCTGTGAAGGTTTGATGTAATCAGAAGAAATTGTGGTTGCAATCCCTCCGGCATTTGCAATTGTTGAAGCAAGAAAATTACCTTCTCCATAGTTTCGTGTATTGTATATTGTGATACCACGCGGACAGTTGGTGATTGTATTGCCTGAGATGGTACAGTTAATACAATTCTGTAATTGGATGGCTGCACTTTTTAGATTGTAGAAAGTATTATTCGCAATTGTTAGATTGTTTATTGGAAGATTCAAAATAGAAGTATGACTGCCAATACCTCTTGGAACGTCCGAAAATGTGCAGTTGTATACAGAAATGTTCTGATTGGCCAGTACTTCATAAATGTAGCCAGAAAAATGTGAGGGTATTAAAAAATCAATTTGTATTGCTTCAAGATATTGCCGTGATTTTACGGTCTGGTCCTTAAAGTGACAATCAGAAAGGGAAAAATCATTAACACCGGCTATTTCCATCAGGTGGGAATCAATAGTATTACACAGTGTGATACCATGCATAAGAAAATTATTTATATGTGCAGCTTTGATGGCAGTATTACTATTTCCATTTTCATTGAAAGTCCCGCCAACCTCTCCCCCATCAATTGTAATGTTTTTGTAGTAATATCCGGTCTGGATATCAGCAGTATTACCAATTTTTAGCATATTGGATTTTACACTGGAAACCTGTGTAAAAGTGACTCCTTCCATATAAAGACAGGTATTGCTGTAAATATGCAGACTTTTTGTGAGGGTGTAATTGCCTGGTTCAATAACAATCTTATAAGGAGATGAATCAGTAGCATATAATGCAGCTTCATTTAGTGCACGCTGGATTACGGTATATGTTTTTTTTTCGGATGTGATATCGGAACTGTATATTTTTCGTATGTAATATCCATCCGTAAAACTGTCATCCTGGATATTGGCAAAGAGGGAGCCGGCAGATGCAGCTGAATGTTTTTCAGATACCATTTCTGTAGATTCCATTGTTTCGGCGTCAAAAGAAAAGCTATTTATTTCATCGTTTTCAAGAACTTCTATATCAGGTGTAATGAAATTTTCTTCAGAAATTTCAGTGTCAGAAACAGATTCAGATCCAATAGAAATTTCAGTGTCAGAAACAGATTCAGATCCAATAGAAATCTCAGTGTCAGAAATGGATTCAGATCCAATAGAAATCTCAGTGTCAGAAATGGATTCTGATTCAATAGAAATTTCAGTGTCAGAAACAGATTCTGATTCAATAGAAATCTCAGTGTCAGAAACGGATTCTGGTTTAATAGAAAATCCTGAGTTGGAATGGGTGGATGCAGTAACTGTATAGGAAGAGGGGGAATAAAGAAAAAAAACGCATGCGAAGATTACAAATTTTGGTGTAAATGAATGTATATGAAACATAAAAACCTCCATAGAATGATTGGTTGATAATACTAAAATATTTTGTGAATTAAGTATACAATATATAGATAGAAAAATAAAATTAATATTTTTAAAAGATAATATTAAGAATTATAGAATAAAAGAGGAAAAAAAACGAGAGATTGTCAGATTGCTTTTTGAGCGTCTGTTTGATATAATTATAATGTTTATGTAAAATATTAAAAGTATAAAACTGCATATACAGGAACTTGTGACCAGAAAATTTAGAATAAAAATGGAGAGATAGATGATAAAAGTATCAGTAATTGTACCTGTGTATAATGGAGAAGAACATTTGAGAGAATGTCTCGATAGTATTGTGGGACAGTCCCTGAAGGAAATTGAGATTATATGTGTGGATGATGGATCAACGGATTCATCTTTTGCAATTTTAAAGGAATATCAGAGTAAGGATAACCGGGTGCAGGTGTTACAACAGAAAAATTTGTATGCTGGAGTTGCGAGAAATCTTGGAAAAAAGCATGCCAAGGGGGAGTATTTGGTCTTTTGGGACTGTGATGATTTTTTTGAGGCAGATGCATTAGAAAAAATGTATATAAAAGCATCTGGTTTGCAAGCAGATATATGTGTATGTGGAGCTAATAAATATTTTAATGATACAAAGAAAATGGCATTGAATGCTTCAGGGTATTTAAACATGAAATATATTTCTGGAGAAGTGTTTAATAGAAAAACAAATGGGGATTATATTCTTAATTTTACGAATGCTGTGCCATGGAATAAAATGTTTCGGCGCCAGTTTGTAGAAGATATAAATATCGATTTTCAGCCGATTCGAAATGGAAATGATATATATTTTACACAATGTGCCTTAGTATTGGCAGAACGAATTACAACAATAAATGAGGGTTTAATCAATTACCGCCTGAATCAGGAAGAAAGTTTGTTTGGAACATTGTCAAAATCGCCATTGGTGCCATTTACTGCATGGATAAGTGTAGCTGAAAAATTAACAGAGTTAAACGTTTTCCCTGAAGAAAGTTATGCAAATAAAGTAATAAGTAGCACAGTGTATTTGCTTCGCAATATTAAAGAGGCAGATGCGTTTGCAGAAGTGTTTGATTTCCTGAAAAATGGTGGGTTAGAGCGTCTTCATATACAAGAAAGAGAGGAACAGTTTTATTATACAAAATGGCATTGTGAGTTCGTAAAGCATTTGATTAACGATTCCAGGGAGGATTTTCGTGCATATTTGTCGTATCAGACTTATCTGCAGTTAGTGCAACGGAGTGCACAAAAATCAGTTCAGGATGAAAAAATCAGGCAGCAAAATATGAAAATAAAGGATCTGGAAAAGATCAAACAACAAAAAGAGCAGTTAGGACAGCAGCTTAAGGAACATCAGGCAGAAGTAAAGCAGTTGCAGAAGAAACTGAAAAAAACAGAGACAGAACGGGATAAAATACGTAATTCATGGTCATATAAGGTGGGCAGGATAATTATGTGGCTGCCAGGGAAAATTAAGAAATTGTGTTTTCGTTAAGTTTAGTATAAACAAAAGATATCACAGAATGGAGGAAGCATAATAAATATGAAAATCGCAGTTGCAGGGACAGGATATGTGGGATTGTCAAATTCAATTCTATTAGCACAGCACAATGAGGTTGTTGCGGTAGATGTGATTCAGGAAAAAGTAGATCTGATCAATCATAAAAAATCGCCGATTGTCGATACAGAGATTGAAGATTATCTTGCAAATAAAGAACTGAATCTTAGGGCAACTACAGATGGAAATAGTGCTTATAAAGACGCTGAAATTGTTATTATCTCTACACCGACAAATTATGATGAAGTGAAAGATCACTTTGACACATCATCTGTGGAAGCTGTGATTGAGCAGGTATTAAAATGCAATAAAGATGCTGTTATGGTGATTAAATCTACTATTCCTGTTGGATATACAGAGAGGATCAGAAAAAAATATCATACAGAGAATATTATTTTTTCACCGGAATTTTTACGTGAAGGCAGAGCATTGTATGATAATCTGTATCCGTCCCGTATTGTTGTTGGTGTTCCAAAAGAAAATGACAGGATCATTGCTATGGCTCATAAATTTGCAGAACTTCTGCAGGAGGGAGCCATAAAAAAAGATGTATCTGTTTTATTTCCTAATTTTACAGAGGCAGAGGCTATTAAGTTATTTGCTAATACATATCTTGCCATGAGGGTAGCCTTTTTCAATGAGTTAGATACATATGCAGAAATAAAAGATCTTAATACAGCTCAGATCATCGAAGGAATTGGTCTTGATCCACGTATCGGAAGTCATTATAATAATCCATCGTTTGGTTATGGGGGATATTGCCTGCCGAAAGATACAAAACAGTTAAAGGCAAATTATAAAGGAGTACCGCAAAATATCATTGGTGCTATTGTTGAAGCAAACAGAACGAGAAAAGACTTTGTTGCTGACCGTATCATGAAGTTTGCTAAGGAGAGAGCAAATGGCAGCGATGAGTATGTGATCGGAATTTATCGTCTTACCATGAAAGCTAATTCTGATAATTTCAGAAAGAGCGCGATTCAGGGAATCATGAAACGTATAGAGAATGCCAATAAGAAAATTGTTATTTATGAGCCGACTTTAAATGTTGAAGAATTTTATGGACATGAAGTTGTAAAAGATTTAGAGGAGTTTAAGGAAAAATGTACGGTGATTGTGGCAAACCGTATGGAAACAGAGTTAAAAGGAGCAGAGAATAAATTGTATACAAGGGATTTGTATATGAGGGATTAACTTCACGAGGAAAATGGAATATAAAGGAAATATGGGAGAAATAAATATGGATTGTAATGTTAAAGTTTCGGTTGTAATGCCTGTGTATAATGTTGAAAATTACATAGAGGAATGTCTTGACAGCCTAATTAGTCAGACCTTAAAAGAAATTGAAATAATTTGCGTAGATGATGGATCGACAGACGGAACTTTAAACTTATTATATAAATATGAAAAATCAGATACCAGAGTTAAAGTAATTCAACAGCAGAACCAATATGCGGGAGTTGCAAGAAACAATGGAATGAAACATGCTGTGGGTGAATATATTCTTTTCTTAGATTCAGATGATTTTTTTGAAAGAACGATGCTTGAAAAAATGTATAATGAAGCTAAGAGAACAGAGGCAGATCTTGTATTATGCGGAGGTCAGATTTTTGATGATACAACGAAAGAAACGAAGCCAGCACCGTGGTTTTTGAAAACGAAAATATTGCCAAAAGATTTACCGTTTAGCTATAGGGATACAGATGGGCAGCTATTAAATGCTATATCACCGGCACCATGGACGAAGATGTTTAGAAATGAGTTTGTGGAGAAGAGTGGCATTCAATTTCAACCATTTCAGAACAGCAATGATGTATATTTTATATTTGTTATGGTTTGCACATCAGAAAGGATTTCCTATGTCGATGAAGCGCTTGTAAATTATAGACGGGGAATGAATACAAATTTACAGAGCAAAAAACATAAGGCACCATTGTGCTTTTTGGAGGCCTATTATAGTGCATTTAAGACATTAGTAGAGAAAGATGTATATGATTACATAAAAAAGGGATTTCGAAGTGCTGTTATTTCGGGATGCTTATATAATTATGATTCTTACAATTATTCTGATGTTGTTTCTCGTCAGAAATTGTTGGAGGCATTTCAGGAAGATAAGTTTTCAGAATTACAACTGTTCAGTGGAGAAAAAGAAGAGTATATAGATTGGAATAAAGTTTGTAGATTAAAGGGATTAATTGAAGGCTTTGGATGGAAAAAAAATTTAGAAGAAATACGAAGAAATGTTGAAACACAATGTGTAAAAGAAAAATCAATTGAGTTTGTACCGAAAGTTTCGGTAATTATTCCTTGCTATAATGTTGAAAATTATGTTGAAGATTGTTTGAAAAGTATTTTAAATCAGACTTTGTATGAGATAGAAGTAATTTGTGTAAATGATGGTTCAACGGATTCAACAGAAGACATGTTATTAAAAGTCGCTCAAAATGATTCAAGAGTAGCAGTTTATACACAAAAAAATGCTGGACAAGGAGCTGCCAGAAATCAGGCAGTAAAAAAGGCAACAGGTCAGTATTTATATTTTATGGATAGTGATGACCTTTTAGAAAAAGAAGCATTGAAAGAATTATATTCTTTGTCAGATGAAAAAAGATTGGATGTGTTGTATTTTGATGGAACAACATTCTATGAATCTGTAGAATTGGAAACGGAAAAGTCATCATATAAAGGATATTATCAAAGAAAATTTGATTATTCCGGTGTTGAAGATGGAATAAGCATGATGGTTGAAATGAAAAAAAATGCAGAGTACAGGCAGTCTCCATGTTTACAATTTATTCGGCGAGAATACTTTGTTGAAAAAGAATTATGGTATTTGCCTGGAGTTTGGCACGAGGATAATAGTTTTACATTTAAAACAATGCTCATGGCGGAAAAAGTGGCACACATCCCGGTTACATATTTTAAACGAAGGGTTCGAGCAAACTCAGTTATGACGTCGGATAAGAAATTTATACATTCTTATGGACTGTTTTATAATTATTTTAATATGGTTAATATGGTACAAAATGTAGAAATAAGTATAGAGCAGGAAAATGTCATAATGAAGGTGATTGAAGGAGTACTTAATGAGGCACGGAAAAAATATCGTATGCTTGAAGATGAGGAAAAATATAAGTATCAGTGTTTAGAAGGAATAGAAAAGAGTTTGTTTTATAACTGGGTAATTTACAGTAAATATGATGTTGATGAACATGTAAAAAATGAAAAAAAATTAAAAGAAAAAATAACGAAACTGGTAGAACAACAGAAAAAGACAAATGATAATTTGAAAAAAAATGAACAAATATTAGAAGCCAAGATAAATAAATTGAAAAAGGAACAAAAAAAAGCAAAAGTTGAATTAAAGAATATTAAAAGGTCCAGATCGTATAAATTGGCAGTTATTATCAGAAAACCTTTTGTTTGGATTAAAAAGATTACAAAAATATGGAAGAAATAATGCTTTACCAAAGGAGGTAAAGAAAAGTGAAAAAATTTACGGATGTTTTAAAAGGTATATTGCCGATGCCATATAATACTGCTCAAAAATTTTTAAACAGTATAAAAAAATTAATAAAGAAACAGGCTGAATGGAATGAAAATACAGAGCAGCAAATCGTGATTTTACAAGAAAAGATGGATGACATAATAAAATTAATGGAAGTCATGCAAAAAAATCAGGATAGTATAGTAGATTTGCAACATAAATTGCAGGAAAATCAGTATGTGATACAAGAGGGGCAGAATCATATACAAGAGAATCAGAATCATATACAAGAGAATCAGAATTTTATGAAAGAAAGTGGAAGTAAACAGTATGAACAAATAGATAAAACAGTACAGACACTTTCAGAACTAAAAACAGATGCTCAAAATAATTACAAATGTTATGAAAAAGACTTCCAGACAATGATTGCAAACTCGAATGAAATTTTGTGGGCATGTATTTTCAATAATGCAATAGATACAGAAGCATGGTTGAAAAATAAATCGTTTTATCCGGGAAGATGGGCGATTGGTTATCCTGTATTGTATGTTTTATATCGTATTTTAAATGAAGTGAAACCTAAAAATATTCTGGAATTAGGACTGGGGCAATCAACAAAAATGATTACGCAGTATGCGGCTGCATATGCAGATGTGAAACATTATGTAGTAGAGCATGATGAGGATTGGATTAGCTTTTTTGAACGGGATACGGCTGTATCTGCTAATACTGAAATTGTAAAATTGGATAGAGAAATGAAAAAATTTCTTGATGCAGAGGAAGTTAGACAGTTTCGAGGTTTTGAAGAAAGGTTTAAGGGAGAAAGCTTTGATTTTATTTTTATAGATGCACCATTGAGCGGTGATATGAAACAATATGCCAGGGTGGATGTTTTGAGTCTCATACCACAGAATTTAAAAGGATCATTTGTTATTCTTATGGATGATTATAATAGAGTGGGAGAAAAAAATACAGGTAAAGTGATTGAAAATTCATTAAAAGATAATGGAATCAATTATATAAAAGGAGTATATTCTGGACAGAAACAAATGGCAATTTGGGTTTCAGAGGATAATGCATTTTTAAGAACAATGTAATTTTTTTTACATAGAGGAGAAATTCATGGAAAAAAATGATAATTGTTTGCAGTTGGGAACATTTTTAATAGATTTAATATTTTTTTCTATAGTTATTACAACTACTTTATTTTTTTTGAACATTACGGTAACACCAATTAATTTTATATTCTCTGTATTCTGTAGTTCAGTTATTTGCTTTTATAGTAATAAGAACATAAAAAAGACAATCTGGATAACTCTATTTGGAATATTGATTTTAATTGTAACAATTGTTATCTGTGAACATACATTTGACTTTTCATGGGATGGAAATACCTATCATAAAACAATGACTGCTTTTATGAAAAATGGTTGGAATCCTTTAAAAGTAACATTTTATGATTATGCAGCTTCTGATATTCCGTCTTGTGCTGTACTTTCCCAGACATGGTTAGATGCATATCCCAAAGGAGCAGAAATATTTGCTGCATGCATTTATGCTATTACAGGAAATATTGAAGGTGGAAAGTGTTTTAATATTTTAGCGTGTATTGCAGCGTGCTTTATTAGTTGTGGATTTTTAGGAGAAACGACTTCTTTAAGAAGAGGACAGAAGATTATCTGTTCAATTTTACTTGCTTTAAATCCTGTAGCTTTTTCACAGTTCTTTACATATTATATTGATGGATTACTTTGGCAGTTTTTCCTTTTATGTATATTTTGTCTGGTGTATCTTACCCTTTGTGAAGATAGCAGGTTGATAAAGTATTGTTATTATATGATATTTATAAGTATTGTAATTGGATTGAATTTAAAATTTTCATCTCTGATATATTTTGGGATACCTTGTATTGTATTTTTTGTATATTGGGTTGTAAAAAAGAGAAAAGAATTGAAACAATCAGGTGAAAAAAGAAAGATAATGAGCCGTTTTGCAATACTTGCACTTGGTGCTATATCAGGTACCTGTTATGTAGGGGCAACTTCTTATATGATCAATCTGTTAAGACATAAGAATCCTGTGTATACAATGATTGGAGAAGGAGCAACAGATTTGATAACAGTTCAGCTTCCAGATGTTTATCAGAATATGAATAACATTTCAAGATTTATATGCTCTTTATTTTCAAAGACCAATGGAAGTAAAACGATTGAACAGGTTGAATGGAAAATCCCATTTACGATTTATAAAAGTGAATTTTTACCAGCGCATTCATGTGATGTAAGAACTGCAGGATGGGGAATATTGTTTAGTGGCATATTTATAATAAGCATGGCTGTCATTATTTTTGCCTTGATTCGTTATCATAAAATAAAAAAAGAGATTTGTCATGCAATTTATTTATTTTTTGGAATTATGATAGGGGCAATTATATTTGTTCCTGGATTATGCTGGGCGAGATATTTTGGTGCTTTATTTTATGTTCCGGTTTGCGCAATGATATATTTGTTTATGGAATACAATAAACGAAATAAAACGATGTATAATGTTTTAGCAGTTGTGATTGCTGTGTTGTTAGGTGCAAATATGATTCCTAATATTGTATTTTCGGATGAGATACTTACAGATGAATATAGTGTGATAGAAAATGAGTTGCAGGAATTTAAAAATATCACGGAGGAAAATGAGGTTGTAGTGGGATATAACAACCGTGGCAGATTTTCAGGACGTATTTTCACATTGGAAGATATGGGGATTACAGATTTTACATTTGGTGAAGTGGATGAAAATGAAGTTACAGGAGATATATTTCCATACTATGGATTAGTATATAAAATTGTGGAGTAAAAATATGGATAAAGATATAATATATGAGAAGGATGCAACTATGGGAAAGAAACGGGATACATATCTTGATTTTATGAAAGGTGTTGCTGCGACTAATATAATAATGATTCACACGGTATTTTGGTCGGGAGAGGGTTATGTCCCAGAAATTGTGAAATCAATAGCATTGGTATTGGATGTTCCATTTTTTTTCTTCTGTTCAGGAGTAGGATATACATATGTACGGTCTTTTAAAAAGACAATGCTGTCAATTTTTAATTTATATAGAAAATATTTGATTTTTTTGGTTTTCTATTTTGTTTGTTTGATATTATTCGGAATAATTTTAAAAAATAATGATGGAATAACACTTGAAAATTTTGTGAATAATATGTTCTTTTTGCGTACAGAAAATACGGCATTGAGGGTAGTAATGGGAAGTATTTGGTTTATGCCGGTTTATTTTACGGTAATACCGATTGGATCTTATATTGTAACAAAATTGTACTATGCTTGTACCCCCCCCGGAAAATCTCAAACTGATGAAAAGGAATTCATGAAGTTGTGTAGAATAACGTTGTTAATTGTTTTTATGGGACTTATTTATACATATCTTGGAAAAAATTTCTTCTATTTTTCAAGTACCACACTGGTATATTTGTTTTTTTGGATGTTAGGTGTAGTATGCAGCAGGAAAAAAATACAGCATTTTTATAGTGTGATTATCATTGAGTGTGGAATATTAATATTTATGAAGGTTATGGCAAAGTATTTGAATGTTGAGTTGAGAAACATGCAAAGTTTGAAATTTCCACCGAATATAATATATGTAGTATATTCATTGGCTATAATTGTATTGGCATTATATGCAAAGGGGAGATTAAAGATTTCTGATAAAAATGTGTTTTCCTGGATAGGGAAAAATGCGATTTATTATTATTTTTGTCAGGGGATTTCTAGCTCATTATTGATGTATTTTATCCCGTCAATAAAATGGGAATGGTATATAAAGCTTCCGGTGGCATTTAGTATAAACTTTATTGTAACCTGTATTTTTGTTGTTATTTTAAAAAAGATATATGAAATTACAGATAAAATTATCAGTCATTTAATATGCAATATACATTACAAAAATGGTGAAAATATTTTATAAAGTTATAAGACGAAGGATGAAATAATATGACACAAAAAATAAAAAGCTGGATCAAGCTAATAAGAATAAAACATTGGGTAAAAAATGTTATTGTATTTTTCCCATTGTTTTTTGGAAAAGTACTTGATATAACAACTATATTAAGGGGAGCATCATCATTTGTTGCATTTTCATTTTTGGCGTCATCTATCTATATTTTTAATGATATTATTGATGTAGAAAAAGATAAAAGACACCCTATAAAATGCAAAAGACCCATTGCAGCTGGTGTTATATCTGTTCGTCAAGGGATGGCTGGTCATTTTATTTTGTTGATGTTGGGTTTTTGTATTTTTGTATTTATTGGAAAAGCTGTCTGTTTTTTGCCAGCGATATTACTATATATTGGATATTATATAATAAATCTATTTTATACTTTAAAAGGAAAGAATATTCCGTTGATGGACATCGTTATATTGGCAAGCGGCTTTTTGATAAGACTATTTTTTGGATCTATGGTTACAGGGGTTATTGTTTCAGAGTGGTTATACCTTGTTATTATGGCAGGTGCATTTTATTTGGGTTTAAGTAAAAGAAGAAACGAATTGATTCATCAGAAGAGTATAGGGAATGGGCAGGAAAGTAGAGCAGTACTGAAGTATTATAATTATCAATTTTTGGACAAAAACATGTATTTGTGTTTGACGCTTACGATTCTATTTTATTCATTATGGTGTACTGAGTGTGGAGAAAAGAAAACTTATTTGCTTTCAACAGTACCATTAGTTTTGATTATAGCAATGAAATACAGTTTAAATATAGAAAAAGAAGGTGCAGATGGTGATCCCACAGATACTATTTTGGGGGATAAAATATTACTTTTATTGATAGCGCTATTAGCTATAATGATGTTTATTATATTATATATTTTGTAGACTGGAATGCTTATGAATGTTTATGATTTTGATGGTACAGTTTATGCAGGTGATAGTACTGTAGATTTTTATTTTTTTTGTTTGAGAAAACAACCAGGAATATTACGTGTGGGAGGGAAACAGATAAAAGGATTTTTTTTATATAAATTAAAAAAAATTGACAAAACACAATTTAAGGAAAGTTTTTTTTCGTTTCTTCCACTGATCAAAAAAAAAGAAAACATGGTAAAGGATTTTTGGATTTTAAATGAAAAAAAAATAAGGACATGGTATTGGGAGAATAAGAAGAAATCAGATATTATAATTTCTGTATCTCCGGAATTTCTTTTATTTCCCGTAACCGAAAAACTTGATATACAGGATGTAATTGCAACGAAGGTGGATATAAATACAGGTAAAATTGATGGAAAAAACTGCCGGGGAAAAGAAAAAGTTGTGAGATTTCAGGAAAAATATAAACTTGAGGAAATAGATAACTTTTATTCTGATTCAGATGCAGATCTTCCTCTTGCGACCATTGCTAAAAGAGCGTATAAAGTAAAAGGAATGCAGGTACAGGGGTGGAAAATATCAATCAGTTCTTAAATTTGGAATGCTTGATCGGGTATAAGAAAATAAAATACAAATGAGATTTTGTGTGGAGGAGATGCAATAAATATTAGAAAATATTCCTGCTTCAGTAGAAATAAATATAAGTGACAAGTCGATCGTTTTCAAAAAGCTAGAAGTACACCCCCCTTTGTCTGATGCTAAAACGGCGGTTATTATTCATTTTGGTGGAGCAATTGTCGAAATAGAAGACGCTTCTTTGGGAAGGGGATGGTTTCGTACTTCTCTATAAGAGGTTAGAGGACGGTTTTTTGGTGGTTGTGTAATGAAACCGAAGCAAAACCGATCACTTGGCAGTAATTCAGATGGCTGATGGAGTTTGATGATATGTAATGAGGGTTAAAAAGATTGTAATACAGGGGCTTCCTATATGGGAGCCCCTGTGTTATAATAATGAAAATTACAATTGAAGTGTAAGTACGTAATCATCCGTATCGTAAGTACAGGTATTACAACTAGAAGAAATTTTTTACATATTTTTATTTATAAGAAGTTGTTATATATTACAATGTAGAAGGCTTCAAGTTAATTTACCAATCAAGGAGTTTAATTTGTGAAAATAAGTAAAAAGAGAGAGACAATATGAAGATAAAAAATTTATCAAAAGGGCAGGAAGATTTCTTTATTATAACGATTGAAAAGGAAGAAAAGCAAGAAATCAATATTCTTGTAGATGGAGGAAAAAGCGGAAGTAGATGTGTAAAAGAAACAATTGAATCAGGCGTGAAAAAAATAGATTACATAGTGCTTACCCATATTGATAGCGATCATATTCAAGGATTATTAATGCTTTTAAAGAAGTATGAAAATTACAACGACACAATAATTATTTATAATAAATTCATTAATGGATTAATATCATATAGACAGGCAGAAAAATTTGAAAAATTAATTGAAAAGAAGGAGATTATTGTTTCTTATAAAGAATATCAAGATAACTCTGGAATGATAAATTTTCTTAGTGTAAATCAGAGAAAAAAATTAGTTTTAGATAATAAAAAAGTATATTTTACTTTTTTATCGCCAGATCAAGATAAGGTAAAAAATTTATATGATTATTATAGTTATTATATAGAAAAAGGAAAAAAGCGGACAGATGATGCTGAAATAGTAAATAGAAGTTCTATAATGTTTATTTTAGAATATCAAAAGAAATCTATTTTAATGACTGGAGATGGATATATTTCAGATATACTTCAAAGTATAGAACAGTTAGCAGATCCAAAAGAAACGGTACAACCAATAATTCATTTTGATCTTATAAAATTACCTCATCATGGTTCCACAAAAAATAATCTTGGAATATCGGAATTATTAAAATATATCCCATGTAATAAATTTATAATTACAAACGAAGATGATGGGAGTGTTAGTATTTCGGATGAAATAAAAAATATGCCTAGTTGTAACAGGATATACTGTTCGAATTATTCTCAAAAATATGAAGGAATGAATGTGATAATTACTAATGAAATCGAGGTAAACAATGAATATTAAACAAAATATTGTATGTATAAAAACGGCGACTCAGATGGGAACAGGGATTATTCTCCCATGTGAAAATAAAAAAAATGAGTTTGGTAGATCAAATTATATTATTTTAACTAATTATCATGTCGTGAAAGATTTACCAAGAGACAGAAACGATTTGCTTCTATCAGTAGATTTTGAAATTTATGATAGTAGTGGAAGATTAGTGGAAATTCCAAAAAACTCTGAAGAAAAGAAAGTGGAATTACACTTATTTTGTAAAGAATTTGATGGAGAAATAGAAGATATTGCAGCTTTTTTTATATCTTTTGATTATAAGATAAATCTTGATTTAGAAAACAAAATTGTGTGGAACGATTCTGATTTGGGGGAAATATATATTGAAGGATTTCCTCAGATTTTAATGGGGAATCAGGTGTCTACTAAAATGCAAGTAAGAGGTATGTTCAAGTCTATTTTTCCACTTAATAATAAAGTAGGGGTATTTCAAATTGTTGACGACTATCATTGGTATAGTAATTATAAAGATATGAGATTGTTTCAAGGATTTTCAGGAAGTCCAATTTATAAAAATGAAAACGGTTTAAACTATATTGTTGGTATGAATCAGTCAAGTTTTAATCTGGATGATGGAGAGAATCCATTTAAATTACTTTATTGTTTTAAAATAACATATTTATTAGAATATTTAAGAGAACAGGGATGTATTTTTTATAAACGAAATGAAGATGATTCAGTTTCTATAAGATGGAATGATTCATTGGAAGATAAATGTACGGAGGACAGGAGAATTAATATTCTTTTGCTTGGTGCAAGTGGAGCAGGTAAATCATCTTTTGCAAAGACATTTTTATTACATTCAAGATATATTGATTCAACAAACGATGGACAGACTACAAGAACTAACATTGTATATTCATTAACAAAAACTAATACACGTCCTCAAGTAGATATCAGATTTTTAAATCAGGATAATTTTATTAAAAAGATGATTCAGTTAAACTATGCGAATTATCTATTGAAAATAATTAATATAAAATATAGAAGTGAAAATTTTCATTCTCTGGAAGATTTTTTGAGATATGTTTACTTGGACAAGAAAGAAATAAAGGCAGATGATAAACTGAAAGAAAACATAACGAAAATATTGATGCCGCAGTTAACGAATGCTTATCAGGATAATCATGATTATTTCGGAAAAATATGTGATATATGTGAAAAGGTAATCGAAGATAATATAGAACGTAGAGAAGTATTTTTTGAAGAAAATAGAACGGATTTATTGGCATCATTGTCGAACGTTGAGGGCTTTTTTGATGAAAAGGAATTCAGTTTTTTATGGGATAATTCGGATGAAGAAGACATTATACAAATGGATGTATCAGAAGGAATTAATAATTTTTTTGAAACATATTATAAACAGATTCATCAGAAAATATTCAATAAATTGAAAGAAAAGAAGATAGTAATTGGAAACAATTATTATACAACAATCAAACTGAATAAGTATGATAGTGAAAAGAAAGACTTATTAACCTTATGTTTGCAAGTAAAGGAGAAAAAATCATTAACGGGAGTAGTAGATTTTGTACAAATTAATGATGCAGTTTCTAATGAATATTCTTTTATAATGGATGATTTAGATATTTCTTCTTTGAAATTGATTGATACATATGGGTTAGATCATGATAATTGGGATGAAAGTAAAAGTATAGTATTGTCAAATATTATCTACGATTTAGTTGATAAAAAATTAGTATATTTTGATTCGAATTTAGCAGTTGCATATGTAAAAAAATTGGATTCTGGAAAACCTACGGAACTAAAAACAATATTGCCGCTGATATATAGTATAATACCACAGGCGCCTGTTTATTGTGTTTTAAATGGATTGGATATATTTTTAGATTCTAGAATTGATCAATTTAAAACATGTGACATATTTTTTTCGTCTGTCCAAATGCCAAAAGCAGTCAAATATATCAATAGTGAAAAATGTAAAAGGGATATTACAGGTTCCATTAACGGTGGGGGTGAGTTTGGAGATAATTTATATAATACTTTAAAAAATAATATTATTCCTTTTTGTTCAAATTCAGAGAAAATAGAAGCGTATTATAGTTTATATAAAAATAATATTTCCCAAATATATAATTTACTAATTTCAATTTGTATGAAAGAGTATTCTAGTATGAATATTATTCCTAAGGAAATCATTGAAGACATTCAAAAAGGAAAATATGATCAGGAAATTAGCTTGGTTATAAAAGAAATATTTCAAAAATCATCGAAAACAAATTGGGAGTGGGATCATTGGAAGACGACAAAAGCAAATTTTTGGAGGATAAATGAACAGAATGAACTAGGTTATTGGGGAACTTATCAATATCGATGGAATCAATTATTTCATAGGGGTTATGTTGAAACCGTAAAAAATAACAATATATTAACAGAAATCGGTAAAGAAAAAGGTTGCTCTATTGCAATAAGCGCATGTATAAAAAATATGGAAAATGACTTTTTGGGTCCAGCGTATAATTTAGTTGATTTTAAAGTAAACGAAAAAAGTGAATTCAGAAAAAATATTGAAAAAATGTATAAATTAGGCAAAGAAAAGAAGATTTATCCATATAATCCTTTTGAAGATAAAAAAGAAGATATTCCGCCGCAAGAATATTTAGATAATGTATGTGATTTTCAAAGAGGGTTTCAATTAATTGAGGAAGATCTGCTGGCTCATTTTAAACGGTGCTTGATAAACACAATAAAAAATGAAAATAAGGCAAAAAGTAAAAACTTATTGAAGATAAATAATTCATTTTATATTCAATATCAAAATCTAAAATATGAATTTGAAAAAAAATATAGTGGAATTATTTTTGAAGACATTATGAAATATGCAGTGGATAATGGGAAATAAGTTGGTAATCATCCTAATGAAAAAGGTCCATGTGGAAGTGGAAAGAAGACTGTGTAATTGTAATAGCGGAAGTTGTAAGGAGGCGAGATTGATATGCCTTCTGTCAAGTAGACAGGTTAAATATCTAAAATATCCTGATCTGATAGAATATTTGCATTAAACTGTGGCAATTCTGCAGCCTTTTCTTCACCACCCCTTGACAACCCACCCGCCTCAAGCGTATACTTAGCAAAGTAATCTAAAATCCAAAAGAAAGAGAGGTAAAAGTAATGATTAGATTAACAAATGCTACAATCAATGAACTGCATAATCATCATACAATTACCTCGGTTAATTCTGTTACGCTGGCATAAATTCATGCAAAAGTAAATAGAATGTTTTTTGACATACTTCCCGTGGTGAGATATGACACCGCGGGATTTTTTTGTGCTAAGGGGACTGCTTGTGAAGCGTGCAGGCGGCTGTCAGAGTGGTGCGTCACGGTACAAAAATATGTCAGAGACCGGGGAGTGTAAGAGGGGAAAGTAAGGAGGAATCACAAGAATTTATGAAAAAGTTACATACATATATCGGACATTACTGGTATGGGTATTTGTTCGCAATATGTTCCATGATTATAGCGACCGGACTGGATATGGTTTATCCACAGATCACACAGCGGATCGTGGATGAGGTCATTATCGGCGGGAAAATGGAAATGCTCACCGGGCTTCTGGTGGGAATCGTTGCGGTTGGGATCGGACGCTGTATCTTTGGATACTGCAAAGAGTTTTCGTTTGACGTCTTAAGTTCTAAGATCGGCGCACAGATCCGTAAGGATCTGTTCCGGCACATTCAGACATTGTCGATGAATTATTTTGACAATACGAACACCGGAGAACTGATGGCGAGAGTCAAGGATGATGTCGACAAGATCTGGAATGCGATGGGATATGTCGGCATGCTGACGATCGAGGTCGTCATCCATGTGAGCATGGTGCTCTACTGTATGTTCCATCTGAACTGGAAACTGGCGCTGATACCGCTTGTGACGATGATTTCCTGCGGTGCGATCGCGATCATCATGGAGCGGAAACTGGATAAAATTTATGAGGACATCAGTGAGGAAAATGCAGTGCTGACCACGGTTGCGGAGGAAAATCTTGCAGGTGTGCGTACCGTAAAGGCATTTGCCAGGGAGAAATTTGAAATTGAGAAGTTCCTGTCACACAATAAACGTTATTATGACTTGAATATCAGTCAGTCTAAAGTATTAGTGAAATACTATCCGTATTTCCAGTTTGTGGGAAAAGCACTGCCGGTTGCAATGACGATCCTGGGTGGTATTTCCGTGATGCATGGAAATATGACACTTGGAGCACTTGTTGCATTTGTAGAGTACAGCAGAAACTGCACCTGGCCGATGGAAATGTTAGGCTGGCTGACCAATGATCTGTCCTCTGCCGTTGCTTCTTACAAGAAGATCAAAAAGATTTACGGGGAGACAGCCATGATCAAAGACGGAGAGCAGCCTGTCGTATTAAAACCGGTCAAAGGGGATATTTCTTTCGAACATGTTTCATTTTCCATCGAAGGAAGAGATATTCTTTCCGATATCAATTTTATAGTTCCAGCAGGAGAAACGATCGGGATCATGGGTGCTACCGGTTCCGGAAAATCATCGATCGTCAACCTGTTGCAGCGTTTTTATGATGTGACAGACGGCGCAGTTAAAGTGGATGGTACGGATGTGCGGAAACTTTCGTTAAAACAGCTTCGCAGCAGTATTTCGGTTGTACTGCAGGATGTATTTTTATTTTCGGATACAATCGAGGAAAATATTAAGATGGGGCAGCGCAAGGTGATGCAGGTTGATGAGATACGTAAGGCGGCAGACTGTGCACAGGCAAAAGATTTCATTGAAAAAATGGATGAACAGTATGCAACGGTCATCGGTGAGCGTGGTGTCGGGCTTTCCGGCGGACAAAAGCAGCGTATCAGTATTGCGCGTGCGATCGCAAAACATGCGCCAATCCTGATTTTAGACGATTCTACGTCTGCGCTGGATATGGAGACGGAGCATGAGATCCAGAAAACATTAAATGAATTAAAAGATACAACGAAAATGATCATTGCGCACCGTATTTCTGCGGTCTGTCATGCAGATGAGATCATCTATCTGAAAGACGGAGAGATTGCGGAGCGCGGAACGCATCAGGAACTGCTTGCAAAGCGCGGTCTTTATTATGAGACTTACATGGCACAGTACGGCACGTTCTTAGGAGGGGAGGCGATGTAATGGCAGTCAATTCATATCGTGAAGATGAATTTATGGAAAATACCGACAAGAAAAAGATTATGCGGCGGCTGTTTTCCTATCTGCTTGCATATAAAGGCACGATTATTGCCGTGTTATTCTGTATGGGGGTTACGGTGGCGATTTCACTGGTAAACCCGCTCTTGATCGAGGAAGCGATCGATCACTATATTGCGCAGTCCGATCTGCATGGGCTGATTGGACTTGGAATTTTTGCACTCGTGTTAAACCTGATCTTTATTGTGATGGTAAAACTCAGAATGTATGCAATGGCGGTGATCTCCAACAAAATTTTGCTTCAGATCCGCCAGGATCTCTATGAGCACATCCAGACGCTGTCGTTTTCATTTTTTGACAGCAGACCGACTGGAAAAATCCTTGCGCGTATCATCGGGGATGTCAATTCCTTAAAAGATGTGCTGGTCAATGTGGTCACAACACTGGTGCCGGAATTTGTGACGGTAGTCGGAGTCGTTGTGATCATGCTGGTAAAAGACTGGCGGCTTGCGCTTGCGTCTCTGTCCACGATCCCGCTGATGATCGCGGGAATCTGGTTTGTACAGACGGCATCCCACAAACGCTGGCAGATTTTCCGGAAAAAGGCATCCAACTTAAATGCCTACGTCCATGAAGATATCGCCGGAATGAATGTGGTTCAGAGTTTTGCGGCAGAAGATGAGACGCAGGAGATTTTTGAAGGACTGACGGACGAACATCAGAGATCATTTGTGGATGCGG
>OGNO01000394.1_pt1 | contig 34039 bp, 25 predicted proteins | sample 1573491 | NCBI WGS metagenome assembly OGNO01 (sample SAMEA2581900, study PRJEB24529) | metagenome | biome: Human gut stool | place: China | collected 2011
ATAAACATTTTACAGAGCGAAATGGATAGTTGCTTTTCCTGCTACTTGTGATAAACTTGTTGATAAGTGGATGAAAGATCATGGACAGAACTCCGATAAGGGAATAAAAGCGGGGGCAGCCCCGGTATCATTTAATGAGGTAGAAAAGTTAACAGAAGCGAAATATATGATCCAAAAGTATAAGAGAATTTTATTTTATGTGGTGATATGTGTGCTGCTTGCGGCATTCCTTTTGGGACAATATATTTACCCAAGTGAAAGGGAACCGGTCACGGAGGAAAGCATTACTTATACCGGAACCTTTTACCGGGTGCTGGCAGACGGAACGGAAGAAGAGCTTCGGATTCCGGGTCGGTATAATGTGCCTGCCGGAGAGTCTCTGGTCATCCGGTCAGTGCTCCCACAGGATTATCATGAAGATACGATCGCCATCAGGTCCTCCATGCAGAATGTGCGCATTTACATCGGTGGGGAACTGAGGACGGTGTATGATACGGAGAATACCAGACCTTTTGGGAAAAATTCTGCCAGTGGGTATGTGTTCTGCAAGACATCCGGCGAGGATGCGGGACAGGAAGTGCGGATAGAGCTGCAATGCTTTACGAAAAAGTATTCCGGTGTTGTCAACAAGGTATATTGCGGGGATAAATCAGATATCTGGGTATATATATTCCACTGCTATTTTATGGTAACTCTGATCGCCTGCGCCATGCTATTTGCCGGACTGGTCGTGCTGATCATTAGTCTGGTGCTTGATATTATATATAAGACGAGATTTGATCTGGAGTACCTGGGATGGTGCATGCTCTTTGGAGCAGTGTGGATGCTGGGAGAATCGAAGCTGCGCCAGCTGTTTGTTTCCAATGCTTCTATTCTGTCGAATATGTGCTTCTTCGTTGTGATGCTCTGCCCGGTTCCGATCATGTTCTATATTGACAGTGTGCAGCAGGGAAGGTACCGGAAGGTCTATCATGTGGCAGAGTGTATCACCTATGTGAATTTTGTGATATGCACGGCCTTACAGCTACTGAATATCGCAGATTTTATCTCGACAATGTTCTTGTCCCACCTAGTGATCGCAGGAACGTTCCTGACAATATTTATCACCATTTTTGCCGGGATCTCATCAAGGGAACGGCGAAACATTACAAGCTTCCGCTGATCGGACTGGTAGCTGCTATGATTGCAGTCATGCTGGAGGTGACAGAGGTGTATCGAGTGGTGTCACTGTCAGGGATCTTTATCGCAACCGGACTGGTGGTCCTACTGGTCGTTACGCTGATCCAGACAATGGACCGCATCCGCGAGCTGGAGCTGGATAGGCAGAGAGAGGCAAGGGAAAGCCTGGATTATCTGACTGGTCTTCCTATGCGTCATAAGGGTGAAAAGCTGATCCTTGAGAAAATGCAGAAGCATGATGGCTGTCTGGGATTTGTCGATATGGATAATCTGAAGAAGATCAATGATGTCTATGGGCATAAGGCTGGGGATTGTGCTCTCAGGTTGGTAGGAGCAATGCTCACAGAGTGCATGGAGAACGCAGTGGTCTGCCGGCTGGGAGGAGATGAATTCCTGTTCTATCTGCCGGAGGCATCAGAAGCAGAGATGAGCGTGCGGATAAGAAAGCTGTTTGATAGCTTTAGTGCGGCAAAAAATGTCACGGCAGAGACTTCACCGGCATCTCTGTCCTGCGGTCTGTGCATGTGTAGACAGGGAGGAAACTTTGAAGAATATTATATAAAAGCGGATAAGGCGTTGTATTATGTCAAACAGAACGGTAAAAACAGTTACCGGTTTTATGAGGAGCTACAGAGAATAAAAAACCGGGAGAATGATCCAAGAAAGGGTGCCAGGTAAGCAGGCATCCTTTTTAAGGTCCTTCTTTTGTGTAATATTCCATTATTTGTGTATTTTATGCTGTTTTTGGATATGACATTAGAACTGTTGTATGGTAAAATAAAATATATTGTCAAACTGACAAAAAAAAGAAATATTGCGATAAAGAGAAAGGAAAATGAGTATGACCAATGGAAAAACAATGGACATGACACATGGTTCTTTATGGAATAAAATTCTGATCTTTGCTTTGCCATTAGCTGCAAGCAGTATTTTGCAGCAGTTATTTAATTCGGTTGATACGGCAGTTGTTGGGCGGTTTGCCAGCAGTCGGGCATTGGCAGCGGTAGGAAGCAACAGCTCTCTGATCTCTTTGATGATCAATCTGTTTATCGGTATTTCGCTCGGTTCAAACGTTGTGATCGCACATTATATAGGGCAAAAAGCGAAAGACAGCATTCAGTCTGCGGTACATACAGCAATCGTGGTTGCTGTTCTTAGCGGTCTTTTTGTAATGATCGCAGGACAGTTTATTGCCAGACCGGTCCTTCTTTTGATGGGAACGCCCAAAGATGTCATACAGATGGCAGTATTGTATTTGAGGATCTATCTGCTTGGAATGCCTTTTATTATGCTATATGATTTTGGCTCTTCCATTTTACGAAGTATCGGAGACAGCAGAAGACCATTATACAGTCTGATCGCAGCCGGTATTGTAAATACTGTATTAAACCTGGTTCTTGTCATTGTGTTTCATCTTAGTGTAGCAGGGGTAGCAATCGCTACCGTCATATCCAATATGGTCAGTTCCGGTATTATTATATATATTCTTTTGCATGAAGCGGAACCGATCCGTCTGGATATAAAGAAGTTAAAGATTGCATCCAAACAGTTAAAAAAGATATTGATGATCGGCATCCCGGCAGGATTACAGGGAATGATGTTTTCGATCGCTAATGTGTGTATCCAGAGTGCAATCAACAGCTTTGGTTCGAATGCGATCGCAGGATCGGCAGCAGCATTAAACTATGAGTTCTTTTCGTATTTTATGGTCAATGCCTTTGCACAGGCAGCAGTTACGTTTACAAGTCAGAACTATGGTGCCGGTCAAAAAGACAGATGCAAAAAGATCTTTCGGTTATCCATGCTCTTTTCCATTCTTTTTTGTGGAACATTATCTTGCATTTTTGTGCTGGGAAGAGACTTCTTTTTACATTTGTATACAACCGATGAGGCAGTATACCGGTTTGCGGTACAGCGAATTTTGATCGTAACGACACTGGAATTTCTGACCTCTGTTTATGAGATCAGTGCAGGTGCCATGCGGGGACTCGGACATTCCCTTCTCCCTGCTGTGATTACTTGTGTCGGCTCTTGTGTGTTACGTCTGATATGGATCGCAACAGTATGCCGGATTTATCATACATTCTGGGTGTTATTGATCATTTATCCGATTTCATGGGTGATCACCGGAGTTTCGATGATGACAGCGTATCATTTTATCAAAAAAAGAGTATTTCGCAAAACGGCAGCAGTATAATATTCAAAAAACATTTTATAAACAGGAATCAGTACGATGTTTCCAAAGAAAATCTTTTGCAAAACAGTAATAATATGATGAGTGTTTGTTTATGATAGTACGGATTTAAAAGCAGAATACAAAACAGATACAAAAGAAGGAGGATTTGCTATGGGAAAAATTAATCATGAGAAATTTATTACAGACATGATACGTTACGCATCTTCAGCAGAATCACCGGAACATATTATAAATCAGATTTTAAAGTATATCTGTGAAAATCTGAAATCCGACCGTGCTTATATTTTTGAGGATAACGGAGATGGCACGTATGATAATACATATGAATGGTGTCGGGAAGGTGTAACACAGGAAATTGATAATCTCAAGAATGTACCTTATGATGGGGCATTGGAAGTCTGGTTCCGGGAGTATGAGAAATCGCATAATATTATGATCCAAGATCTGGAAGAATATAGAAAAATCAGTGAACCGATGTATCAGATCTTAAAACCACAGGGGATCAAAACACTGGTAACGGGACCGATTGAGATCAACGGAAAATATATCGGTTTCTATGGGGTGGATAATCCACCGGCTGCTTATATGAATAATACTTCTGTTTTGATCAATATGATGGAATTTGTAATTTCTATGATGATCCGTCTTCGTGATTATGCAAAAGTGGTAGAAAGAAGTGCAACACATGATCAGTTGACCAATTGCAAGAACAGAAGGGCTATGCAATGGGTCTATGATACAGAATTTGATAAGGAACAGTCTATGATGGTCATGATGTGTGATCTGAACGGATTAAAAAAGATCAATGATACGAAAGGGCATGGATTTGGTGACCGCTATATCTGTGATGCAGTGGAGATTTTAAATGCGTGTTTTGAAACAGAGAATGTATACCGGGTTGGCGGTGATGAATTTGTTGTCATATTGATGGGGGCAAAACCGGAGCAGATCGAGCAATATACCGAAAAGTTAAACATGTACCAGGAATTGAAAAAGATCAGTATGTCTTTTGGATTTGCATATCGTCATAATGCAAAAGAACCATTTGATAACCTGTTAAGAGAAGCAGACCGGAAAATGTATCAGGAAAAAGAAAAATACTATCGGGAAATGGGTAAGATCAGCAGGAAATGAGGCAGAACATGAAATATCAGGATCTGACACTCTTGCTGGTGCACCACTACTGTACGAGCAATTTCCTATTCCATAAAAAAGTGCAAAGCCAGCGCTTTGCACTCCAAGAATTGCTAAAGCAATTCTTGTTGGTGTACCGCTACTGTACGAGCATTTTCCTATTCCATAAAAAAAGATCGGAGAGATCTGAATGACTCCATTCTCTCCGATACTTCTTTGTATCTTAATCTTTTTTTAATTTATATTTATGCATAATCTTAACCTTGATTGCAATTTAGGCAGGCTTTCCACCCTACGCTTTTAAAAAATGCTTCGCATGCCATCAGCCCTGACACTCGCTTAGGACATCAGCTTAACAGCTCTTTTACCATATCAACCGTATATTCTACTTTCTTAGCCTGATTCGCTTCGATCTCATATAAAGCATGTGCCGCAAGATGCTCTGCCGCCTGCTCAAGATCACGGATACCGGTTGTATTATCATAACGTCTTACGATCGCATCTAAAGCTTCATCGGTAACAACACATTCTTCCGCCTTCATACTCATACGCTTTAACACTTTTGGAAGCGAGAATTTTGAGAAGATAATCTTCTTTTCTTCAAAGGTATAATCCGGAATATCAATCACGGCAAAGCGCGACATAAGCGGCGCACTGATGTTTTCTTTATCATTTGCGGTTGCGATCGGATATACACCAACCGTTGGAATACGACACTCAATATAGTTATCTGTAAATCCAAGATTATCTAACAGCGTAAGCAACACATCTGCCGGATTTCCGTTGCCTTTGCCAGATGATGCCTTATCTAACTCATTAATGATAAAAACAAGGTTTGAGGATTCTGCCATCGCAAAAGCTTCCATGATAATACCGGCTTTCGCATTTGCATAAATACGCGAGCTTCCGGTAAGCTGCTCCGCATCATTGATCGAACTCATATCTAATGTAGTCCATGGAAGACGAAGAATTCGTGCGACGGCATAAGCAATCTGTGATTTACCGGTTCCTGCCGGACCTACAAGCAGGATTCCGTATGCCGGAAGTGTATGTGTACGATTGATCTGGATGATCGTTTCAATGATACGCTGCTTGACCGGTTCCATACCGTACAATTCTTCATCTAAGATCCTGCGTGCTTCCTTTGGATCGATAGCCTCAAAATAATTGCTTTTCCATTGAATATTCATCATCATGGATAATGCTCTTTGTGCATGTCTTCTCTCTTCTGCAGTGACTTCTGTAGAACGAGCCACAGCAAGGTTTCTTCTTGCCCAGAGACGCACATTATCAGGGAGCGTTCTACCGGCACAATTCATAAAGTCTACGATACTTTGTAAGCTTGTAAGCTTCATGTTGTCGCCGTCTTCTTCGTCATCACTTTCTTCTATGTCTGCCGGGGCATCACTTGCTAAAAGACGTTCGATCATAAACTGTAAGAATCCATCCTCTGCCGAAAGCTTTGTACCGCCTCCAAAGCCAACTTCTCTTACTTTATATACCACATATCCCTCTTCCCTGTTTTCACCGGTAAGACGTACTTTTATATGACTTTCACCCAGCCACTTAAACAAGCCTACAAAACGGGCATCCATCTTTAATATGTTCGCACTAACCGTTCCATTCTGACCTGTATATTCAAAAGCTGTCTTTTTGATCGGATTTGTGATCAGACCGACCGGATGGTGGCAGCTTCCTTCTTCCAGGCGCTCTAATACCATCAGTGGGTTGTCTGCTGTCGGGTGTTGTTCGTTTGAATAAAAAACGGTGTAAGTACATTCTGCCGGCTTCTTTTCATCCGGTGTATGTGTAAAATCAAATACTGGCATTCTTGTTCTCCTTATTTTACATTTATTTCCTTTTGTTATTGCCTAGTTGCCAAAAAGCAACTGCACTCGCTGCTGCGACATTTAATGAGTCTACACCATGTGACATCGGAATGCAAACCGTATAGTCACAGGATGCAATAGTATGCATTGCTAATCCGTCTCCTTCTGTTCCAAGAATGACTGCTAACTTCTCTTCTGCAAGCAGCCTTTCATCATCAATATTTACCGAATCTTCACTCAATGCCATTGCCGCTGTCTGAAAACCGAGCCGGTGCAAAAGATCAATTCCATTTTCTTTCCAGTTGATTTTCTTTTTGTCAAAGAATGTCCATGGAATCTGAAAAACCGTTCCCATACTGACCCTGATCGCCCTGCGGTATAACGGATCGCTGCAATCCGGTGTCAGAAGTACCGCATCCATATTCAATGCTGCAGCTGACCGCATGATCGCACCGACATTCGTCGGATTAACTACATCTTCTAACACAGCAATCCTGCATGCGTTCTGACATATCTCTTCTACAGACGGAAGATCGTTCCGATACATCGCGCAAAGCATCCCCCGTGTCATGGAAAAGCCGGTCATCTGCTTTAAAATTTCTAACGGTGCCGTATAAACCGGAATATCACCGCAAAGTTCCATCATCTTCTTACCGACCGGTTCACCTGCATGCGTATCTTCCATCAAAAGTGATTCCGGCACATATCCGGCTGCTAATGCTCTTTCGATCACAATCGGACTTTCTGCAATGAACAGCCCTCTTTGATGCGCCGGTCTGTGTAAAAGCTGTGTCTCTTTACTTCTTGTATAAATATCCAATACCGGCGAGGAAAACCGCTCTATCTGTATTATCTGCGCCATTGCGTACTCCATTCTTAAATCTTAAACTGTTTGATCTGGTCAGCCAGATGATCAGCTGAAATTGCCAGTTTATCAGATTCTTCCTCTACCTGCTGGCTGTTCTTTGAAATATTTTCTGCCTGGTTTAACATAGATTCCGATGTTGCTAAGATCTCATCCGAGCTTGCTGCCTGTTCTTCCGAAATAGCAGCAACATTAGAAGCAACTTCATCTACTTTGTTGATCTCATCTACTACATTGTTGATCAAATGACTTGTATCCTGAATATTCTTAAAGATCGTATCAAATGTATCAACTGCTGTCTGGATCAGCTGTGCACTTTCTGAAATATCGCCTGCACTGTTACCTGCCTGTCTGACTGCATCTTCAACCAGACGATTGATCTCTGCGATCAGATTAGTGATATTCGCTACAGATTCGGTACTGTTTTGAGCCAGCTTACCAATCTCCGACGCAACAACCGCAAAACCCTTACCGGCCTCACCTGCCCTGGCAGCCTCGATAGATGCATTTAAAGATAACAGGTTGGTCTCATCTGCAATCTCACCGATCAGATTGATGATCTGAACGATCTCACCGGATGCGGTACCTACTTTATTAACTGCTGTCTCCAGATTATGGATAGATACCTCGATATTTCCTAACGCCTCTCCGACACGTTCCATATCTTCACGGCCTTTTTCTGATACTTCAACCGTTTCTTTCATACGGTTTTCTACTGTATCACTGTCACTCTTCGTATCTGCTACGACTCCGGCAAGCTGTGTTGCATTCTGGGCAATTTCATTAACAGAGATAGATAACTGATCTACCGTGCTGTTCATCTCACCCATAGACTGTGACTGAATGCCTGCGGCTTCATTCATCTCGCCCGAAACATTCTTACTGGCATCTGCCTGTTCTTTTAATTTTCCTGAAACTTCTTCAATCTTTTTGATCATCTGTTTCATGGATTCAATGAACTGTTCGACGCTTCGTCCCATAACCGCGATCTCATCTTTTCCTTTTACTTTCATCGAAACAGTAAAATCACCGCCTGCCATCGCTGTAATCACTTTGGTCATTTTCTTAACCGGACTGATAACAACATGTGTCATTCTTTCAATCAATACGCAAAGGATCAAAATACAGATCAGACTGATGATCAGCATAATATTTCTCAAATTAGAAAGTTCTGAAAGTACAACGCTCTTTGGTATGTAAGATACTAAGATCCAGTCTGTACCATTGACTTCATCAAAGACTGTCATATTACTATCCAGTGTAGTAAGGTCATAATTTTTCTGAGAGATCTTCTTTGCAATCTTCCGATACAATGCACTCTGTCCACTTTCGCCAAGTGTCTTAGAAATCAATGCACTATCGCGGTTTGCAAGGATCATTCCGCTGTTTTTATCTACCAGAAGAGCCTCTGCTCCATCCATCTCAATAAAGGAATTAACGATAACGGCGATACGATCCAATGACATATCTGCTGAAATAACACGCACATCGTCAGAACCATCGTTCAAAATACCGGAAGCACTAATGACATTTTCACCTTCGGCATTCTTATATGCTGTACCGACTGCCATGTTGACCCTGGTAAGTCCTTCCTTATACCACGTACTATCTGTCGCATTGTTTTCTTCTTTCGTTGATTTGGAAGCTTTTAAAATCTTCCCATCGGAATCTGCAAGATAAAGACCATTCGGATAGTTTTCGCTATAGTTATAATATCCGTCCAGAATTTTCTGAATCTGGTCATCATCTGCATGCATATCTTCTATTGTCTTTTTTGCCATTTGGAATGATGCAAGATTCTCATTGATCCATGCTTCAATCTTAGATTCCTGGCTTCCTACTGATGTTTTTAACAAATTTGCTGCATTATCTTCAATAATACCTGCTGAGATTTGGTACGCAACTACTACTAACACAACAACAATTGCAATAACTACCGGAATGATCGTACCCAGCAATTTTGCTTTGATCGATATTGTTTTACCTTTTTTCATAGTTTCCCTCTTTTCTTATAAGCTTTTACACTCAGGCTGTCTGCTTTTTGGTTTCTTTACTTATGATCATTTTCATTCGGACTGTCTGCTTTTCGGTTTCTTTACTTATGATCATTTTCATTCAGGCTGTCTGCTTTTCGGTTTCTTTACTTATGATCATTTTCATTCGGACTGTCTGTCTTTACGTCTCCCTTTACTCATAATCTTTTCCATTTGAACTGTCGACTTTTTCAAATGGAACCCAGACATATTTCTGATCTTTTGTCACACCGGAAAGTTTTGACATATCATTGCCTTTTGCCAGTGCGATCGCAGTCTGAATAACCATATCACCCTGTCCTGAAGCAGACTGATATACCGTAAATGCCATATCTCCGCTTTCAATCGCTGTGCAACCATCTGCCGTAGCATCGATCCCAAGAACCGTGATACCCTCGATTCCTTTTTCTTTGCATGCATCAATGACACCAAGTGCCATATCATCATTATTTCCGACTGCAACATCACATTTCTGACCGGTCTTGCTAAAGATTTCAAACAGATCTTTGGCTTTGGTCCGATCCCATTCTGCACGATCTTCAAAGACATAATTGATCTTCTTGTCAGAAGCATTCAATGTATCTTTGAGTGCACCGGTACGACTCTGTGCGGCCGACTGGCTTGCCGGTCCTTTCATAATCGCTACATTGATCTCCTGTGCCGATGCAAATTTATCTAATATGTACTCTGCCTGATATTTACCGGCTACTTTTTCATCCGATCCGACATAAACATATTTTCCGGATTCTAAGCGTGATTCATCCGGACAGTTATTAAAGAAAATGATCGGAATATCTCCTGCAAGACTTTCAATCTCCAGTGCAGCATCTGCATCTACTAATGCACATAAAATCACATCATATTTTTCTTTGACTGCATCTTTTACCTGCTTGACCTGATTTTCAAGCGAACTTTCTGCCTGCTTGACATCAAGTTGTACGCCATTTTCTTTGGCTGCTTTTTTTGCTGCTTCCACCAATGTGTTACGGAATGTATCCGCCTGTGATAATGTCAGCATCACTTTAATTCCGCTTCCGTTTGATCTGTCGTTTCCCTTGCTTTGTCCACAACTGCTTAACACTCCGGTTATCAGCACAAAGCATAAAAATAAGCTTATTAATCTTTTCATGATACTATCTGCCTCCCCTTGTAAACAAATGTGACTTTCTGTCGTTTTTTTCCTGATTTGAGATATTAATATTATATACTTTTCATGTTCTGCTTTCAACAGCCGTAAAAGGCTGTATCTCGATCAAAAATGTATTTTCAGTAATAAAAAACAGTCATTTGGTTTATCCTCTCAATAAACCAAATGACTGTTTTTCTGACAATTGATATATCTTTTGTTTTGCCTTTATTCAATACGAAACGTACTGACGCTGTTATTGATATCATGTGCAACTTCTTTGACACCATTTGATGCTTGCACCATATCCGTAACAGATTTTTTAACACTATGTGCTGATTCTAATGTAACTGCTGCATTTTCTTTACTTTCTTTTGTTGCTTGAGTCAGAAAAGCGATCAATTCTACAATAGAACCTTTTGCTTCTTCCAGATTACCGATTGCCTGTTCAATCCTTAAAATGCCATCCATAGAATGATCAATCCCGCGTTCCACTTCTCCAAAGATTTCGCGCGTCTTAACGATATCATTGCTCTGTTTGTCAATAACCTCGCGTACATATGCCATTGTTTCAACGGATTTTGCAGAACTGCTGCCTAGGTTATTGACGATCGTGTTGATCTGTTCCGATGACTCACCGGACTGTTCGGCAAGTTTCTGGATCTGGGATGCAACAACGGCAAAGCCCTTTCCACTCTCTCCTGCTCTTGCCGCTTCTATGCTTGCATTCAGCGACAACAAGTTCGTCTCTTCTGCTATATTCATGATAACATCGACTGCTTTTCCAATCTGTTCGGCAGCTTCATTTGTCAGATCAGTATCCTGCTGAATTTGTTCTACTGCTTTCAAAACTTCTGCATTAACCGCATCAAGGTTATCGAGTGTAGAAGATACTTCCGAACCTGCCTGAAGCATTTCTTTTGCAGAGATATTTAATGTCTTTGTCTCTGTGTTAGCTTTTTCAATCATATTATTGATCGTACTGATTCCGTCGGAGGCATCATCTGCTGATTTGGTCTGTTTATTCATTCCATCGGAGATCTGTTCAATCGCATTTTCCATCCGGTCTATCTCGTGCATATTGATCTCTAACATTTCATTGATATCGTTAGAAGACTGTCCTAACTGCTTCGTCTTTTGTGCAAGCACAGAAATAATATCTGTCAGACCGGTCTTTAACTGCTGCGTACTCTGGATCAGTTCTCCGATCTCATCCGAATCGTTCAGGTATTTCTTCTCTACATTTGTAGTAAGATCTCCTCCGGCAATATCTGTTAAAGTCTGAATACCGGATTTAATTCGTTTGATCATTCTTCCGGCAACATAAATCACGATCACAGTTGTTGCTACCAAAGCAAGAAGCAGGATAATTCCAAACGATACGATCATACGATTGATCTTTTGACTGACTTTTGCTGTCGGTGTTCCGACAAAGACCATACCAACTACGTCTTTTGATTCATTCTGATTGACCGGAATGTAATAACCATAGTACATTTTTCCATCAACCGATACACCATTTGTAAAAAAAGATTTCTTATTCTGCAATACCTTCTTTTGTACCGTTTTTCCGGCTTCTGATCCCAGAATTCTGTCACCGTTTTTATCCTTCAATGATGTGACGATCCTTTTTGATCCATAGAAAAAGGTTACTGCCATTCCTGTGTTGTTACTGATCTTATCAAGCAATGCTTCTGACTTCGAAACATTATAACCACCTTTCCAGATATCCCCATTTTCATTTTGAAAATAGTCTCCGGTATTTTGATCGTAAGCTGCAAGTACCGCTTCTGCGGTGCTGCGTAATGAGTTCTCTGTCTCGTCTACGATCGTTGATGACAGCCATTCTAATGTAACAGCAGCGATCACTGCACCGATCACCAACATAGGCAGTATAGACAAAGTCATTAATTTTACACGTAACTTTATATTTTTCATATGTCCTTCCCTCCCATAAAACACCTGACTTTCTCAAGGTGTATGCGAATCTTTTCCTTTCGCTTAAATTTTTCATATGTCATTTCATGCCCAACATCATCATTCTCCATGCATTCTTTACTATTTAAGTACTTTTACATTATGATAATACCAGTTTATCTTTCCGGTGATCGTCGCGTCGTCTAAGACACTGCCATCCTTTCCGATCACTTTGCCTGTATTTGTCTTCATTTCATTTTCAAAGATCTTAACAGAGCCATCTAAAATAGCCTGTTTTGCTTCATCGATCTTGTCTTGTGCTGCATTATCATTAAAGGATGCCAACCCGGATAGCCCGATCAACCCCTCTGACATACCGCCATAATAATTGCTTCCATCATATGTACCATCCATAATACTTTGTACATAAGATGTATAATATGCACTCCATGTCCATAATACAGAGGTAAGGGTTGCTTTTGGTGTCTCCTTACTCATATCCGAGTTATAACCAATTCCCCATACTCCTTTTTTCTGTGCTTCCTCCTGAGGTGCTGTCGTATCACAATGCTGTGCAAGCACATCACAACCCTGACTCAGAAGTACTTTTGCTGCGGCCTTTTCTTCTGCCGGATCATACCAGCTATGTGTTACTTTTACATAAATCGTTGCATTTGTATTTACAGATTCCACACCCATTGCAAATGCATCAATACCCCCTGTCACTTCTGCATTTGTATTGTCCTGTGCGGCTACATAACCGATCTTATTGCTCTGCGTCTTGAGTCCCGCAGCAATGCCGGACAGATATCTTGCCTGATAGATCCTGCCAAAATAATTGGTAAAGTTTTTGCCGTTGCTCATATAACCTGAACCATGCGCAAAATAGATATCAGGGTATTTTTCTGCAAATTCCGATAACTCCTGCATCTCACCAAAGCTTGTTCCAAATATAATGTTGCATCCTGCATCAATGCATTCCTGAATTGCTTTGTTCTTTTCTTTCGTATTATCATCGGAAACATTTTCTTTACGAACAATCTGTTTTGATGTTAGTCCGAGATTGTTCGCCATTGTTTTGATCCCCTGCTCATGTGCGTATGTATATCCAGAAGTATCCGAAGCACTTCCTATGTACAAAACGCCGACTTTAATGTCTTTTGCCGCGATCACCTTTGTCCCCGCTTCGGTCTCTGTCTTATTAGTCTTTGTTGTCTCGGAACTGTTTTTACCATTTACATTGTTTGTAACAAGATCCACAACCTTCGTTGAAGAACCACATCCAGTCAATGCAAATAGCATTACAAACACCATGCATAGTGCTGTCCACTTTTTCCTCATTTGTCATCCTTCCCTTCTATCCGTTTCTCTGTACGAATTATTTTACGCGCTTAATATTTTTTAGAATATTTTAACAAATACACAGTTTTATTTCAATGTTTTTAACAAAAAGAGTTGAAAATGTATAAAAAAAGTGCAAAGCCGGCGCTTTGCACTCTAAGAATTGCTATCACTATTTCCGATACTATTTTATTTTCTGATCTTATCCCTGATACACGATCGCATCTTTTACCTGCTTTGCTGTCTCGTCATCTTTCAATGCAGCGATGATCGCACCGGCAAATTCAATACAGGTTCCCATGCCGCGGCTGGTGATCACATTGCCATCGACAACATATGGCTGCTGTAAATATTCTGCACAGTCTAACTTTCCTTCAAATGACGGATAGCTGGTTGCTTTCTTATCCTTTAAGATACCGAGTTCACTAAGTACAGTTGGTGCTGCACAAACAGCAGCCACAAGCTTACCCTCTTTTGCAAATATTTTTAATGCTTCGCAAAGCGGTGTATATGCTTTGAGATTTGGTGTTCCCGGAATGCCGCCCGGAAGGATCAATGCCTGTGCCTGATCCAGATCGGCATCTTCAAACAACACATCTGCTTTGATCGTAATATTATGCGAACCGGTTACTTCCGGATCTTTTGTAACAGAAACCATGTCAATGTCAATCCCGGCACGACGAAGCATGTCTACTACGGTCAACATTTCTACTTCTTCATATCCAGTGGCTAAAAAAATAAGAGCTTTTGCCATAATCTTCCTCTTTTCCGGTATCCAAAACAGAGCAAGTGATCTGTTTTGATACCTGTTTTATTCTTGACTTTCTGCTGATACCATGGATCACTCCATAGTTATCTTCTTTTAACACTTGCATCATATTGATTTTATTTTTGCACATTTTAAAAGAAAAAACAACCACAAAGACAGCACCGGTACAGTGTAAACGTACTGCCTTTGTAAGAATTGCTAAAGCTGATTCCTGTCGACATTCCACTCCTCTAAAAGCATAATTCCATTCCTATAAAAGCATGATTCCACTCCTATAAAAGCATGATTCCATTCCTATAAAAGCATGATTCCATTCCTCAAAAAAAGGCAGCGCCCATGCACTGCCCTTTCAAGAAGATCATATAAAATTCTATTTATGCGTTCTGCGCCAATGCCTTTCCTAATTCCACGCATTCGCTCAAACCATCCTCATCCGGTGTCTCATGGCAGATCAAACCTTCACCATTGACTACAGTTGCTCCGGCACTTGTCATACGATCCGTCCAGTCACGCATCCATTCGCCATCGCCCCATCCATAAGAACCGAATAATGCGATCGTTTTACCTGCCGCAAAGCTCTCGACTTCTGCTACAAACGGTTCCATTTCTGACTCTTCCAACACTTCCGCTCCCATTGCCGGGCAGCCAAGTGCAAATGCTTTCTCTTCCTTCAATGCATCCAGAGAAGCACTGCTTACCTCTATTACTTCTGCCTCTTTTCCGGCTTCTGTGATTCCCTGACCAACGGCATCTGCCATTGCTGCTGTATTTCCTGACTGTGACCAAAAAACAACACTGATTTTCATAGATAGTTCCTCCTTTAAAATATAATCACCACGGTTAGTTATATCTAACTATGGTGAAGTATACCTAATCATATGTTTCCTGTCAATGTGTTATTCTATCTTTTCATCCAGCTGATAAAATTTGTCATTATTTTCTCTTATTATGTACCATTTCCTGTAATTGTATGAGGCTTCCACTCTTTTTTAAGACAGAAAATATTACAAATGATAAAATACTGCCGGCAAACGTAGAGATAAAGAACGGAATCACATAAACAAAGGCTCCTCCTACCGGAATCTGCATAAGCCACTTTGCAACAGGAACAGCCGCAAGTCCACCTAAAAGTCCTGTACCAAGTGCTTCTGCTATACAGGTCAGACTGATCTTTTGGCAAAAATAATAAACAATACCACAGCAAAACGCGCCGATCATGCTTCCCGGAAAAGCAAGAAAGCTTCCGAGTCCAAAGAGATTGCGAAGCAGGCTTGCCACAAAAGCGATCGCAACGCCCCACCATGGACCAAGCAATACTGCAGAAAATATATTGACCATATGCTGTACCGGAGCGCATTTGCTGCCTGCTACCGGAATACTGATCAGACTTCCTATCACAGCGACTGCCGTAAATACACCGGCAAGTGCTAATTTTGTTGTTTTTTTATTCATATCGGGATATCCTCCATTTCTGATATGATGTACTCTCGGAATTTTCCAAGCGAAATATTTCGAGATGGATTTTAAAGTTATTATATCGAAAATCCAACCGAAAGGATTCGTTTTTGGAAGATACCAAAAGTACATATATGGTATCAAGACTTTTCTAAAAAGATATCTCACATATACAATAAAGTCAAATCCCTCCGTTTATATGATACGGTTTTTCTCTCCGATCACATGCAATTTTTTAGGATCATTCACGGTTTTTCAAAATCTCTGCCGGTGTAATCTTCCTGATCTTACCCACCAGCACATGATTAATCACAAAATACAACAGGATGATGGCTGCATAAACGCCTGCATATAATTTCCATCCAAATGTCAGATTGATTCCGGTTGCAACATTGACAACCAGAAACGGATAAATCCGATCCATTGCCACTTTCGCTAATGTCATGCAAAAGATCCCGCCTATTGCTACAATATAAAAGTTTCCATTCAGATAGAGTTTTCGAATTTCTTTTGTCCGGTAACCAAAGATCTGCATCAATGCGATCGGAAAAGAAGAACGGTCGATCATTACCTTTAACATCAGATACATGACAACTACAAAAATGATCGCAGATACACCACAAAGCATTCCGATCATCGGTCCCATCATATCCGAGAAAACAGCAGATGCCTCTTCAACCTGGTTTTTCGTCGTTATGCTGTCGAGTCGTCCGCCCGGTATGGATAACTTTTTATCCGAGCAGACAATATTGTAATAATCATCTTCTTCACCAAAAAGATCACGCATACTGTCAATATCCATAAAGACATACATTCCGGTAGAATATTGCATAATATCCTGTACGCAGAAAGCATAGTCCATATCTTCCTCTTCGTCAGAAAGTACCAGGGAATCTCCGACATGCAGGTTATTTTTCTGCGCAAAGGCAGATGAGATCACAACATTTTTCTTACTTTTTGTCACATTGGCCGGAAAATACGGATCATTTTTTCCTACTCCCAGCATTGTAATGTCCCATTTGTAACCAAGAATGACTTTTGTAAATCCTTTTGCAAAATACTCCGTTCCACCTTCCGGCACTTTGCTTGTCGGATATTTATAAGAATACATATATTCATATTTTGTATCCTGTTTCGATTCATCTCTGATGGCATTACACATAACAAGACAGTCCAGTGAAAGCATGACGATCAAAAGTGAGATGAACATACCAAACAGTACTGTAAATCCGGTTCGCATCTCTTTTAACATCTGTCTGATCTGAAAACGTGTCACAAAACGCATTCCTTTTAAAGAAACTGCATGGATCTTTGTTTGCTTTTCTTCTTTTCGCATCAGGGATAATACCGTTTGCGATAAATGTTTACGTATCACAAGATAATTCACAATAATGGTAGTGATCACCGGCATGAAAAGCACATATATGACAAGATATAACGGGCAGCATACCGGAAGAATGCATATTGAAAAATAAGCATAACAATCCTGCATCTGCGTCCATGCACCAAGCGGGCACATACCAACCGCAAAGCCTGCCACGGATGCTGCAAATGTCAGGATGGCAGGAAGCATCAGATAATGACGGATCAGATCATTTTTGGTAACACCAAGTGCATACAACGCTCCGATCACACTGCTTTCTCTTTCAATTCCGTGGATCACAAATACCGATATGACGTAGGCAAACAGTATCAAAATGATCACACCCGATACAAGTCCTGCGTACTTATTCAGAATCTGGTCATCTCCTGCCGCACCGATACGCGAATTATCGCTTTGTATCACAAATTGCTTCAGATTATTTAACGAAAAATCAAAATAGCGGTCAACGATCGATGTTAAATTATCCTGTAACTTTGCTGTTCCTTTCGCGAGTTTTTCTGAACCGTCTGCCGCTTTGTTTACGGCTTTCGTGTAAGAATCGATCGCATCTTTATATTGTTTGATCCCTTTTAACTGATCGATCACCGCTCCAATCTTCAGATTAACGATTCCATTGTCACTTTTGGCTTTTAACGCTTTTAGCTTCTGCTCAAAATTCTGTTCGGTCAAAGTATCTTCTAATCCATAAGAAGCAAATCCTTCCTGCGCTTCCTGCAAAGAAGAGGATAGCAGAAGCTTTGTCACGGACAATAGCCGCTTACGGTATTTTGATAGCTTTTCCATGCCGTCGCCAAGATTGGCAGCACCGTCAGCCAATTTATTGACACCATCTAACAGTTTATCCTTTTTTGCTCCGGTATCGTTCCAGTATTTCCGAAAATACGGATCGGATATGCTGTCAGCAGAAACTTCATATGTTTTTAACTTTTCTTTCAACGCTTTATTCGTCATTTTTCCATTTAACCGGTAAGCGTATACATATTCTTCTGAGCGAATGCTTTTCTTCGTTTTTAACAGCTTTTGATACTCTTCTTTGGTTACAAAAGCAACGCCAAACTGCTTACTGTCAACAGAAGAATCCGCAAAAGATTCCTTCGGTGCTTCGTAATCGGGTGCAATACCGATTCCGGTCACCTTAAAACGTTTTCCTGCGAGCGTAAAGGTATCTCCTGTCTTGATCTTATTCGATTCACAAAATCTTTTTTCTAATACCATTTCTCCTGCATGAGAAGCCTTTTTTCCTTGTTCGGTATCAACAAGATTCATCTTCTCTCTGTTTTGAAATACGCGGACATGCTTTCCATTTTTATAAGAAAAATCAAGATAAAATATTTTCTCTAATGTGATGCCTTTGTCTTCCAGCTCCTTTTCCTGCTCTTTCGTCAATGGAACAAACACATGAAATTCGCCACTTTCTACTTTTTGCTGCTTCGCAAAACGGTCTGTTCCGATAATAATGCTTTCTGCTGCCGCAACCAGACTGACAACCAGATACATTCCAAGTACGATCAATAAAAATAACGCAATATAACGAAACAGGTTTTCCCGGAACTCTCTTAAAACTCTTTTCCTTAAAACTTTCTGCATGATCTCCCTCCTTCACATTACAGATCTTCTAACTGAGCTGCCGGTATTCTGTTTTCATTCCGGTATTCTTTACTGATCCTGCCATCCTTGATCCGAATAACTTTATGCACCATATCTTTGATCGAATTGTTATGCGTAACCATTAGCATCGTCGTTCCATACTGCCTGTTGATCTTTTCTAACAGGATCAGGATCTCTTTTGATGTCACGGAATCCAATGCACCGGTCGGTTCATCCAGTAAAAGGAGTTTGGGATTCTTGATCAATGCTCTTGCGATCGCACAGCGTTGCTGCTGCCCACCGGAAAGCTGTGACGGGAATTTATCCTGATGTTCCCAAAGACCTAATGTGTGTAAAAGTTTATCCATCTCTAGCGGTTCATTCGTCAGATATTGACACACCTCTATATTTTCACGTACCGTAAGGTTCGGAACAAGATTGTAGAACTGAAAAATAAAACCAAGCGTTTCTCTCCGGTATTCCGATAATTCCTGTGGTTTTAATCCGACAATTTCTTTGCCATCAATACAGATCGATCCGCTGTCAACAACATCTAATGCACCGATGCAATTAAGTAATGTCGATTTTCCGGAACCACTCGTTCCCTGAATCACGCACATCTCCCCTTTTTCTACTCCGGTACTGATCCCTTTCAGGACCTGAATATAACTTCCGTCTGCACCATAACTTTTTTTGATATCTTTTACTTCCAGATACATATTTCTTCCCCTTCCTGATCCTTACAGCCGCTATCCGTTTGCATTCATGCAAACCGATCCGCTTTTGATCCTTGCATCATCTTATTGATAAATATTCTCATTAACATAACACTGTTATGTTAATGAGTTTTTAATAGCTATATATCTTTCGATGATCTCTTCCGATATATAGCTGATGATTAACATTTTTGCTTTAAACTTTTTACTTTACGAGCCGCTAATGCTCTGCAAAAAGTGCACCCCATCCTCCTGTCAGATACGTTACAATCGGACGGATATACTGTTGCGCTTCTTCCTCAGAGGACACATGCGTCAGCAGATGAATAAACACATCAACCTGCATATGTGCGATCCAGTGGATCAGATACTCGCTGACCGGTTCATAACCTTTGTGCTTTTGTAAAAGTTTCGCATAGTGCGCATAATGCTTTTGCGTGAATTCTACAAATTCATCAATGGTATGTTCAAATCGCGAACCCGTTGATTTATTCACAAGAAGCTGAAACGCATCATAATTTTGATACAGATAATGGATGATCTGCATCGAAACTTCTGTATCATCCATATAATCTTCTTTTTGCTGTTCCGCTGTTGTGATCTGCTGCATCTCGTCTTCATAGTGCTGCAACATGATCTTTTTTAGAATTTGCAATGGTTCTTCTACCAACTCTGCAAAAAGAGCTTCTTTTCCTTCAAAGAAAAAGTACAACGCTCCTGTTGTCACACCGGCATTTTTGCAAATATTTCGAAGCGATGCCTGTAAATATCCTTTCTCAAGGAACTCTTTTTTTGCACTTTCCAGAAGCCTTCTTTTGGTTTCTTTCTCATCCTTTACTGCTTTTACCATATCAAGTGCCATCCTTAAACTGTTTTTTGCATCAAATAACACTGTTATGTTAGCATAACAGTGTTACGTTGTCAAGAAACCTATTTTGTTATATTTCAAACAGAGCTCTGCTGTTGTTTCAAATTGTTATTAAATAATATTTCAAGCAGAATTCTGTTATCTCCCCAAATCCGATTGAATACTATTTCGGATCATGTTTCTGTTTCAAAATATTCTTTTCTGTATCAATGTCAAACAGATGAATCTTATCTGTATCGAGACAGATTGCACACTCCGAACCGATCGCTCGATCCGATCTTCCTTTTACCACAACAGCAATATGGGTATTTTTTTTCTTTAAGAAAAGATTCGTCTGCGCTCCTAAAAGTTCCTGTGCTTCTACGTTCATTTTGAGTCCGTCGCCGCCTCTTGACATATCTAATATCTCAACATCTTCAGGGCGTACACCGACAAAAACTTTCTTACCGATATAATCTTTTTGTTCGAGCTTTTCTCCCATCTCTTTTGGCAGATCAATGCGATAATCATGAACCATTAAGAAATACTTCTTATCACGGTAAAAGATCTTACCATGTAACAGATTCATCTGTGGCGAACCGATAAACTGTGCAACAAAAACATTTGCCGGATTCCGATATAACTCTTTTGCCGAGGCTACCTGCTGTACGATTCCGTCTTTCATGACAACAATCTTTGTTCCAAGCGTCATCGCTTCTGTCTGGTCATGTGTCACATAGATAAAAGTCGTCTTTAACATCTGATATAAATGATGGATCTCGGCACGCATTTTGTTACGAAGCTTTGCATCTAAGTTTGATAACGGTTCATCCATTAAAAATACTCTCGGGTTGCGAACCATTGCCCGTCCGATTGCTACACGCTGTTTCTGACCACCGGAAAGTTCTTTCGGCTTACGGTCAAGGATCGTTTCGATATCTAGAATCTTTGCGACTTCCGAAACCTTTTTTTGCATTTCTTTTTTCGTAATATGTTTGAGTTTCATACTGTATGCAATATTTTCAAAAACAGTCATATGAGGATAAAGTGCATAATTCTGAAAAACCATTGCCACATTACGCTTGTTGGGTTTTACCTGATTCATGATCTGTCCGTCCATCCATAATTCACCGCTCGAAATCTCTTCAAGCCCTGCAATCATACGGAGTGTTGTGGATTTTCCACAGCCTGACGGTCCGACAAATACAACAAATTCTTTATCTTCTATTGTAAGATTAAAGTCATTTACTGCTGTTACTTTATCATCATATTTTTTAAATACATGTTTTAATTCTATTGCTGCCATATCCATCCTCATTTCTTTTTTCCTGTTTTTATCGGCATTTCTCTTTTATCTGCATGACCTGATATATACAGATATTTTTCTTTCTGTCCGTTTCAAACGTCTTTTCACTTTTATCTGCATGACCTTTTTTATGCTACAGGCAGTTTTCTTTTATCTGTTTTAAGTGACATTTCATTAACTGCTTTTATATAGATTGATCAGCCAAATAATCCGGAATTTCTCCGACATTTTCCAACACAATATCTGCCTCTTTTTCCAATTCTTCATAAGCTGCCAGTCCACTCAAAACACCTGCCGCCTTTGCATGACACCGGTGTGCAAAAAGCATATCGTTTAGTGTGTCTCCTACAACCATGATCTCCTGTGCCTGCAGACCATATCTTTTCTGAAAGCGTTCAAACATATCGGTATCCGGCTTTGGTTTCATACTTCCATCATCCCACCCAAGGAAATCAAAGCACGAAAGAATGCCAAGCTTTTGAAAACATCTTCTGACTGCGGTATCGGTATCGGCTGTTGCCAGTCCGATCAAAATATGCTCCTGATGCAGACGATCAAAAAGTTCTTTTAGTGGAACGATCTGCTGATAAGAAAATTCTTTGCGGCTGATCACACTTTCAAACAATACGGAAAGCTGCTGTCCTGCCAGCTCTTCGTCCAGTTCGACAGCTTCTTTTTGCAATGCATCACATATACTTTTTGCAATCTCATGGTAGGTCTGGTAAGCAAGCGGTGCTTTTGCATCGATCGTGTCATTGATCACTCCCATTGCTTCTAAGATCACTTGTTGTAATTCTTTCGTATCTGTTAATCCATTGACTTGCAAGAACAATCGTGCTACCTCTTTTGCTGCCTTAAGCCAGAGAGATTTAAAATCGATCAGCGTTCCATCTTTATCAAACAGGATTCCTTTTATTAACATCTGTCTGCTCCATTTCTTCTAATACTTCATCGCTTTTTATAAAAGACTAATCCATTTCTTCTAATGCATCACCAAGCTGTATAAAACGATGTTCCTTGGTTCCGTAGTACAAAGGATTCGTATATGCCATGAAATTTCCATCACTGTCCCGCACTTCAAAGCGAAGCCACTGCCATCCGCTTCCCATAACCGAATAGTAACATTCCCAGCTATACGTATCGCCTTGTTTTTTGCCACCCGGTACTTTGATCTTTTGTATCTGTTCTCCCAAGACACCATCCCGGTAACTTACTGCATAAAGCTCTGCTGGTGTCTTTGCATCGGTTACCTGTATACGGATCGTGATCGTTTCTTCTTCGATATGATCTCCCGGAAGGTATTCTTTCCATTTTCCTTTGGCTTGAAAAGAAATGTTACAATGTCTTGTCACACAGACGTGTCCTTTTTTGACATTGGAAAGTAACTTTTCCGGACTCAGCCCTTCTGCATAGACAAACGTTGCCGGATCACCGGCTACAGAATGTTCCTTTGCTCCCGGATAATATTCATCGGGCAGATTATGTGCATCACTGCCTCCGACTCCGGTAATGCGATATCCGTCTTTGTGTAACAGATCCAAAAAGTCGATTGTCTCGTCATTGGCTTCCTTTGCGTACTGATACGTCGGATCATTAACAATCTCCATGCAGGAAATATCTTCTAATGCAATTTTTTTGCATTTCCATTTCCAGATGTGTAAGAAAGGATGATTGATACTGACAAGCCAGCCTTTTTCTTTTGCTTCCTGAATCTGCATCAAAAGATAGTCTTCTAAGTCCGTCTGATTCATATGCTCCATGATTGCTGTGATATAACCCGGATACTGTGTAATTCCAAAAAGGTTACAATGACCAAGTCCTGTGGTGATCTCAACGCCCGGAACCGGCATGACCGAAGTATCTACCCAGCCTGTGTGAACCAGATTATGTTCTGTTGGCACATAAAAGTCAATTTGCATTTCTTTTGCAAGCTTCATCGCATCTTCTACGGTCTGCTTTCCATCAGACAACCTTGTATGCGTATGAAAATCACCTTTGTACCATCTTGTCTGTTCGTTATATATTTTCTTTCGGTCATAACGATTAAAAACCATTTTTCCATCCGTAAGATCATCTATCCAGCATGATACACCGATCGGCTGTGTCAAAGACAATTCTGTACCATCGGTATCGATTGCTATCTGTACCGTAACCGGAAGTGTTCCTTCATAGCGTTCCATATATTCCGTAAAGATTCCAAGTGCAATCCGGTAAATTCCTTTCGGAAGGATGCCCGGAACACCACCCACCGTTGTATTCTGCGGTGATGTTCCAATGCCAATCTTTTGTTCTCCATAACCTAACAGCTTTTGCAAACGCATCTGCCCATTGCTGTCAAAGATCACCAAAAAGCTTCCATATTCGAATTCTTTAGGATATTGCACCTGTAAAAAGAGCTGTTTTGTATCTTCTTTTAACGCAATCTCCCGATACAATACCGGATCAGAGTGACGGTCTATACTCCATGATAACTGTTCTTTCACGATTTCCTACATCCTTCTATCATACATTTTGCGTTTAAACTTTTGTACTTTACTGTACCGCATCCAAAGCTTCCTGTGCTGTCTTTTGCGCTTTATCCAGTGCTTCTTTTGCAGACTTGCCTTCAATCTCTACTTCATCTGCTGCGATCTTTAATGCATCCCAGATCTTTCCGCCTGTCGGATCTTCCGGAAGAATAGAACCATGCATTGCCTGCTGTAACGGAACAAGCGCCTGTGGATGATCTTTTGCGTAAGTCTTAAACTTCTCTACATCCTGTGTTGATTTTCTTACGGCAACATAACCTGTATTCATAGACCAGTTTGCCTGATTTTCAGCTGTTGTAAAATATTTCATAAATTCATAGACACCTTGTTTTTCTTCGTCCGATGAGTTTTCTAACATCACTAACTGTAATGCGTCTGCTGTCGGTGCAGAAACGTTGTTACCCCAGCCCGGCTGTTCCATTGCTGCAACTTTTGTAAAGTCAAGATCTGCCTGATCTCCCGAAGAACCTGTATATCCACCTGCTTTATTTGCAAGAACATCATCAATTGTCTTGTACCAGTATTCCCAGCCCTGACCACCGGAATGAATCTTCATGGTCTTATCATCATGAATCCAACTGCGGAAACTGTCCCAAACTTCTACCCATGCATCAGAATTGATCTCAACGGTTTTACCGTCTTTACTTAGAATACTTGCACCATTGCTCAACGCAGCATCTACCATGTTGTCTTTGCCCCACATCGGCTCCCAGCCTGCCATCTTGCTATTCTTTTCATGAATCTCTTTTGCAGCAGCACTCAGATCCTGCCACGTTTTGATTTCAGAAGCATTAATTCCAGCATCTTTGAACGCCTTAATATTGTAGTACATTACCTGGGTTGTTCCATAAGCGGGCAATGCGAATAACTTACCGTTGTCATCATATCCCTGATTTAAAAATACATCGAGATAATCTGATTTATCAAAATCTTTATCCTTATCTACAAAAGGCTGGATATCGGCTGTCAGTTTTTTATTCGAAAGGTTTCTTGCTTTATCTACATCTAACAGTGCCATGTCCGGTGCTTTCTTTCCGGCAATACCTGCCTGTAATTTCTCATATGTTTCATCATAATCTGCCTGTGTTACGGTGTTGATATGATATTTTTTCTGTGATTTATTGAAATCATCTACTGTACTCTGTAACACATTAACTGCTGTCTTACCACCGGAGAACCAGAAGTCTACTTCGACTGCTCCATTTGCATCTTTCTTTGCTGTACTGTTCTTTGCACCTGTTCCACAACCTGTTACTGCCATTGCAGCGATTGTAACAGAACATAACATTGCTACTAATTTTTTTCTCATTTCTTTACCTCATTTCTTAGGTTTTCTAACCTGTTTTATTTCTAAATTGATCCAAACTTTTGAACCGCACACACGGTCCCCGGTAACTGTGCACGTTACATTTTTACGAAAGCATCAAAAGCATTCACTCTTTTGACACTCCCGATATCTATATAAAAGGGACTTACCCCTTCATACCGGTATCTCCACCGATTCCATTGATAAACCACTTCTGTGTAAATGCAAATAAGATCAGAAGCGGAAGAACAATGATCGTACTTCCTGCCATAACAAGCGGCCATTCTGTTCCATACGAACCACCTTCAATGAAGAATCGCCGCAATCCCTGAGAAACCAGACTTTTGTCCGGATCATCTGTGATCAGGGATGGCCACATATAGCTGTTGTAACAGGTAATAAAGTTCATCAAACCAAATGTAATAAACGATGATTTCGTCATTGGTGCGACGACTCTCCATAAAATTTTCCAATGACTTGCTCCATCGATCCTTGCTGCCTCGATCAATCCCATAGGCACTTGCATAAATGCCTGTCGTAATAAAAAGATTCCAAAAATGCTGACGCAGTTTGAAATGATCAGACCTGTAAATGTATTTAACAGATTCATATCTGCCAAAATAATATAAGACGGAATATACGTTGCCGCGGTAGGCAGCATATAGGTTCCCATAACAACCGCAAAGAGAAGCTTTCTCCCCCGAAACTCCATAAAAACAACTGCATAAGCGATCAATGCTCCAAAAAAAAGCTGTAATGCCAACGTCAATGTTGATACAAATAAACTGTTCCATACATAATGTAATAATGGTGAATCAGTAAAAATCAATTTAAAGTTTGTCCATTGCGGTACTTTTGCAAAAAATACGGAAGTATCCATAATCTCTGCTTTTGTTTTCAACGCACTTACGATCATCCAGACAAACGGAAAGATTGTAAAGACACCTGCTATCGTAAGTAAGAGAAGCCTGATTGCTAACGTTCCTCTTTGTTTCCATTGTTCTATTTTTTCCATGTTTATCCTCTTTTCTTATCAGGATCATAACCTGTATGTTCTATTTCATATTGATCTTTCTTCTTTTTCTGTCACAGACATTTGCTGCCTGTCTGTTCTAATAATGTACCCATTTTTTAGAAGCGACGAACTGTAGCAATGACAAGATCACGGTAATAATGATCAGCACGATCGCAACTGCGGTTGCCTGCCCCATGTTATATTCTTCAAAGCCAAGCTGATAATACATATATAAAAGTGTTCTTGTGCTTCCTGACGGTCCACCCTGCGTTAAGATCTGAATCTGGTCATATGCCTGAAGCGAATTGACCATTGTAATGATCACTAAGAAAAAGGTTGTCGGTGAAATACTTGGAAATGTCACGTCACGGAAACGCTGCCAACTGTTTGCTCCATCCAGTGCATTTGCTTCATAGAGTTCTTTTGGTACTTTCTCAAGTGCGGTGATATAAAAGATCATTGCATAGCCAAGACTTTTCCAGATTGTTACGATAATAACCGCAAGCATGGAAGTCTTGGAACTGTTGATCCATTGCAATGCCGGTAAGTGTAAGAATTTTAAAACCGCATTGGCAATTCCGACATCCGGTTCATAGATCCATGTCCAGACAATAGAGATCGCAACGGTTGGTGTGATCCATGGTGAAAAGAGAATGAATTTAAAAATGCCATCTCCTTTGAATGCTTTCTGTAAAAGCAATGCAAGTACCACGCCACCGGCAATCGTAGGGATCACGGTTCCGATTCCAAAGATAAAGGTATTCCATAATGCTTCATAAAAACGTGCATCCTTAAAAAGTGATATGTAATTCTTAAAACCGATGATCGAATACTCCGATGACATATAATCCCAGTCTGTAAAACTCAAATAAAGTGATCTAAGGATCGGATAGATCCAGAACACAACCAATGGAAGAAGCGCCGGTATGACAAATGCCATGACACTGCACCATTTTTTCCAGTTAAATTTCCTACTCACAATCATTCCTCATTTCTTTTGCTTGGTTTCCTTTTTGCAGCAGATAATAAAACAGAAGCATTCCGGCTGCTGTCCCCGGAAGTGACCACCAGATACCATCAAGGCCGAGCTTAGTCGGAAGAAGAAAAAGTAATCCCGGTGCTAACAAAAGGCTTTCACCATATGTCAATAGAAAGGCTTCTTTTACATTCTGTATCGCACTTTGCTCTGCTATATGGAATTTAACAAATCCCATCATACAAAAAGCCAAAGCACTTATTTTCATGCCATGTACAAAGAGTTGGCAACCTGTTTTTGACATGCCAAACCATGTACCGATAAACGGAATACTGAATGCTGCTGCCACAAATACAAGGATACTTAACCCTGCCAGCAAAAACTTTGCTCCTCTTTTGATACAGCGAAGTTCTTTTTGATCTCCTTTGCCATATGCAAAACTCATCAATGGCAAAGCTCCCTCGCCTACACCTTGCAATAAAGACTGTACCGGAAAGACCAGATACGATATGACTGCATAAACTGCTACTGCTTTTGTTCCGCCATACCGCAGACATTGCCGGTTCGTAAAGATCAAAACGATCGTGGCTGACATTGCCACGCCAAATGAAGCAACACCCATCGACAGAATTCTTCCGATCCGGTAAACACTCTGCCTCCAGACCGTAGCACAACGGATCCATACTCCGGTTTTCTTTGCGATCAGGAAAAGTCCTGCCATGCAGACAACACTCTGTGCCAGAACCGTCCCACAGGCTGTTCCCCGTATTCCCATATGAAATATGAAAAGAAAAATTGCATTTGCTGTCATGTTGATGATCATTCCAATGATCGTGACTACCATTGCTGATACTGCCATACCGGTACTGCGAAGAAGCGGGATCACACCTGCACCTACGACCTGAAAAAGACTTCCGAGTAATATAACTTTCGTATATTGCTCCGCCAATGTAAAAATGATTCCTTTTGCTCCAAAAAGAGAAAGCAATCCGTCTTTACAGATACCAAGAACCAACAGTAATGCAATGCCTGTTATCAAAAAAAGAAGCTGTGTCTGCAAAAGTACGCTGTCTGCTGCCTTTTGCTTTTTCTTTCCGCAAAAAGAAGCATATAAGATACTTCCACCTGTTCCTATGCCGGTTCCTGCTGCCGTGATCAATGCTGTAACGGGCCATGCAATGTTAATTGCCGCCAGTCCATTGTCTCCCTGTGCATTTCCGATAAACAATCCATCTATTACCGAATAAAGTCCGGTTAATGTCAAAGCAATAATTGCCGGTACACAATTTTTTATCAACAATCTGTTCATCTGCTTATCCTTTCATCCGGTGCTGTATCCTTCGGACAACTAAAAGAATAGCACAGCATTTTTTTGCAAACTATCATGACAGCGTAAAAAGATTGTAATAAAAAATTTACATAACAAGAGGGGAATTTTACATACAAGAAAAAAGAAAGCCGCCACTTTACATTGCTGTAAAATGACGGCTTATGCACGTTTTTATAATGAATCGTTATTCTTTTACTGCCAATACTGCCGGTGGTTTTGCTAAAATTCCTTTGACCGGAATATAACTGATCAGTAGGTTTAATACATATAACGCTGCGATCAGCGCAACCGAAGTCCACCACGGGAAGATCAGTCCGAGTTCCAAAGACGGAATCGAACCAAAGAACTGTATCACACCACTTACGATCAATACAGTCGGAAGCACCGTATAGGATGTGATCAAAAGCATTTCTAAAAGATAGGCTTTGATAATACTTCCCTGTGCGATTCCGATCAGACGATATACCGTCAATTCTTCCGTACGTGAAGTGACATTGGACTTGATCGTAAAGTAAATGATAAAGAGAGATACCAGAATAGCCGCAACCATGATCAAACGGCTTCCCGATGCACGTTCTTTTTGTTTCTTCTGATAATGTGCAATCTGCTTCTGACTTGGAGAATACGCACTTAATGTAAAGATATCGCTATATTCCTGTGCTGCTTTCTTTAATGCTGCGATCGTCTTTTTCGTATCTTGCGTATAAACGTTATATCCTTTTGATGTAAGGATAAATTGATTGCGAAGCTCCTGACAGTCCTTATCATTTAAAATATATTTTACATGAAAGGTATTTGGAAACGCACCGACGATCGTATATTCATTTCCATTTTCCATAGTAACTTTGTTGACTTTTCTACGCTTGTATCCTTTCATCTCTTCCTTAGACACCATGATCTCATGATCTCCTAATGTCTGGTTGTCATATTGTCCCGGATATTCTTTCTGAAGCTGCTCAAGCGTTGCAATCTTATCACCGTTGATTGAAATGCCCATAGCTGTATATTGATCCATATAAATGCTTGGTTCTCCTTTGTCGGAAATGCCAACGATTTGAAACGTATCTCCGGTGATATCGGATGTCAGATGTTCATTTAAGAACGATTTTACATCCCGATAAATCGCCTGATAAGAATTATCTTTATCAAAAAATGCATCAAAAATCCAGCGGTCTACTACGATTTCATTTCTCTTTTGCGGCATTCTTCCATAGATCAGATCTTTCTTGCTGACTTCGTTTAAAGAAACATACGAAAACTTCTTAAAAACAACACCGGAAGATGCTAACTGCCGGAAACTGTCGCATTGCAAACTTAAAGCCCCGCCATTGGAACGATAGATATCAGAGTTTGCACCGGTAAATGCATTTTTCTTACAAAATGCTTTAAATGCTTTGTCATATTCATTATCATCGACACTTGCCTGCGGTGAAATACCTACCGTGACATAATGCGAATCTTCTGATACAACTTCTCTCTCATTGTAATATACACCGTTTGTAAAGTTTGCAATCGTGATCGTCAGCATGACTGCCGCAACCACAAGAATTCCGACAATAAATGCCTGCTTTTTGCCCATCAGACGAATGTTTTCCAAGGCAAGCTTCCAGATTTCTTTTTTACTAAGCTTTGCCTTCTTATGATCCTTCAGACGAGGAAGAGAAAACTCAAACTCTTCTACATCTTCCATATCAATGTCGGGCTTTGTATCATCAATCATTTCACAACCGGCTTCTGCTCCTTCAAAAAGCACATCATAGTTTTCAAGATTCTGAATGTAAAGCTTTCCATTCTTCCATGCAAGATTCAAACGGATCTTATCCTGTGTCTGTTCCTCTTCGTAAACATGGATCTCATATTTGTCATTCTCGACAACATCCGTACATTCCATATCCTGTAGATAGATATTTCCGTCATCCATTCTCTGATAAGCCGTCTGGTTTTTGTTTTCATAATCCTTTACAATACAACCATCTGCGATCTCAATGATCCTGTCTGCAAAAAATCTGGCGATCCTCTTTTCATGCGATACCAGTATAACCAGACAATCTTTTGCAATACTACGCAAAATACTCATAGTACGCAGTGTATTTTCTTCATCAAGGTTTCCGGTTGGTTCGTCCGCCAAAATGATCTTTGGCGATTTTACCAATGCTCTTGCGATCGAAACTCTCTGCTGCTGACCACCGGATAACTGTGATACCAGTTTTTTCTTGTACTTTGCGATGTCTAACTTTTGTAAGACATACTCAACCCTCTCATCCTTCTCCTCTTCGGAAATGTCAAATGTATTTAATGCAAGTTTGACATTGTATGCAACGGTATAATCTTGCAACAGATAATAGTTTTGAAAAATATATCCGTATTTATCATTGCGGATCTTTTCTACTGCCTTAGGATCATATTTATTTAATGTGATCCCCTCAATCTCCATTGAACCGCCCTGAAAGGTATCCAGACCACCGATCGCATTTAACAGCGTTGTCTTACCGGAACCGCTTTCTCCCAAGATACATACCAGCCCCTTATCTTCGAAAGTTACGCTGACACCCTTTAAAGCATGAAGTTCATTATTCTTTCCTTTATTAAAATATTTCTCTAACTGATTTACTTTGATCATGATGCCACCCTCCCTTTCAGAAGCTTATTAAAGGAACGTACTGTTGCATATTCCAAAAGCAGATTATAGACAAAGAAGCAAAGGTAAGTGGCAACACCATAATAGATCATCATTTCCCTGATCACCGGAATGCCCGCCGCATATAACCCAAGCATAACTACTACGACTGCCAGAATGGCTTCGATACAGTAACGTGTCATTTCAAAAAGGCTGATCTTATTGATCATATGGATCTGCATACCCATGGATTTCATCACAAAGAAATCTTTGATCTTGATCTTCATGAGCGAACGCAGGATCAGAATTTCTACGATGATCAAAACAAGAAGGATTCCGACAGAGATTCCGATAAATATCAGACGATCCATCACTTTGCTTTCATTATAATTTACGGAACTGATACGATAGGTGCTGACTGCTGTATAACCTGCCTTTTCGATATCACGGATCACCTGATCTGTCTTTGTATAATTTTTGATATATACAGAGCACTGCGTACTTTTTCTTGTGAAGATCTTGTTGAAAAATTCCTCACTGACTTCCAAGATTGCACCACTCTGGTCATTTAGCTTATCGGTTACGTGCAGATTTTGTCTGACATCATCCAGTTTTAAGGTTTCTTTCGAAAGACCTTTCCGGTTTGTATTAAATTGAACCGTAAGTGCATCATCCCCCGGAATAATGTCTTCTACAGGGCTCGAATAGGTATCATATCCGACAGGCTGTAATAAATGGTTTCTTGAGACTCTGGCCTCACTTCCTTTGAGCTTATCATTGATCACAAGATAGAATTGGTTGCTTCCAAGGTAATCCTGTGTTTTCAGATCAAACGAATAAAAAAGCGTACACTGGTCACCATCCGCAGCAGCCGAAAGCATATGACACAGATCATTGTCAAAATAAATCTGGGATGTCTTTTCTTTTAATACACCTACGACTTTGAACTTATTATGATAATATGTTTCTGAACCCATGATATTAGATGAAGTAAAATAAATTTCAACGGTACTGTTTAGCTTCTTCTTCCCATCTTCATATAAAACGATCTCATTACGGCTCTTTGGCAGGCGGCCTTTCTTTAGATCTGCTTTTGTAATGCAGGTAGCCGAATGCATGAATTTATTCCGATGAAGGAATTTTACATTTTTATCATCATGATACTGACTGCGTACTCCTGTAGACACTTCCTCATATCCATTGCTTATTACATCGGATGTATTTTGCGAACCGGTTGTACCATATGTATAAGTATAATCTTTTCCTTTATCCACATAATAGTTAATATCATTTGCATAATCATACTGGTCTGCTGTCACTACGTTTCTGATCTGCTTTAGCTTTGCAACATCCTTTGTAGTCATAGCACTTCCGTCTTTTTTACGAACAGAAAGTCTGCTGTCGTTTTTCTGATAAAAGATATCTCTGTCATAATTTTTTGTCTTCGTATCATCTGCATTCGCAAAAAGCTCACCGATAAAAACAAAAGAAATTACTGCCGTCAGAAACAAAAAAGTTCGAAACAGCCATGCTCTTGACTGCTGCGTCTTCGTATTCATACGTGCAAAGATCCTTGCAATGCGGTATTGTTTCTTTTTCCATTCTTTTGTCGTTGTATCTGCTGTGATATCTTCTCTTTTTGCAACAGCCATCACTTCCTGCTCTGTTTTGCTGTCTATAACAGATTCATCCTGTTCATTGACCGGTACATCGACTACAACTTCTCCATCATGCAGACGAATCTTTCTTGTAACATAAGGTTCTGCCTGATCATAGTTATGTGTAACCATCAAAACAAGCTTATCTTTTGACAGTTCCTTTAAGAGCTGTATGATCTGGTCTCCGGTCTCACGGTCCAGATTGCCGGTCGGCTCATCTGCCACAATAATGGATGTATTCTTAGCAAGCGCTCTCGCAATTGACAGTCTCTGCTTTTGTCCACTTGATAATTCCGATGCACGCTGCTTTTCCAATCCTTTTAATCCTACTTTTTCAAGATATGTCACGGCCTGTCTTGTAGCTTCCTCTTCCTGATATCCCATGATCAAAAGGGCACTTTTTATATTCTCTACTGTAGTATAATGTCCGATCAGACTGTAATTTTGAAAAACAAATCCGATCTCATTTCTTCGGAAATTCTCCCAATCTGCTGCATCATATTGAAAGGTCGGTTCCCCGCAAAAAAACATTTCACCATCATCAAATGCATCCATTCCACTGATCACATTAAGCAACGTTGATTTGCCGCTGCCGCTCTCACCGGTGATCGCCACGAATTCTCCAATCTTAAATTCCAGATTTATCTTACGCAATGCCTGCGTTACGGACGTATCTGTATAATAATACTTACTGATATTCTGCAATACGATCATATCTTCATACCTCCTGCCTTTTCAAACATACGCAAAGTGCTTCATAACGCTCTTCTTGGGACTATAGCGTGATCTTCTAAACGTATATTTCACATTTCTATTTCTTTTTGACTTTGGGGTGACACGCCATCTGGTTAGGATATCTGATTTTTTATGCTTTTTTGCTGATTGGGCGCGGGTCATAACTATAGGGGCGACTCAGCCTGAGTA